>Ga0268277_1002185_pt1 | contig 11779 bp, 2 predicted proteins | sample saktaG_5_FD_190132 | JGI IMG/M metagenome (GOLD analysis project Ga0268277, IMG submission 190132) | Saline water microbial communities from Sakinaw Lake, British Columbia, Canada - sak_2010_1_5_50m | ecosystem: Environmental > Aquatic > Non-marine Saline and Alkaline > Saline ...
CCCTTCTCTCTCTTTAATTGATCTTCAATATTTTTTCTTTCGGGAGAATCTTGGGCAAGCTCCGGATTTCTTAACTTTTCATCCAACTTATCGATTTTCTCAATAGATTTTCCCCTCTTCCTTGTCCGGCTTATGGCTGAATCTTTTCCAAGCCAGCCCTTATGCCACATAAAACCTTGGGCAGCGTCTTCGGTAAAATCCCTGGAAGCGCCCAAAGCTCCCCATAATTTACCTTCTTTTAAAGCCGCCCCGGCTTTTGATTCTCCCATCTTCTCTTGGGTTTCTTTTTTCTGTTTCAGAGTTTCTCTAAGGCCTTGCGCCATTTTCCACGGCCTTAATTCTAAACCCGTGGCAGTTTTTAATTTCAGCCCCGCCCAGTCAGCGGACCACAATCCAGCTTTTCCTATTGCTCCCGGGGTTTTCTTCGCCCAATCCAATCCTTTGCCCGCTATACTTCCGGCCACTCCGCCTAGTTTCTGCGCTACCATCATCCCACCCATCAAGAGGCCGATGGTGATTATAAAAGTCTGCAAACTCCCCTCACAAAAGAAACTGCTAGCACCTGCGCAAATCTGTCCCCCCTGAGTCTCCAACGTGCCGCTAACCATCGCTCCTGCTCCTAACTTATTTGACGACTCGCTAGCTGTTGCCAATGCTAACCAAATAAAAAAAGCTAAAACCGGGCCAACCACCAATTGCTTATTAAAATCTTCCCAAATTTGCCCCGTATATTTTTGAACCGGGGGGAAGGCAAAGCCCAAAAAAACAAAGGGGGAAAGAATCGTATATATCCAAAGCATTATTATTCTCATTACCAAAATCGCCAGCATCACCAAAATCACTATATTGGTTATAATTAAAGCTATGACGCCGGCTATTATCCCCACCACTACTGGCCAAGAACCAACCTTTTCTCCTGTCCACATTGCCGTAATCTGATTCGTCTGAAACATATTTATAAAATTACCGGCGCCATGTTGAGCAAAACCGTTAACAAAAGTCAGCATTACCACCTGGGAAAAATCTATTAAAAGTCCAAAAATTGTTTTAGAAAAATTTATCAAGACCGCCATTATCAACAACTTTGGCAACATTTTTTTTATACTGTAATTTTCCTGCCTTAAAATCGTGGCAAAAGCTATAATAAGTAAAATTAGGATAAAAAACATATTGCACAAATCCCTAACAATCACCCAGCCATTAACGACCGCGGGGACGTCAATAATATTGCTAAATTGGGCTACATTGACAAGAATTGCTACGAACAAAGTCAATAAAAGCCCAAACACCATAATAAAAGCCCAGGCAATCCAGCTAAGTAACGTCGCCACCGCCAATCCTGTTCCCTCTACAATCGCTCCAACAACTTGGGCAGAAGAAAAATTTCCGATCAAAAAAGAAAAAATACAAAGAGCAGTTATGCAAAAAATAGCCGTCTTACTCTTTTTAATTTTTCTTAAAAATTTCCCCATTTATAAATCTTTAAATAAATTAAATAAAGCCATAACCGCTCCCCAGCCCAAAGTCGTTATTCCGCTTACAACCGCCCCAACCTTTCCCATAAAACCCTTTCCCATAAAATCAACAATCATAACTAATAAAGTCAAGACGCTGGCGATAATAGTTAAAGCAATTAAATCCAAAATCAACAATCCTATCACCTCAACAATCCCAAAGGCTGTGCCTCCCACATTTTTAGCGCTGCTTTTGCCGGCCACAATCTTCGGCATCCATTCCTCTCCTAATTTGCAAAAAAGATCAGGAAACACCCATCTTAAAAAAACATGCATGTTTATATAAATCAAGGTCAGACCAAAGCTATCAATAAGGTGTAACCAGGCGTTTTTCAACAACCGATTCGTTCCCTGTTTAACCGAATCTGTTACTTTCTCCTCTATTTTTTTCTGCGCTCTCTTTTTAAAATTCGCTTTTTCTTTTAACTGACTAACCCTGTCTCTTAAACCCCCGCCTTCTTTAGCTTCTTCGCCTTTCTCTCCTTTTTCTGTTTCCTCCCCTTTTTCTCCCTCTTTTCCTCTTCTTTCTCTCTCTTTATTTTTTTCTTCTCTTAATTGCCCGGATCTCCCGGCCATTAGCCGACTGTCTAAATCACCGCCGCTTTGCCCGCCTGGTTGCCTGGCCATGCCAGGTCCAGATTCTTGCTTCCCGGTTGGAGTTTGGCGACTGGCAGGAAGCGACCTTTCCGATCCAATCGGCCGGCCTAAATTATCCTTTTTTGAGTCGTCTGCCATTCTCCTATTATCCGCTCCCATTCCGCCTACCCCTCCGGCTAAACTTATCAACCTATCTACTGGATCATCTCCTCCCCTGCCCATTCTCTCTTGCCGTAATTTACTGGCCGCTGACGCCTCTTCTTTCGGATTATCTAATCTGCTTTTGTCTAACAAATCGTTAATTGTAGCTGGCTCAGGCATAATCGTTAAAAGCACTAAAAACACAGAAAACACAAAAACACTTTTTATTTAAACCTAACACTATTCTCTAAATCAATTAATTCTTTCCAAAGCATTTTACCGATTTCCTCGGCAGTGCTTAATCCTTGAACGTAATTGCTTTCCGTGATAAATTGCTGATTTTTAGAAAAAAATAATAAATATTTTCCATCAATTTTCCGGCCAGCTCCCCCGCCACGCTTCACCTAGCGGAGCATGGCACTAACGGGGCAGGCAATATCTAATTATCATTAACCGTGTTTTTGTCATCTCGAACCCCGACGCTTCGGGGTGAGAGATCTATAATAGGTTAATATATTTACCTATCTTTTTTAATTCTTTCACGTATTCTTTAATTTCTTCCTTTGAAATCCCATAATCTTCAAATAGCTTATTACCTAAATCTTTTAATAATGTGATTTTAAAATCTATTACAGATTTCTCCCCGCCTCATCGGCGGGTCGAAATGACAAAGAGATAATATCTTTTAATTTTTATCTGTTTTAATCTTGTCTAAACCCATGCTAAAATTTGCATAGATTTTCCGCCAAAGGCGGATCAGCCTTTGGCTGAAAAAATTGGCGAGGCTCCGCCAGTAGGCGGGCCGAGGGAGGCGGACCAGCCTCGGGCTGGCGTGTTTTCGTGTTTTTACTTCTCCGTTACTTTTATAATACCGGTAAATGTTCCGCTACTGGGATAACCCCAGTTATCCTTTATTTCTACCTTTGGCTTAATTACACAACAAGCGCTGTCGCTGGAACATACATAACCACTATTTTGGTTGGATGTTCTATAAATATTTTTCGCTTCATTCCCGGCATCCCCGCAATAAACAGTATTATAAATATTCTTTTTCTCCGCCTCGGTATGCCCTATACTTTGATCAGCCAAATTTTTATTCTTTAAATCCCAATAACTATATAAGTGATAAACCGAATGAGGATTGCTTGCGTCCGGCCTATGATTCATTTCTACTCCGGAAACAACCGTGCTTTCCCCGTCACCCCAGTTAACTTCATATCTGACTAATGGTAACTGCTCTTTATCAACTTTTGTATTGAAAGTTAAATTAGCAAAACCGTTCTTAATAATTGTGGTTGTGGTAGCGATGACACCGTTTGCCTTTATATTATTTACTTCCGGTAGAATATAGCAAAGCGCATCACCTCTTGCCCCAAGACAAGGTGCCGTAGGCGAACTCCAGTTAGTAAACCCGCTATCTGGAATATACCGGCTAGCTCCTTCAGTTCCTGTGCAAGTGCCATTAGGGCAAAGGGCAGTTTGTATTATATTCCCGTTCACATCTTTTAACTCTGCCTCTGAAGCCGAACATATATAGCCGTTCTTGTTTCCCTCAACGCATTTATATTGATCAAGGTCTTCAAATCTTTCGCAATCAGCCGAATCACTGCTAATACCACTGCAACATCTCTGACCACCCGCTATTCTGGATACTTTTACACAAAAATCACCGGCCTTAGCGCATCCGTCTATAGCATCATTTGCATCAGGGGCGCATAGGGTGTCCGGATTATCACCCCCAATACATTTGTAAGGAAGGCATGTTGCCGGACCAACGTCTATGCATGTCCCAGGGACAACCACACATGTACCATTAGTCCCGGGGCAAGTGCTGCCCGGGGTGCAGCTTCCTCCGCTATTTGAACCTCCTTGGCAGGTATATAGGCACACTTCATCAGCAACGCAAGAACCATCATTTATACAAAAACCACCCGACTCTGAACATATACCAGAGCATGGGTAGTTAAAGCCCAAACAATCAGAAGGGCCACTACAAGTGGCGCCAGCTCTGTCTCCTCCGGAACAAGTGTAAGCATCACATTGGTTGCTGCCAATAGTGCATAGTACATTGTTATTACTGCACCTATATTCCGGACAATCACCATTAACAGAACAATCTTGTTCGTGTTTATTTGAGTTACTGCTGCATACCTTTTTACATATTCCGCCGTTATAACAACAATCAACACCTGAGCCAGGAGTTGGAGTGGTGTCTATATCGCATTTATATTCTCCGGTAAACGCGCAATTTTCAACAGTCTCAACGCCTGTTATATCGCAAGTAGCGCCAGTATCTGAACATTTTCCATCATCTCCGCATAAATTAAGGGAAGCGCAACAGGGTGCCCCGGTGAGGGTCCCGCTACACGTATACATTTCTCTTGCTTCATTGTATTTGCAATCTTTTGGTTCGCAACGCTTTGGATAAGTGCACTCATCAGCGTAATTTGCCGAGGAATCGTTGCAAGCAAAAACCGAATCTCCATATTGGGTGCAGATTCCGCCCGGACAACTTTGCTCTTGCAAACACGGGTTTTCAGTATCATCGTTGCAGTTTCCATAACCTAGTGTATATTTACCATAACTCTGGGCAAAAATTTTCTTCAATTCGCCTTCATAACTATTTACTGTTGAATCATTTTTATAATACTGTCCCATTCTGGCGACTGACTTATTTTGGCTATAATATAATGGCTGGATTCCCTCAGCATCGCTCGTATCCCATTCATAAGGATTGGCGGCTGGTTTTGGATAAACGATTGTGCCGAAAGGCACGGCATCGCTACTATATTTGGCTGTCAGCGAGTATCCTAAATTTTGAGGAAATCTATTAACCTCAACCGAGAAGTTACTATCGCCGCCGCTCAAACGCGCCTGATAAACTTTATTATCTCCGGCCGCGGAAACCGTTTGCACGAATTCTCTACAAACAGGCTTAATATCAATAATCGTCCGGCAAACAACATAATTGTAATTCAATTTGCTCTCGCTGGGCCAAATGCCTTCAACGCCTGGGTTTTTAGCAGAATCCGTGATATAACTCGGTTTCACCCAGGTTAAATTACTGGTAGTATAATCATAGTTAAGCTGATGAATACTTGAAGTTTTTGTAGAAAATATCGGTGCATAAGAAAGATAGGTCCAATAATTACCAATAACAGCGCAACGCCAATCATACTTTTCATCAATGGAAGTAACCATTCTTTCCATATAAGCCGCATTAACGCCTTCTATAGAAGCCGATACATAACCCCAGCCTCCGCTGCCGTTATACCCTTTTATAACAACTACATGCTTGCCAGATGCGTATATGCCATTTCCCACTCCGCCGCTGCTGGTTATTTTCTCTTTGTATTCCCCGGCTTTATTGACAGTAATAGTGGAATCACCGTCTATATAGATAGTTCCTTTGTCATCAATCTGAAGCGCCACCTTTAATTTCGTTCCGCTTGTCAAACCGGTACAGTAATACAGAGGAAACTTTCCTTTATAACCGGCGCCTTCTTCAATGCCCTCTCCCCTGACTTTGTCAACCGGATACCAAAGCAAACAAGCGTCAGAAGAGCCCGGATAACTGTCATATTCCAAGCAATAGCCAGTCAGGCCTTTTTGGCTTACTCCGGCATTATCCATATAGTCACAGGACAAAGAATCTTCCTTTGGATAAAGCCGGCAGGATTGCGTAGAATACTTATCCGGTTTTATTTCCAGCGCCGGTTTTATCTTAATATCGTCAAAATAAGCTATACCGCCGAAAGCATCTGAATAGATAACTAGCTTTTCCTTAGTAATCGAACCTGAAGAATTATCCAATTTCTCGGTAAAATAACCATTATTACCCGGCTCAACTTTTATTATTGGATTGGAATCTAAACTGCCGGATAACTTTACGCCGACAAACCTGCCTGACAAATTCATGGTATTGACATAGGCGCTAATAATATAAGTTCTTGCTTCGAAATTAATCTCTTCGCTGGCAATTGAAGCTCCGGAACTCATCTTTAAAATATTTTTCCCTTCCGGCGGAGAGCTTCCCCCTAATTCTTTCTTGGCTTCACTGGCATTAGTAATTACTTTGAATAAACTGTCGTTCCAGGTAACGCCACTGGTATTACTCCAGCCGACCGGATAGCCATTGCCTCCGGCCATTTCAAAACCGCCGTTAGATAAGCTAATCACGTCGCCGACTTGCTCCATTCCCCCCAAAGGATAATAATTATTGCCTAATTTCCCGCCTTCATAACCAAACTTGGAATATCCGGTTGAATTGCTAATGCTAATAATGCTGGTAACATCGCCGGTTTTAAATATTTTCTCCGCTTTAGTAGAGGAAATAAAATTGCCACAATTGCCGATATCGTCAAAGCTATTGCAAAGCCCGACGTCAAAGCAGACATTATTATTGTTTTCATCCTTGATATAACTACGGCAGGCCAGCCACTGGTCGCAGACTCTATTTGGCGAAACTTTTATTAAAACATTCGCATTATTATCACTGTCTTCAACTCCCGCCTCCGGCGGCACTCCGCTCCCGTCATTAACGGTCAAATCCGCGTTAAAATTCAGTCCAGTTAAACCGTTTCCGCCGTTCTGAGAGCGCTCATTAAATAAAATACAGCCTTGTTCAAAATCAACCAAACCATTGCAGGAACTTTTATCTAATTCCTGCTTTAACCTATATTCAACTATGGCTTTTTTAAGGTTTAACTCTCCGGCGCTCGTGCAATTATTCCTACCAGAAGAAGTATTAAAAAATATAATTGATGAAGTATCGGAAACGCCAATTGAGCTGGCGGGACTAACTAAAGTATTGTCTTCTTTTAATTTATATAAAGTTGATTGTAGGCAACTTATTGAGTTAAACCCGGCTCCTATCCCCTTTAATATATAGAGGGTGGATGGTTCAAGGCTGATTTCTGCGTTATTTCCATAACTCGCGCCTGAAGCCGGCTTGCTTATCGGGTCAATATATTCGCTGCAGCCTCCTTCAGCCGCCGGGCAGGTTCCGGCCCAGCCATCTGGCTGATAAACAGTCTGGCCTTCTCCGCCATAACCAAAGGTTTTTAGCTTGTTGGTCAAACAGGGAGTATCAACCCCTTCTAAAACACAAGTTTCTCCATTAACGCAGTTTTTGTCAGACAAACAAATTTTACCTGTGCCATTGCATCTTTTTACCTTCTTTTTATACCAACCCCAGCCGGTTTCACCTGTTATCTGCCGCCATTCGCAAACCATATCGCCCGGGTCCTTGAAATAAGAAGGACCATCTTCCGAAGACCAACCAGCGCAGCCCTCGCTTTCTTTCCCGCACAAGATATCGACATATTTGTCTGGATTGTTTTTTACATAAACATCGCCATAAACTATTTCCTCCCCATATTTATAAGGCGAACCAAAACGGCTGCAGCCCTTATCGGCCTTATTGCATTGCTTGGCCGCGTCATAAACCACATAGGTAAGATTATCTTCTTGGGTATTTACCGCCGGATTTGTAGTTGAAACAGAAGCGGCGGCGTTGGTTGAGTTATGAGTATCGATCATTAATTCGCAGCCTACGGCCGACTCCTGGCATAGATGGCTGAAATTGTGGAGATAATGCGTATTTTTAGCTCTATCCTGATATTGGCTGCAACCCAGCATATAGAGAGGGAAGGGATTGCCGTTTATATCCTGATTGCAGGAGTCCGGTGTCTGCCAGGAATCTCTAATTAGATAATAACGGTCAACTATCTCCGTTAACCTTATATCATCAATAAAGAAATTCCCGTCAGCCGTGATTGCTAAACTTTCTTCCGTATCCGCCTCATGGCTTAATTTAGCTAAATTAAATCTATATAATTTCCATTCGCCGCTTAAAGCATTGTTTAAAGAACCGGCAGTGATAAATTCTTCTTCGCCATTAACGCCAATTAATTTGATTGAATTAAAAGCGGTCGCGTTGTCTTTCTTAGCAATAAAACTTAAAACATAAGACCTTCCTTTTTGGACAGAAACGCCTACCGTCTTGCTAGTAGAATTGCCGTTCGTTCTTAAAGAATTTCCGCCGACAGTCAAGGCCTCGCTGGCAATATTGCCTGTCCACCCCTGGGTATTTCCGGGAAAATCATTATTTAAAATAATCCGCATATTGTTGCCGCGGTTGCCGCTGTATTCCCGGCAACCAGCTTGGGCAGTGCTGCATCTCTTGCCTTCACCCGGGATAGCCATATAAACGGTTGAGTCATCGGTGCGGCGATAGGCATGGCAATTGTCACTGCAGGAAATTGTCCTGGTATATAAATGATAAGAGATTCCCCCGACTTTATTGTAAAATTGGCGGCAGTCCGGATTATAACTCGGGTCAGTGGCGGGCAGATTATATATTGTCTCGCTACATTCGGAAATATCGTCACTTGTAGTTGCTGGCTGTACGCCATCAGATTTTAAATTAAAAACTCTTAGCTGGTAACCGCTTTCATCGCTTCCTTCCCAAGTATAAAATTCAGCGCAGGTAGCATCCGGCTTTATGCATTGCCTTAAATAAGTATAATATTCTTTGCCTTCCCCGCCTCTGGCTACTTCGTCTAAATTAGTAAATTCATCGCAGCCAGCGGCGTCAGCGCTGCAGGTTTTGGCTGATTTGGGAATAAAATATTCAAACTGACTGCCGGCAAAATTAGTTTCCAACTGAAAATAAGTGTCAAAACCATCGCATTCGGCCGGACAATAATCCCCAACCGTGGTTTTGGCCGGAATGCTTATTTTGTCCGCTACTCCCGTATAGAGTTCACAATTTACATCAGCCGGCTGGCAAGCGCTTGCGAATTTGCTGCAACGGGCAGGCGGGTCAACTTTATCACAGCCAAGGTAGGCCGGAGCTAATTTTTCATAGACGACGTTAGCTACTCCGTAATCTTTGTAAGCTGTCGCCGAGCCGCCGATTTCCAGCTGGATATCGTCAATGTAAAAATTCGCGCTAGCGCCATATCCGTAAATATACAATTCATTAGCTCCGATACTGCCGTCATTATTTAAAGTTATAGCTATTCTTTTCCAGATCCCCCTTTCTGTTATAACGGTCTTCTCCCACCTCGTATCGTTATTGCCAATACCCACTTCTATCCGGTCGCCCTGGACTAAATAAACATAAGCGCTCAAAGTATAAGCAACTCCTGACTCAAAAACAAAATCTTTCGGCATTATTGACTCGCCGCTCCAGGCAGTTGAGGAAGAATCGTAGGAATATAAACCGCCGTTGCCGCTTCCCATCGTGATATGCAAAATTTTTCCTGATCTATCTTCGGCGCCACCGACAATCTCGGCCTGCAGATTTCCCCACAACGGCCAATTATTTAATTTGTCCCCACCCCCAGAAATGGAAACCGTACTGCCGACAATATCGTCTTCAAATCCGGAATTAATAACTAAATTCGTCCCAAAACCGGATTTCGTCCTGATAAATTCATGGCAACCCTCGTCTTCTTCATCGCATTCTTCAACATTATTATTAAAATATATTGAATTGGAGCCGGTCCAATTAACAGAATCAGTACTGGCGGCGTAACCGGCAAACGACGTGGCATATCCTTTGCAGCCGGCATTGCCAGCCGAGCAGCCGCTATAATCCAAAGTATTCTCTAAATAGGAAACTGTTTTACCGTCTGCGGCCCGGAAAGTCTGGCAGGTATTATATTTTGGTTCGCAGGATTCAGCTTCAAAATTCCAGGTCCGGCGCTCCTGCGTGCAATAGCCGTAGGCCTCGCAGGAACCGTCGCTTCTTTCCTTAATGCAGCTTTGTTCATCCGCGCAATAATTATCATTGCGGACAATCGTCCTGATTTTATTCCCTTCACCGCCGTCAATTATTTCATCAGAAACTATTTCCGGACCATAGCCTTCTTTGGCGCAAAAATTCTGCGGCGCTTTTAAAACCCAATTCGGGTCAACCAAACCGCGGCACCAGTCTTCACTATAGCCAATATAAGAATCGCTTGAATCAAAGCAAGCCACCATTTTTGCCAAAGTGGCGTTTTTTAATTTTTCCTGGTGGGAATGCAAATATTCTGCCGCTAATTCCCAGCCGACCGGAATAATCCTGTATTTTCTTAAAATCAGCATAGACCGGTAAGGATAGCCCTGGTTATAAACCGGCTGAATCGCGCTTTCACCCATGGATTTAAAACCAAAAGACCAGTCTTTTAAATACCCTGAATTTATCGCTTCTCCCACCGTTTTCCTCTCCTCTATGGCCTGCCTAAAACCTTCGTCAATTACACAATTAGTCGGTCCGGCCTTACTCGGGTCAGGGCACATAGATAGTTCTGCCAAAATGTCATAATCGGCTCTCGTGTCAAACCTTGGCTCTAATAATTTTCTCAAGGATTCATTAGCGCCGGAAACTCCCTGATTACTGGCTCCGCCCTCGTAATCATAAGGGGAAGAGGCGGGCGCAACGTATCTGCCCAACTTTTTTATCAAATTATTAAAACTGGTAATAGCCAACTGGTTTAAAAAAACATTAGCGGCATCAGCCAGAGCATCGCCGGTAAAATCCCCTACTTTCATAACCTGCGCGTTCATTTTTTGCTGGAGTTCCCTTTCGGCCTGACCAGGAGGACTCTCGCTTTTGCCGGCGATATTTCTTACGTCCAGCCAACCTTTATTGGCTATTAATTCTTTTTCTTTTTCTGCCGCGGTTTTTTCTTTTTCCGCCATAATCCCTGTCTGCAAAGACAAAGCTATCCCTAAATCGCTTTGCGTCGGGTCAAAGGCCGCTTGAAAATTCTTTAAAAAATTCGGGTCTCGCAATTCATTATCCCAATTCTCATACATTTTAGAAAGAGTGCAGGTTGGGGCCTTAGGCCTTTCATATTGCACCAAACCCAATCCTATTTTCATTTTAACGGCCAAACTTGGTTCGCATAAATTAAATTTCCATTCCCTGCCCAACCTTTCTATAAACTCTCCTCCGGCCTGATCCCCTATATTGTTTAAATATGTGCCCCACCCTTCGGTTATAAACAATGGCTTTTGACCTTTTCCGCCAGACCCTATATAAGTAGCCGTATCATAAGCTATTTTATTTAAAGCGTTCCGCAAAGCTGCCTGCAAAGCGTATGAACCAGACTTTCTTATGGCGACAGCTATTGTATCTCTAAGCTTATTGGTCGCTTCAGCTACTGTTAATAGGCTAGCCACTACTGCGTCGGTAACAGGTATTTGGGCATAAACAGGTTTAGCTTTAAAAAGAAAGGGGGTACTTAAAAGTAAAAAAATAAGAAAAACGACAATAAAAGATGGTGTTTTTTTGTTATATTTATTTATTTTTTCTCTTTTGAAAAACATATCATTATTTTAAATTTCTCCCGCCACTTTTTATAATTTATTGTGGGCGGGATCCCGCTAAAGCGGTGATAATTGACCTAATTTCTAATCCTAGCGGAAACTCTAATAAGTTTTTTAGCACCAGCGACATACTGTTTTCATCAGCAGGCTGGTCGCCGGTTTCCACACCGGCGACATACTTTCTTAGTAATTTTAAAACAGGA
>Ga0268277_1002187_pt1 | contig 11771 bp, 14 predicted proteins | sample saktaG_5_FD_190132 | JGI IMG/M metagenome (GOLD analysis project Ga0268277, IMG submission 190132) | Saline water microbial communities from Sakinaw Lake, British Columbia, Canada - sak_2010_1_5_50m | ecosystem: Environmental > Aquatic > Non-marine Saline and Alkaline > Saline ...
GGTTTTCATTTTTAAGTATACAAGAAGATACTTCCCTTGTCAAGCTTTTTTTACCGATTCTTTATAATAATTTATTCAGGTTTATTCTTGGGAATTAATAATTCTCCGCCAAAACTTCATAATACGCCTGAGGATGCTTACACGCAGGACATTCCCTAGGAGCCTCATCTCCTTCAAGCACATAGCCGCAATTAATACAGTGCCATTTGATGGGTTTCTTCTTCTTAAATGCTTCGCCGTTTACGAGATTATTAATCAGTTTTCTATATCTTGACTCATGGAATTTCTCAACTTTAGCAACCTGCTCAAAAGTGCGAGCGACTTCCGGGAAACCTTCATCATTGGCGATTTTAGCAAAATCCGAATAAAGGACCGTCCATTCCAGGTTCTCTCCAGCTGCCGCTTCCTCAAGGTTAGCCTTCGTATCCTTAATTACCCCGGCAGGGTAAGATGCGGTAATTTCTACATCCCCTCCCTCAAGATATTTAAAAAACACCTTGGCGTGCTCCTTTTCGTTTTCCGCGGTTTCGGTAAAAATATTGGCGACCTGCTCATATCCTTCTTTCCTGGCAGCCGAGGCAAAATAAGTATACCTGTTCCTTGCCTGTGATTCTCCGGCAAATGCCTTTAAAAGATTCCCTTCAGTCTTTGTGCCTTTGACTGATTTGCTCATTTTTTCAGCCCCCTCTCCCTAACCTTCGATCTTTTCCATTGGTTGTCCGCAACAAACAAGTTCCCCTCCGCCTACCTTAGTCACGGTAACTTCATTACCGCAGACATTACATCTATATTTTTCTCCCACTTTTTGAACTCCCATAATAAACCTCCTTATAAAATTTGGGGCCCCTCTCATGTTTCCTGAGGGGAAATATCTTTGTTTATATAGATATCTACTATCGCCGAATTATTGGTATAAACAAGCGAATTTTGCTATTTAATCTTAATGGGTTTAAAACAGATAAACCGGTAAGGCATTTTATACCTTCTTTATTATCTTTTTTTGATTTTCTCCTCTACTTCTTCAGCCCCTTTTTCATAGAGCTTTTGTTCATCAGGAGCAAGTTCCTTCAATAATCTCAGGAATTCCCCTGCGTGCACTCTTTCTTCGTTAGCGATATCTTTAAGGACTTCCTGTGCAAGCTTTTCATCAGTTGATTCTGCCAATTGCATATAAAGTTGAATTGCTTCATATTCCGCTGCAATCATAAAGCGGATTGCGCGGACTAGTTCATTCTTTGTTACCTTTTTTTCTTTTGCTAGTCCCGAAAATGGCGTTCCAAATTCCGGCATGGCTACCTCCTTTTTTATTGTTTTACTTCTATATCCGCATTCACATCAAACGGATTTGTCCTCATTGCCAAGGAAAAAAGATACGGATAATCCTGTTTCAGGTGTCTCATATAATCCAGCCACTGTAAAATCAAATGCTGATATGCCCTTTTTATATCGCCTGACAAGTGCTGATAGTCAGTATCCGGAAGTTTCGCTAAATCGCGCCTGTGCGCCAATTCATCGGTTAAATGAAAAACCGCCCACAACAACTCTGTGAATGATTCGTGTTCAAGCAAGTTAGGATTCTCAAGGAGATTAAGTAGAAACGGCCTTTTGCCGACTAAGAAATCTTTCACTTCGATAAGATTACTTCTCTTGCTATTTATACTGCTTTCGTGGCCCTTTATGCTTTTACGCACTCTTATAAACTCTTTATCCGTCCAATCCTTTGTTACGACAAGCTGTGTCCCAATATTGGCTAGTTCCGGGTCAAACAGAGAACATTTTTTTATAAGCTCCGTGCCCACCTCGCTAAAAAAAGTTCCTATTACCATATTAAGTTTCTTTAAAATTGAGCGCTTTTCTCTATACACGAGCAGCCGATGTAACACTAACATCACTATTAAAACATCTATAAAAAGAAAAGCAATGTCACCAATAAGATACAGAAAAATATGATGCAAGTCCCTAAAAATCAAGTAGTGAATGAAATAAAAAAGGATGGATAAAGAAACCAGAATTATGGCAAGGACCATCTGCCAATTAAAAAACCGTTTCATTAAAATTACTCCTCTTATCTCCTAATGACAATAAACAATTTCTTACGATTAGTTATTTTAACAAACAATTAGCCACAAAGCAACGACATTATAGGCTATCTCTTCTAAGGACGGGCAGTAATATTGCGCAAGGGGACGACATCTCTGTAAACAGCTTGTAGAAATAAAAAACCCTCTGCACCATCTTATGATGTAGAGGTAATTCCTCGCTAAATTTGTCCGTTTTGTCCGGTATTTTTTGGCTGGAAATTGCGTAACTGTTTGATGGATAAAATGTTATTTTTTGTCTATTCCCGTAAGGTGGACATTATTAGATATGTTCTTCTCTGTAAACTTAATTATTTTATTCATCATATCAACGCATTCTACAGGATACAAACCGACCGCGGTTTCCGCAGAAAGCATCAGGTAATCCGAACCGTCCAATATGGCGTTAGCCACATCTGAAACCTCCGCTCTTTCGGGGATACGGTTTTCAGTCATACTTTCCAGCATCTGAGTAGCGGTAATGACAAATTTTCTTGCCCGGTTACATTTTCTGATTATTTCCTTTTGAACTATCGGCACCTCATATATGGGGATAGAAACGCCCATGTCGCCCCTGGCAACCATAATTCCATCGCAGACTTTAATTATCTCATCAATATTTTTAATACCTTCCCGGCTCTCAATCTTCGCAATCACCTGTAATTTATGCGGATAATTCTTAAGGTATTTTCTTAAGATAAGAATGTCATTTTTATTTCTTACGAAAGACTGGGCGATATAATCAACTTTATTTTCTATGCAAAAATCGATATCTCTCTTGTCTTTTAGTGTCAATCCTTTAAAATTTAGCTGAACATCCGGCATGTTAATCCCTTTATACTCCTTAATCAGTCCGGGAATGATAACTTTGGTCTTCAGGCCTTTCTTTTTGCGAGCTTCAACCTTTAAAACAATATTACCGTCATCAATGTAAATATACTGTCCTTTTTTGATCTGTGTTAAAGGTTCTCTATAATCAAAAGGTATAAAACTGCCTTCTCCCAAGATATCATCAGAGATTAACCAGACGACCTGTCTTCTCTTAACTTGAATAGGTTCACCCCCCTTAAACCTGCCAACCCTTATGCGATAACCTTCTAAATCTCCTAATATCCTTATGTGCCGACGGTGTTTTTGATTTAGCTCTCTTACCAGGCGTATCCGACTTAGATGGTCATCGAGGCTTGCGTGGGAAAAATTTAACCTTACCACATCCATCCCGGCACGCATCATCTCAAGCAGAATACTTGCCTTGCCTGACGCAGGGCCTAAAGTACAGACTATTTTAGTTCTTGGCATTTATGGTTTCCCTTTTTAACCTATTATAACAAGAATGTCTGATTTAGGGGTAAAATAGGATTCCTGACGGGACTCGAACTAATACCTAATCCTTCTTATAGGGATATTTTATTTCACAACCTCCAGGGATTTGAGATATTTGTAATATTCGCTGTCGGTTGTCAAAATCACCGTAGATTTTTCGTCAATGGTATCTTTATAGGTTTCCAGCGTCTTCATAAAAGAATAAAAATCGGGATTCTGGCTGTATGCGGCAGCGTATATACTGATTGCCTCGGCGTCCGCCTTGCCGGTAATAATCTGCGCCTCGCGGTAGGCCTCCGAAGTGATGGCCTTTAATTCTTTGGCTACCTGCCCCTCTATCTCAGCGGATTTGCCTTGGCCTTCGGAACGATATTTCTCTGCGGCACGCTTTCTTTCAGCAATCATACGGTCATAAACTTTGTTACGCACATCCTCTACATAATTTACGCGTTTGATGCGCACATCAACAATATCAATGCCGTACTGGGGAGCAAGAACCTTTGCCTTTTCTAAAATGGCGCTCTCCAACATTTTCCTGCCTACTTCGATGCGTTCCAGTGCCTCATCCGTAACAATCATATCCTCGCCTTCTGCCCTGGACTCCAAGATTCGGTTAGAATCCCTCACCGCTTCAACCAAAAGATGACTGGTAATTATATCCCTGGTTGCGGAATTTATGATATCGTCGAGCCTACCCTGAGCACTCATTTCGTTGCCTACCGACTGCAGGAATTTAAGAGCATCGATAATCTTCCAGCGGGCAGTAGTATCCACCCAGATATATTTCTTATCTTTGGTGGGTATCTGATTCGGGTCTCCGTCCCAATCCAGGAGCCTCTTTTCAAAATAGTGGGCTTCCTGGATCAACGGCTGCTTGAAATGCAGGCCGGCCGATGTAATCGGATTACCCACGGGCTTTCCGAATTGTGTAATAACCACCTGCTGCCCCTCGTTAATTATATATATCACGCCGATGGCAAAGGAGGTAATTACAATAACGAATAGTACGGTAAAAATTATGACAGTTAAACGTAGCCCTTTCATTATTGCTGCCCTCCTTTTTTGTTAATATCCAAAAGAGGCAGAATCGATCTCTGCTGGGAATCAATTATGTATTTCTCTTTTGCATTGGGAAGCACCTGTGTCAAAGTCTCTAAATACAGCCTCTTTTTGGTTATATCCGGAGCTTTTTTATATTCCTCTAAAGTAGCAAGAAACCTCGCTGATTCGCCCTTCGCGCGGTTTATCTTATCCGTAGCGTACCCTTCTGATTCGCGGATAGTCTTTTCTGCCGTCCCCTTAGCCTTGGGAATAACTTTATTATATGCCTCCCAGGCCTGGTTAATCATCTTCTCTTTTTCCTGCTTGGCCTCGTTTACTTCGTTAAATGCGGATTTTACCGCTTCGGGAGGATTAACGTCTAATAGTTTGACCGTGACTATATGCACTCCAACATTATAATTGTCGAGTATGCGCTGGATCTCCTGCTGCGCCAAATCATCTATCTCTTCTCTTTTATTAGTAAGAACTTCATCTACCGAATAATCCCCGACAAAACGCCGCATCACTACTTCGGAAATGTCATGTATATTATCTTCTGGGTGACGCGTAGCGAAAAGCAACTTTACCGGATCTTTTATTTTAAACTGCACTATCCAGCGCACATCTAGGATATTCAGGTCTCCGGTAAGCATCAGGGACTCATCCTGATAATTACCCGAAGAGTATCTTGTTCTTGCTCCTGGCTCTATGGTCTTAAACCCAAATTCCTCCTTAAAAACCTTCTCTACTTTAATCGGCGTCACCATGTCTATCCCAAAGGGTATTTTTGCATGCAGTCCAGGAGAACTTAAGCCGATGAATTTACCAAACCTCTGAATTACGCCTACTTCATCCGGACCGATTGAGTAAATCAAGCCCTTCAGGCTTAACAAGATTAGTAAAACTACGATTGCTACAGGAATCCACCTCGAGAAATCCATGAGTTTCTTCTTGCCCACGTCGATTATCTCATTTGGGCTAGGAACATTTTGCCATTCCATAGGTTCTCCTTTCTTCTCTATGATTTAATAAAAACAAGGGGCCGCTTTCTACCTTCGTAGATGGCGGCCCGACCATCAATACTACCTTCAGAAATAAAAATTATTTCTGAACCCAAAAATATTTTATTTTATTTCGCTCCTATTCTTATTGTAATAGATTTCATCTTATTGTCAAGCATAATCGAGAATTATTAAAAATTGGACTCTTATCTTCAGGCAGGCCGGGCAGTAATAATACACGCTGGAACGGCCTCTCCGTTTACAGCTTCCAGAAATAAAAAACCCTCTGCACCATCTTTTGATGTCGAGGGGAAACCTCTCGCTATTTACAGGTATCTATTATAGCGGATTCCAGCTAATCAATGAGAACCTTGTCTATTAGCGCAGGTTTCTCCTCTTTATACGCCCTCTTTTCCATAACAATTTCTTCGGCGATAACATAGTAGCCATCCAGGCTGTAAATGTCGACGCTGACTGTATCACCTATGTTTATATCTGAGATCGAATCTATTCCGAAATATGAGGTGGAATCTTTTACTTTTATGTTGTAAGTTACGCCATCCTCATCCGTATCTTGCATTACTATAGACCGGGAAGAGGGATTTACGCTTACTACGACACCCTCGATACTCCCACCCATCTCTATCGCGGCCCCTGTTTCGTCTGATTTTATCTCGCTCGCCGCAGAACTCTCAACGCCCCCTTCATCCGAATAACCCACCTGAGCAAGCGATATATCTGATAGAAACATGCTGCAGATAAATACTATAAAAAAACTTACTACGGTAAACTTCTTGACGATCGACATAATATCGCCTCTTTGTAATAATGCCATCAATGGAAATTTCATCTTCTGTTAAATAAATTGTGGCCGGCGGGGTGCATAATGAAACAGCTTAAAATGCACCGCGTCTGGCAAAGCAAAGCTAAAAAATTCAGTGCCAGCCGCAACGTCCTCGCTTCAGCCAACTCTACACTACATTTTTAATTTTCCTACATTTTGTAGTGTAAACGACACCTACTCTTATTTTTCAATATGGAATAATTTTATGCTAAGGAGGCTCGATGGGTCAAAATGTTCGCCCAAGTAAGCATAGACTCAGCCCAATCTGCATCCATATGGACATCGTGAGATAGACGTTCAAAGTCATTCTTGAACCGTTCGTAGGTAGGTAGAAAACGGCTTGATTTCGGGGCGGATTCCAAGGACTCAAGATATCTTTCGGTCTGGGCCAAAAACTGTTCAACTCGCTCCTTACGGCCTTCCATGGCCCAACGGCATAAACGCCCTAAATTTACGGCAATATTTAAAATTATTTCCCGGGCATCCATTCCATTAATCCTTCAATAACGACTGAATTACCTCTGCAGCAATTTTGCGTATTTCTTCATCCAAAATTTCACGGCTTCTATTCTGCGTGGGCCTTAAATTAATCAGAGAATCAAAATCCATCTCGCCTGTTTCCAAATCTAAACCGGCTCCCCAAAGATCTTCCTGCCGGCTGCCATCCTCTAATAGGAGACGTTCGCCGTCAACATGCTTCTCTCCGCCCGCAGCTAAGATTTTGCGCCGAACATCAACTACAATTTTTATGTAGCCCTTTAAATCTTCGGCTATTTTCTTTAGGGTTTGCGGATCTATTTTGGTACGGACGATTAATAACATTTCAAATATTATAGCATAAAAATTAAAAATGTAGTCCAATAATCTAATCGAGAAACAAGTGCGAAGTTAGGAAAGAAGCTCGGCCGCTATGCCCCGCCTTCCCACAGAAGGTGGGACGCCAAACCATCCGATAGGTTTGGGCGCCCATTTACGATACGTCTGAGTGCCTCTATCATTTATGCCGGGGCGCCTTGCGTTCAGGGCTTCAAAAAACTGCCGCAATTTTTAAGGGGCGGAAAAATAGAACCGTCCCCTTTATTTGTTAAATTATGGGCCGGTTGAATAGTTTTCTCAGCTCCTCTTTCGCCTGCATCAGGATACGTTTCTGAAGAGGGCCGATGTTCTTTCCGGCGCGATTGATATAAAAAGACAACATTGACATTGCGGATGCAAAAGGATTACTTTTTCGCCGCATGCTTGTCTCTGCTGATCGCTTTAATGAGGCTGCGATCTTACGCGGATCTTTCCAGGTAAAAACACCCTGTTCTAAATCAAGAGCATTGCTGAACTTTGTCACCCGGTCAGACCACTTTTTTACTCGCTTCATACTTACCCTGCTTTAATATCCGTATTTGTTTTCGAACCTCTTGTTTAATAACGGGATCTCAAGAGCGTCTTACTATCCCCCTATGAAATCATTTTACCAGCTTATCCAGAAAATCAGCTATCTTCTCTTTAAGGATATTCTGCGAATCAAAAAAGCAGCTATTATGTCCCCCGCGAATTTCAAATAACTCCTTTGGTGCCGGCGCGGCATCGTAAAGCTTTTTGCCCAGTTTAAAGGGAACAATTTCATCATTGAGACTGTGTATCATAAGCTTGGTTATTTTTACGGACCTTATCTTGTTCTCAGAATCAAGGCGCAGAGAGAATATCCAGTAAGGAAGAAAAGGGAAGGCGTATCTTGCCATATCCTTACCGTTTGAGAAAGCGCCCTCTGTAATCAACGCACGCATAGGGCGTATGGAAGCAAGGTCGATGATTGCCGCACTCCCAATGGACTCCCCGTACCCGATAATCTGCTCTTGGCTTATCCCGCGAGATAACAAATAATCAAAAGCTGCCTGGGTATCGAGATACAAACCTTTCTCAAAGGGTCTGCCTTTACTTAATCCGTATCCACGATAGTCAAATATGAAAACATTACATCCCAAACTATGGAGAAAAAGTATCTTCTCAAGTCGATGGCTGATGTTGCCGGCATTTCCGTGGCAGAAGAGTATGGTAAACTTTGCTTTTGGCGAAGGAATAAACCAAGCATTGAGCTCTATATTGTCCCTGGTTTTAAAAAATACGTCCTCAAAATCCAAGCCGCTGTCTCGGGGAAGAAACTGTATTTGTCTAGTGGGATAAAAGATTGCGTGATTCTCGAAGTATCTTAAAAATAGGAGGGCCGCAACGAAGAATATAAGTAGAAACAATAATTGAGACATAGCTTTAAAATGCCAGGGCATATATATAAGGATGAAGGTGCCTACATCCTGGAAACGCTATCGCTTAAAGGCCTAATTTCGCCGAAAGGCAAAATAATAATATGGGGTCTCTCTCGTATTTCACGAGGGGAAACCTCTCTGAATTTATTAGCCTAATTATATGCGTAATACCTCAATATATCAAGAATATTCTGGGTTTAGAGAGGTTATTCCTCGCGTAATTTGTCCGTTTTGTCCGGTAATTTTAGGCTAGAAATTACGTAAGTGTTTGAGAAATAAATTAATACAAAATGTCCGCCATTAAAAGGCGGACATTTTCATTTGGATTTGCACATTTTGGGAACAAAGTAAACCCTTAGGGACGTTTCGTTATCTCGAGCTTAGTTGCCTCTGGTAAAGGCGAAGGAATTTACTCCCCTGGTGGATGAATTCCGAACTAGCCCATTTAAGCTACCTACTGAATTCTATCAGGATTAAATCTTAATAACAAATGAAATCTATTTCAAGAGGATAGAGATTATTGTTTTTGAATAAAAAGCTGTATAATATTTTCTGAAGCAAAAATGTTTCATCTAGCTGATTACCTTGACTAAATACGCAGACGTTGTACAATATATTAAGAAAGTATACTTATAACTTGTATTCAAGCAATGCCCATCCCACTCAATAAACTTAGCAGAATCTTGCGGTATCTTGTAATACTGTTTTTATGTTTTTTCACGTACTTTTTTTGGACACCCTCTACGCAAGCACAAATAGATAATATAAAACCACATCAAAAACTAACCAATCCCCTTCTTGAACATATCAGATTTAAGGAATTAAGACCGTTCAAACAAAAGATAGAACAATTGCTGCAGAAAGAAATAGATTCCGGACGATGTCAGGATGCGGCAGTTTACTTTAGAAGCCTCACCAACGGTATTTGGATAGGAATAAACGAGAGAAAGAAATTCGCACCTGCCAGCCTCCTGAAAGTCCCGGTCATGATGGGCTGTTTTAAAAAAGCTGAAACCAAACCTGATTTACTAACCACTAAAGTTGTTTTTTACTTCACTTTCCAACCTGACACCCAATACATAAAAGCGACTCCGGAAAAAAACTTAAAGAAAGATTATTCTATTGATGAACTCATCCAAATTATGATTGAGAAGTCTGACAATGAGGTCTCATTATTCCTTCAAAACTACGAGCCAATGTCAGAAGAAATCAAAAAAACATTTAACCTGCTAGGATTACCAGATATAAACTATGAACCCGGTGATACGATAGGAATAAAAACATTTTCTAGCCTTTTCAGAATCCTGTATAACGCTTCATATCTAGATATTGAAATGTCTGAAAAAGCCCTACGCTACCTTACGGATTCAGAATTCAAAGGAGGGCTTGTAGCTGGGGTTCCCAAGAATATTACCGTGGCGCATAAGTTCGGGGAAAGAACGTTTAAAGAGAGCGGGATAGCGGAATTTCATGATGTCGGCATCATTTATTATCCTAAAAACCCCTATATTCTCGGCATCATGACTAAGGGCGATAACTTAGAAAACCTAACCCATGTCATTGCTGATATTTCATCCCTAGTGTATAACGAAGTAAATTCACAATATCAGGAAGACGTTGAACTCTTGAATAATTAATATCGACCGCCAGCTACTTTATCGGTATCTCTCTTTCTTGTGTAACTTTTTCTCATTAACTCCTTCTCGTACTCACCCCCTAACTCTTTAACTCCCCTAGGACATAAAAAATGCCTCGATCCTTTGGTAGAATCGAGGCAACTCTTCTCTCTATTCAAAATCAGAGAGGATGATTACTGGGGTCCCTCTCGTATGAGCCGAGGAGGAGCCTCTCTGATTTACACAGGTCAATTATAGACTCAATACCTTAATATTCCAAGAATATTCTGGGTTTAGAGAGGTAATTCCTCGCAATGGTGAGCAAACACCGCCAAGGGCGGGGCGCGTCGAACCATGTCCGGTCTCTTTTGGCTGGACATGTTTAACTTAGGATAACCCTAATCGCCCTCCGCGATAATCAGCTTTGACATAACAACAAGTTCAAGGTATAAAAAATCAAAGGGTTTCAGCACATATCCATACGCCCCCAACTCTATTGCCTTTTTGACCTTTTCATCATCCTGAACGCCAGTTACCATTACCACTCCGAGTTTAGGATTTATCTCTAGAAGGTTCTTTAAAGTATCTAATCCATCCATCCCCGGCATTTTCATATCCAGCAATACTACTGATATTTTCTCGGCCCGGACCAGCCGCACAGCTTCTTCACCATTTCTCGCCTCATGAGTTTTATATCCCTTACGGTTAAAAAACTCTCTCAAGACCCGGAGAATTCCTTCTTCATCATCTACTATTAAAACTATTTTTTCTTTTTTCGCAGAAGCCCCTTGAAAGAGACGGTCCTTAGACTTCATAATCTTTCCGATTTGCGCTACAAGCTGCAGAATATCAATATCTTTACTTAAGACCTCATTGGCTCCGGCCCTCCTTGCCTCTATCTCAAGTTCTGGTGTGAGGACTCCTGAATAAACCACTACCGGAACTTTTCTCTGGAACTCCCTTATTTTTTTCAGAATTGAAATTCCGGATTCTCCCAAAGATAAGCGAACGTCTAAGAGTATAAGATCAAAGGGCTCTTTAAAAATAAGCTCCAGTGATTGTTGAGCAGTAGGGACTGTAACAACTTCGTATCCCGCCATGGTAAAAGATTTACGCAGAAGCTCCCTTATGCGAACCTCATCATCTACAACCAAAATCTTTGGCATAACTACAACCTACCTTTCGAAAAATAAATTGACACCTTTACAGGTATCGAGCTTAACTGGCCTTCTTTTAATTCCAGTTTACCAAATTCTGTAAAAATAAAACCCATGACTTGGATACGTTTTTTCAATTTCTTTATTTCTGTTTTTGGAATAGAAAAAACGAATAATTCTTCTGATTCATAGTCGATTGAACCGCCTATACTCTGAATAATTTCTAATAATTTATCTTTTTGCTGAGTCGACATCAGAACTACATGCCAGTGAAGAACATTTGCAATCTGAGTTTTTACATTATCAAAATAAAGAGTGACGCGGCTCTCTTTATCTTTTGAAATAGGCGCCCCAGTAGTGAAATCGCGTAACGGAATGTTTTGCTTAGAGCTAGAAATAGCCTGTTCAATTACCTTATCTATTTTTTCACCCGTGGCATTAAAAATAATCAGGTCT
>Ga0268277_1002188_pt1 | contig 11766 bp, 5 predicted proteins | sample saktaG_5_FD_190132 | JGI IMG/M metagenome (GOLD analysis project Ga0268277, IMG submission 190132) | Saline water microbial communities from Sakinaw Lake, British Columbia, Canada - sak_2010_1_5_50m | ecosystem: Environmental > Aquatic > Non-marine Saline and Alkaline > Saline ...
GGGTTTTTTCAGAAAAGGGAATTCGGGAAAAACTGGATCGCTGGCCTTCCGTAAAGGAAGAGGTGCAGACCCGGAGCGAATATCTGTTGGCGAAAAAAATGGTCAATTCGATTTATAATGACAATGCTGCCGATTTTAAAAATGATGAAGAATTTCAAAACTATTTAAATAAGTATATATCTGAATTAAAAGAAAAAGCGAATATTCAGGTATTTGAAGAACAATTAATGGCTGTAAACACGACGGATGAAGGACTTTCACGGAAAGTTGATTTCATCGCTGTTTATGCACAATAATCGAACAGGAGAGTTCCATGATAACAGTTCGAATAAAACCAATTTGGAAAAAATCCATTGGGATTTCCACGCTTGTTTTTTTACTATTGTCTCCGGTTTTTGCTGGCTCGGACAGGTTAACAAATGTGGGAACAACCGCGGCGCCATTTCTGGAAGTTGGAGTTGGTTCCAGGGCGATTGGAATGGGTGGTGCTTTTGTCGCTGTGGCCAATGATGTATCGGCGCTCTATTGGAATCCGGCCGGAATATGCCGGGTTGGTCATGGGGAAGCGGTTTTTGAACGGGTTAATTGGCTGGCGGATATTAATTTTAATTACTTGGGAGCGATAATTCCATTTGGCAGATGGGGTACCGCCGGTTTATTCCTGAATGCCATGACCGTGCCGAAAATGGCGGTGCGGTCAGTCGATTTTCCCGATGGTACCGGGGAAGAGTATGATGCCAGTAGCCTGGCAGTGGGCTTATCATATTCTTTTGCATTGACTGACCGTTTCTCGATCGGATTTACCGGGAAATATATTTCCGAACGGATCTGGCATGAGAAAACATCCAGCATCGCTGTTGATATTGGCACTCTCTATTTCACGGGGTTGAAAGGTTTACGGATTGGCGCGGCGATTACCAATTTTGGACCATCCATGCAAATGGATGGTAGTGATTTGATTATTTATCATGATGCTGATCCGAGTATTGATGGCAATAATGACCGCATTATGGGAAAATTGATGACCGACGAATGGCCTTTGCCGCTAAATATGCAGTTCGGCATTGCTTATGATGTCTTTGATACAAAATTTTCCAGGTTCACAATTGCCCTTGATGCTTTTCATCCAATTAATAATACTGAAAGTATCAACACGGGCTGTGAATTGTCAATTCTGAACATGTTATACGCGCGGGCTGGTTACCAGGCAATCGGTCAACAGGACACCGAAGAGGGACTAACCTTTGGAGCGGGTATCAAGTATAAAATGTTTGGCCAATCCAATATTAAATTTGACTATGCCTACGCGGATTTTGGATTACTGGAATATGTTAGCCGCTTTACTTTACGGCTGGATTTTTGAGTTTATATCGATAAAATCCTGTAAGTTTAATTCAGGATTATATAATAAATATTGAGACGTTTATAAGGTGGGAACATCAATGCTAAAGACCATAAAATATTCCTGCAGCCTGCGTATTGTTTTTTTAATGTTGGTTATTATTTGTATTTGCGGTGCCGAACAGATTAATGTCAACCGTGTTGAACAGATGCCAAATCTTCCAAGTCCTTATCTGATGCGTGACTGGAAGAAGGTCAGTCTCGGTTATGATAGTTTGGTGTTCGATCTCAACCGGACCGGACAATATTTACCACTGATCTGGATCAATACCAATACGACTAACTATCCAAATCACAATAGCTTTGGCTTGCACACGGTTGTAGGAACGCCCTATCCATCCAATGCAGAAGCAATAAATGTATTACCGGCTGTGATCAGCGCGTCGCTGGTAGGCATTGATAAAAGCAATCAAAACGGTCATAACTGGGTGCTGGGTTGTGAAGAATGGTTTAACCGACGGCCGGAAGAGAATGTGTATCTTAACGGCCCGTCAACACAGAGTGGCGATGACTGGTGGTATTCCATGATGCCCAATGTTTTCTTTTACCAATTGTATGATCTGTATCCCGGAACTGGAGATTTTTCTTATCAATTGACCTCTGTGGCCGATCAATGGCTGAAAGCCGTGGAAACTATGGGGGGAAGCGCAGCTCCCTGGAAAAAAGCATCGATGAATTATCGTGGCTGGTATTTGTCGACGATGACACCGTATACGTCTGGTGTCAGGGAACCGGAATCTGCCGGATCCATCGCCTGGATATTATACAACGCATTTATCGAGACTGGTGATTTGCGTTATCGGCGAGGTGCTGAATGGGCATTGGAATTTCTAAGCGGTTTTTCAACGAATGCAGCCTATGAATTGCAATTGCCCTATGGCGTTTATACTGCGGCACGAATGAATGCTGAATTAGGAACGACGTATAACGTCGAAAAAATGCTGAACTGGTGTTTCGACCCTGATGGCAATGTTCGTTCATGGGGCGTGACACTGGGTAATTGGGGGGGCTATGATTGTGATGGTCTTGTTGGCGAAGCACTAAACGACGGCTATGCCTTTGTCATGAATGGTTATGAAATGGCCGGAGCGTTAGTACCGATGGTTCGCTATGATGACCGGTTTGCCCGGGCAATTGGAAAATGGGTGCTGAACCTAGCGAACGCTTCACGTTTGTTCTATTCACCATTTTTACCCGATAGTCTCCAAGATGGCGAATTATGGGCTAAGGAATACGATCCTAACGGGTGTATTGCTCATGAATCGATGCGTGAAATTGAACCGAACTGGCAGGTTAGTCCTTTTGCCACGGGTGATGCAATTGGTGGAGATTGGGGATTTACAAATTTTGCCCTTTACGGCGCCTCACATGTGGGTATCATGGGCGGAATTATCGATACGACGGATGTTCAGGGAATATTAAAACTGGATTTGCGAAAGACCGATTATTTTCAGGATAACGCCTATCCCAGTTACTTGTTTTATAATCCTTATACAGAGGCGAAAACAGTCACAATTGATGTCGGTTCTGAATCAATCGATCTTTATGATGCGGTGTCCAACAGCTTTCTTGTCCAAAGTGTATCCGCCCAGACAGTTATTACAGTACCGGCTGACGATGTCTTGTTACTTGTGTTGGTCCCCGCAGACGGGACAATTAGCTACGACGAGGAAAAAATGTTGGTCAATGGTGTTGTGACAGATTATAAATCCGATAATGTTGTTGGCAATCACAGCCCCAGAATCAAAACCCTGGCGGCAGATTCAACGACGATTTTATTCCATCAATCGCTTGATATATTTTGTACTGCGACTGATCGCGACCTTGATCAATTAACCTATATCTGGGCTGTTGGGACAGAAGTGCTGGATACTGATTCAACAGTGTTGACTTGGACAGCGCCGGAGATTGATAGTGTCTTTATGATCTATTGTTCCGTAAGTGATGGTGTTTCGGCGGCGGTACGGGATAGTATTCAAATCACTGTTATTGAAGCTATTAATCATGCACCGGTTATAAACGATTTAATTGCTTCTGCCGGTAAAATTGATATGGGTGACACCACATTTATCAGTTGTATCGCCAGTGATCCTGATTTGGATATTTTGAATTATAGTTGGTTCACAGACACTGGAATAATACTTGGAACTGATTCCACGATTTCCTGGATTGCACCGGATTCCGTAGGTTATTATTACGTTAAGTGTACAATTAGTGACAATCGCGGTGGCTTCGACTCCGACAGTATTGGTATTGTGGTTCGGGATTCAACGGGTTCGCAGACCGGCGATCCGGTAGCCTGGTATCCTTTCAGCGGGAACGCTGATGATCTCAGTGGAATGAACAATCATGGTATTGTGAGCGGTGCTGATTTGACGACAAACCGTTTCGGTAATCTGAACAGTGCCTATTTATTTAACGGAACAAGCGATAATATTCGTGTTCCCGTTACTGCCAGTCTGAATTTTACCGATGCGATTACAGTTAGTTTCTGGATGAATGCGACAGAACTTTACAGTAGCCGTGAATCCTATCCGATTTCCCATGGTAATTGGGAAAATCGCTGGAAAGTGTCGATTATTCCCGATAAACGGATTCGCTGGACGGTAAAAACAACCGACGGCACCAAAGATCTGGATTCCGATATAAAAGCCTCGACAAATACCTGGTATCATGTGGTCGGACTGTATGACGGCAGCAATTTTGAAATATTCATCAATGGCGCCATCGATGCCCATTCTAACTTTTCGGGGACCATTATGACGACTAATATTGATCTGATGATTGGTCAGGTGCTACCCAATGTCAGTACCTATAATTTTAAAGGTACGATTGATGATGTTCGCATATATGATTATGCACTGTCATTGGAAGAAATCGAAGCCCTTTACGGGGAAACCAGCGCGATTCATACTGAAATACAAAAAGTTCCCGAACAATTTTCATTATCCCAAAATTATCCGAATCCTTTCAATCCGTTGACGACAATTCGGTATAAATTGCCGGTGGGTAGAAATGTCAAACTTCAGGTCTTTGATTTGGCCGGACGATTGGTGCAGACACTGGTTGATGAAGATAAACAGGCGGGTAATTACACAGTAATGTGGAATGCTCAGGATGTTAGTTCCGGCATTTACTTTTATCGAATCCAGACAGGTGAATTCACATCGGTTAAAAAATGTGTGAAACTGAAATAATAATGATTCTTCGTAATTTAAATTTCCAAGCATATATTTCTTTTGATATGAATTCAGGAGATTTACTATGATTGGTAGACAAATCTATCGTTTTTCTATTCTCTTTCTATTTTGTACATTTTTTGTCCTTCAACTATCGAATATTATAATTGCTGAGACGGGAAATGCCAGAAACAGGCGAAGGGCAATATTAGATGGTAATCATGTTAAAACCCTGTTTTGGAATTTTGGAGAAATCGGTAGTTATCCTGATGAACCAACGGGGTGTTGGCTATCTGATGATCATCATTATATTGATGGGATTACATTAATGATATCTGTCGCTACAGATGATAATAACGGTAATCAAATTCATCCTCTTGAAACTCAATATCGGGAATTTGTTGACAGATCGCCAGAAGGTATACCCTGGGGATTTGAGCCTTTACCCGGTTTTTTTAATCCTTATCAAGAATGTATTGCTCAAAGTAATAAACCATCAACGTGGCCTGCCTGTTGGCCTGATAAAATGAATGATCCTGACAATCCGGGTTGGTCGGGATATTGGAATAGTTACTTTGGTAAAGGATTAAATAATCCCTTCATTAATTTGGAGTCCTATTATGTAATGGATGATGACCCAGATGAGGAATGGAATTTTTATCCTGATGAAAACGATCATAGCCGAAGGGGTGTCGGACTTGAGGTATCCGTACGTGCGTTGCAATCATCATATCCTTTACTGGAAGATGGCGTCTTTTGGATATACGATATCAGGAACGAAGGCACTCATGATTATGATAGTGCCTATGTTGGTTTATATATTGATTGGGGAATTGGTGGGATTGGTGATAATGATTCTGATTATGTAATGTTTGATACGGATCATAATTTGGTGTATGCGTATGATGGCGACGGATATGGATATCCCGATAATTGGCAAGTTGGTTATTCCGGTTTGTCTTTTCTGGAAACACCACATAACAATGAAATGACAGGTGTTAAAATATTCAGGGTACACGAAGTAGAACTACGGAACGATGAATTGATATGGCAAATTTATCAGGAACCAATTCCAGAAAGTAAGGAATATAAAAATAAATCAATGGCGACAATCCTATCTTCCGGACCATTTTCAATTTATGCCGGAGATACAGTTCGTTTTGTGACGGCTCTTTTATTTGGAGATGATGAGGACGACTTGATCCAAAATTGTCAATATGCACAAGCATTTTATGATTCTGAGTTTATTTTACCGGATAGTTTGTCTGTATTATCGGCAGTATTTGATACAGATAAATATTTTGGATCTCCACTTTTGGAAGTTAGTTTTTTTGATTATTCAACCAATGATGGAATTAATGAGATTATAAGTTGGTACTGGAATTTTGGTGATAACACAACAAGTACCCAGCAGAATCCATCTCATATTTATCAAGAAGAGGGTATTTACGATGTCACTTTGATTGTTATTGATCAAGCAGCGAAGGTGTCAAAAATTATCAAGGAGTCAAAAATAATTGTTGATCAATTCACCCAGATTTTAGATGGTACCATTATTTATGATTCATTATTTAATTCATATAAACCAAAATGGAATGATTTTAATAATGACGGATTCCAGGACCTTTTAATTATCCGGGGATCATTTAATAAATTTGGTATTAAACCTAATCAATATAATTCTTTATATAAAAATAACCGAGATGGCACATTCTCATCTATGACATCATTAAGCTTTGTAAATGAACTGAAACCATCATCGGATGCCTGCTGGGGTGATTATAATAATGATGGATATTTGGATTTATTTATAGCAAATGGAAATGATAAGAGTGATGTAAACAACCAATTATTTATCAATAATGGGGATGAAACATTTTCTGAAATAACTGAAGGTGAAATCGTTAATGATGGCGGGAAATCATTTGCATGTGCTTGGGCAGATTATAATCGGGATGGGAATATTGATCTGTATGTGGCAAACTTTGGAAGTAACTTTCTCTACCGGAATGAGGGAGATGGTACATTTAGTAAAATAAGCGAAGGTGATATTGTTACTGATGATGCCAATTCCAATGCTTGTTGTTGGGGTGATTACGATAATGATGGTGATCCGGATTTATTTGTTGCGAATTATGGTGACAATTGTCTTTATAGAAATAATAGTGATGGAACTTTTGATAAAATTGACAGTGTGAATGTAGTCACTGATGCGAGTTATTCACAAGGCTGTAGTTGGATTGATTATAATAATGATGGTTTTTTGGATCTATTTGTTGTGAATGGATATTCCGCTTTTGGGAAAAGAAATATTTTATATCAAAACGATGGCGATGGGACTTTTACAGAAATTATGGAAGGTGAAATTGTTACTGATGAAAATAATTCAATTAACTGTTGCTGTGAAGATTATAATAATGACAGTGATCCAGATATTCTTGTAATTAATACAGTAAATGTAGATAATATGCCAGATCTTGAGGAAGAAAATAGTATTTATTTGAATCATTATGATGGAAATTTTATTAAAAAATCTACAGGCCTTTGCCTGACAAGTGCACCCTATTCAATGAATATGGGGGCTGCTTTGGCTGATATAAATAATGATGGCTTTTCTGATATTATAAATACTCATATATATTTCAATAGCTTATATATTAATCAAGGAAATCAAAAACATTGGATTACCATTGGATGTAGCGGTATTTCATCGAATTCATCCGCAATTGGTACAAGAGTTTGTTTAAAAGCAACCGTTAATGGTAATTCAATATGGCAAATGAGAGATATTTTTGGACAGAACGGATCGAGTTTAAATGCTCGATTTGGACTCGGTAATGCAAGTATCATTGATTCAATAGTTGTCATATGGCCAAGTGGAATAGTTGATAGATATACAAATATTGATATTGATCAGTTTGCACGCGCCACCGAAGGAGTCGGATGGGAAGGAAGCGTTGGAATAACTGATCGGAATGAATTGACTCCAACTTTTTACTCATTATCCCAAAATTATCCCAATCCCTTCAATCCGTTGACGACAATTCGGTATCAATTGCCGGTGGGGGGAAATGTCAATTTACAAATGTTTGATTTGACAGGCCGGCTGGTACAGACATTGGTTGATGAGAATAAGCAGGCTGGTGACTATACCATAATCTGGAATGCCCAGAATGTCAGCTCCGGAATCTATTTCTATCGTATTCAAACCGAGGGATTCACGTCGGTAAAAAAGTGTGTAAAACTGAAGTAGTATCAAATGATCACAGGACTGATAATAAAAGAAAGTTTAGAAACAAGCGATGTGTTTGAAGATAATGATTTAAAAATAACGAAAACCGAGAGTTGGAAACTCGGAGAAAGAGCGGCAGATTTTCAACCTAAAATATGGACTGCCCTATTTATTGAAGGTAAAGAAGAAAAAATAGAAGCAATAGTTGATAAGATTTCTAAATCAATATTACCTAAATGGTACGCGAATGTCTCAAATGACACAATGGAATATGTCATATTTCATGAGAAAATCTTCATACACAAAAAAGGTAATAAAAATGATGCGAAAGAAGCAATTAGTTATGGAAAATCCGTTGGTATCCCGGCAAATCAGTTAGATTGGATATGATTTTTAATTTACTTCATGTTTGTAAATCGGAGTGTCAATTATGAAATGGCAATATGGATTACTTTTGGGAATACTGTTTTTCTTTAATTGTTATCAAAAACTTGATCAAGTTGATCTTACTATTAATTTTTCAGGCAACGCTCAAATCGAAGTGGGTGGTCCTTTTGTCGGGGCAGAATTCCACCACAGCTACCCGGCTCCTCAGCGAATTAGTTTTTTCTACCCGATTGCCAATAGCATCGATATGAGCACGGATTACTGGTTTCGGGATACGACCCTGGCGATGGAAATCGGACTGAAAATTGGTGATAATGATCGGGAAAATATCGGTTGGACTTCCACTGAATTCAACCTGACACCCTTTAACGTAAAATTCAATCAGAAAAATTGTCAGGTTTCCTATCAATTCTGTAAAAACAAACCCGCGATGGTGATTTCTGTTGAGGTGACCAATAATAGCGACTCAACTGCTATTTTTGAACTGGATACACGACTTCAAACGACCATCCGGACCTGTCATACATTTCGATGGATTAAACCGGCAAATAGTGAATATCATCCGGAAAACGGAACGGCAATTACCCATTATAACGATGAAGAGATCAAAGATATTGTCGTATTTTTCACAAACGCCGGTGAACTGCCGTCGGTTCTTCAACCCGATTCCTTGTCTACGACATTTATCTATAATGAGGAACTGAAACCTGCGGAGAAATTACAGATTGTGCAGATTATCGGATCGAGTTATGCGGATGAAGCGCAGGATATCATCGATTATTTAGTGAAAAACTATCAGGAAGAAGTCGATCAGTACGAACAATATGTAAAAGATAAAGCAACCAAAGAATACACATTTAACACGGCAGATCCTGTATTTGATAAATCGGTGTACTGGGCAAAAGCCATGCTGGCATCGCTGGATCATTATATTGATGGTAATTTTGTTCCTATGCCCTGTCCGGCGGAGTATAATTTTTATTTTACCCATGACGTGCTGGTGACTGATTTGGCGGCTGTGAATTTTGATCTGCTGAGGGTAAAACGGGATATTGAGTTTATCCTGGATCATGCGACAGAAGACTTCATTATTCCCCATGCTTATTATTGGAAAGACGGGGAATACCGCACGGAATATGCGGATTCCAATAACTGGAACCATTTTTGGTTCATCCAGGTGGCGGCGAGTTACCTGCGGCATTCCGGTGATGAAGAATTGCTCCTGCAAGCATATCCTTATCTGAAAAAGAGTCTTGAATATGCACTGCACAGTCAAGAGCCTGATGGATTATTATATGCTTATTACCTGGATGGTTGGGATATTGGGCATAATTTTGGTCCCCGTGCGTTTATGACAATCCTAGCGATCAAGGGAATTCAGGATTTTGTTTATATTTCTTCTGTGTTAGACAAGAATATTGATCGGCTGCTCGAATACGAGTTGCTCGCTGACCGGATGGAGCAAGCATTGATTGAGAAACTCTGGAGTGATAAAACCGGATTTCTTGTCAACTACTATGAAAATGGTGAAATCGATCCCCATTATTATGCCGGGTCATTGCTGGCCGCGCATTTTCGGTTACTGGATGATGACAAACGACAGAATTTGATTAAAACAGCCGGAGCGAAACTGGTTGACCCGGATATCGGTGTTTATACGGTTTATCCGCCGGATTTTCACCTACTGGGAGAATTCCTGAAATTCAAAGGCAATGAAGTTGGCCCGCCATACCATTATGCCAACGGCGGTGTCTGGAATCATTGTAATGCATGGTATAGCCTGGGTTTGATGGCGACTGGACAACGATCTGAGGCTGCGAAATTTATTCGCAGGAATATGACCTTAGATGGGATTATTAACAGCCCCAATGGTCAACCGGCGATGTATGAATATCGCTGCAGCAATAAGGATGACGCGGACGTTTATGGGAAAATTGATAAACCGAATTTTCTGTGGGCAACCGGCTGGTACCTTTACTCATTATATCACCTGTATGGAATTGAGGAAAATGTTTGGAATATCTCGATGAAGCCATTCGTTCCTGAAAATCAGGAATCCTGCCATTTTGATATCGCTTTCCAGGGAGAAAAATGTGTCATCTCCATCCATGGTAAAGGTGGTTTCATTGAATCGATTTCCAATGGATCAGAGTCCTGTGTCTCGGCTGTGTTTCCATTGAACAGTCGTAATAGCGTGGAATACAATTTCCTGTGTGGGCAACCTGAAACGCCCTACCTTGAATCCACGGAATCTATCGTTTTATCTTGTGATTATGATCGCTGGAACAAACACATGTTCATGAAATTAAAAGCCTTTCCTGGGCATCGAAATCATATTAGTATTATTTCCCCATATAAGCCGGGTCTTGTCAAATTTGAAAACCAAGTTATTGATGATTATACAATCGAAGAAATTGAACAAATTTACCGGATTCACCTGGATGTTCGTCATCAGCAATCCGTTTCTGAACTGCGGATTAGTTTTTTAAATAATCATGCAAAGGATTAATTATGGTTAAAAATATAAAAATAATCAGTTTATTAGTAATGTTGCTAATTATGGTGCACTGTGATTCAGACCGGCAATTGGAGCAGGAATTAGCCATTCATTATCATGGCGACGCCAAACTGGAAGTTGGCGGGCCTTATGTGGGTGTTGAATTCCATCACAGCGCCATGATTCCCCAGCGGATTAGTTTTTTTTATCCCGTTGCAAATAGCATTGATCACAGCCGGGATTACTGGACTCGGGATACATCGTTTGTTGCCGATTGGTCTTTGAAAATCGGCAATAATCTGGCAGTCAGTATCGGCCGAGATGCTTCGGAATTTGAATTGACACCCTATTCGGTGACTTTTAATTATGCTGAAAATGGTTATTCCCTGAATAGTAGATATCAATTTTGTAAAGATAAACCGGCGATGGTTTTGAACATTCAAATCACGAATACAAGTGAGAAAACCGAAGAATATGAGTTTGACTCGCGTTGGTGGACATCCATCAGGACTTGCCATACTTTTCGCCCGATCGAGCAGGCTTGGACCGATCAGGACAGTTCAACAATTTATACTCACTTTGATGATCCTGATGCGGATTTTGCAGACGTATTTGTGACCAATGCCGGGGATATGCCGACCTTTACAAATAGTCGAGTCGATTACTTGAATTCACCGAAAAAATATGGCATGAGCAAGGAAAATGAAAAGGCCAAACCGGTTTCGCAATTCATTTATCAGAAACGCTTGAGGCCGGGTGACACAATGAATATTATCCAGATAATCGGTTCCTCGAAGGGTAATGAAAGCCGCTCGTTGGTTTCATATTTGAAAAATAACCACCAGACAGAAGTGACTAATTTTGAAAAATATGTGATTGACAAAGCCTATACTCAGAGTATCATGGAAACCAATTGCCTAAAAACCGATCATTCTGTGGCCTATGCCAAAGCCGTTATGGAAGCCAACACACACTATCTGGATCGTGAATTTGTGCCAATGCCCTGTCCGGCTGAGTACAATTTTTACTTTACTCATGACGTTCTGGTGACGGATCTGGCGGCGGTGAAT
>Ga0268277_1002198_pt1 | contig 11719 bp, 14 predicted proteins | sample saktaG_5_FD_190132 | JGI IMG/M metagenome (GOLD analysis project Ga0268277, IMG submission 190132) | Saline water microbial communities from Sakinaw Lake, British Columbia, Canada - sak_2010_1_5_50m | ecosystem: Environmental > Aquatic > Non-marine Saline and Alkaline > Saline ...
TTGAGTGAAAAAATCAAAACGAATAAAGGTATCAGGAAAAATAGATAGGCAAGATGGCTGGCGTATTTCTCAAGGAAAGACGGTTGATAGGGAGTAAAAATATCCTTAGGAAAAGCAATAGACACTGTTATGTCTTCCCCTTTGCTTAGGGGACGAACAGAAGAAAAATACAAAGTATTACTGTCTAGCCATTGGTAAGTAGCTAAATCGTTCCCCCTAGAGCCCAGGTACCCCGCGTAATACTCTACGCTCGCATTCTGGCTAGTTACCTCAGCCGGGAAAACTATCTTAGCTGAAAAACTGTCTATATCAATCTGCCAGAAAGCACCAACTAAATTCCAATACAGTTCGTCAAACGACGAATCGTAGAAACGAATAGCGTTTTTAACTTTATAAACAATCTTATAATCGTTCTCGCCGATAACAGTTCTGTCTGGATCGCCTATTTTCCACGTTATTGTGCCAGCAGATTTATTCTTTATCGTCTGGTATTTATAGGGCTTGCCGTTAAAATCTGTCATGCTTACCAGCTCAATAGGATTAGAAATAATCCCCTTGTCAGTTTTTATCTTTGTTGGCAACACCCTAAAGATTCCGTGCTTATCGGGTAAATTACCGCAATCAGCTGTTATCTTTTCAACAATCAAAAGCGAGGAATCTTTATTCACCTGAATCTCTGTTTCAAAGACTTTAATGTACCAATCGGTAATCTGGCTAGAATCTCTGGCAAAAACAAGCTGCCAGCTAAAGACAACTGTTACCGCAATGAATATAAGGCTTAATATTTTTCTATTCATAAAGCATTTAGCTTATTCTACCAAAAAAACATTCTCTTATAAATAAAAAGGCTCGAAATTTATCGAGCCTGGATCAGGGTTAGCAGCTAAGGACTTCGCCATCCACTGGGTGACGTTCCAGAAATCTCTGGAACCCGCCAGCTTCTATGTAATTCCATGTTAGCTGTACCAGCGTTGGTTCGTGCACTGAAAAACGCCTCTGCGCAGCATAAAGGTTCAAAGGGCTAAAAACCTCTCCCATCAGTTCAGTAAAGACGCCGTGATGAACATCGAATCTTACCCTTGTAGGAATGTTACCGCGGAGAAGAAGGAGAACCACAGGTATCTTGCCCATTGCCGCTCCTTTCTTGCTAATGTGCTATTAAACCATCTTAATCTTTGAAGCCTGTTTGTCAATACAGAAAAATCCCCTAATCTGTCTTTTTGCGCTTTATAAAAAACCACTTGACCAGCTCCACCAGAACCAGCTCAAAAACTCCGAACAGCAAAAGCACAGACCACTCAAAGAATCCTAATGCTGTAGTTTTAAGAATCGTCTGGAAAAACGGAAGATATATGGCCAGAATAATCATCAGGGTCCCGACTAAAATGGAGATATTGATATACTTATTGCCGAACGGATTATAATGCCAAATGTTCTTCCTCAGGTTTCTGCAAGAAAAAACAAACATAAATGAATCTACTGATAAACCAACGAACATAGCGCTTCTGATAACTTTGATTGGCATCCCAATTCTCAGAAACCAAACGAAGATTCCGAAAAGTATCAAATTCGTCAAGAAGCCAATAACAAAAATTAATACATTCATCTCGGCGGTTAAAAGCGGGAGTTTATGGCTCTCGGGCGGCCTTTTCATGATGTCTTTTTCTTTTTCCTCAAAGGCCAGCGCAACCGACGGAGGAGTGCTTTCAATCATGTTCTTCCAAAGTATTTGACCGGCAAGGATAGGCAGGGGCAACCTGAATACAATACTTAGACCAATCAACATAACTTCTGTGAATCCTCCGATCAATAAATACGCAATAACCTTTCTGATATTATCTACAATCCTTCTTCCTTCTTCTACAGCATAAACAATAACCGAAAAACTATCGTTTAATAAAATTAGGTCTGAGCTTTCTTTGGCAACTTCTGTCCCAGAATCAAGAGCTATCCCGATATCTGCTTCTTTCAGGGCCGGAGCGTCGTTAATCCCGTCGCCAGTCATGGCTACAACTTCTCCCCTTGCTTGCAGGGCGCTTACTATTCTCATCTTATGAACCGGCTCAACCCTGGCATAAATCTGAATTCTGTCTAAAACCTTCGCTAACGCCTCATCAGTCATCAAATCCAAATCTTTTCCCTCCAAGATATTTTCTTCTTTTGTATCAAACCCCAGCTCTCTTGCTACTGCCCGAGCAGTAAGCATGTGATCACCAGTAACAATGATAGGCCTCATTCCCGCCTGCCGGCAAATCTCGATTGTTTTTTTTACATCTTCTCTTATCGGATCCTTCAGGCCGACCAGACCGACAAAAATTAGTTTCTCAAAAAAACTATTAAAGTCTTCTTCTTTGCTTATCTTGCGATAAGCAACACCGACCACCCGTAACCCTTTTTCAGCCATATCTTCAATTTCACCTTTTACGGTGTTGAAATCTTTTGATGTTATAGGCTCTTCTCTCTCTTCAATCTTCAAGTACCCAGCGGCCTCTAAAATTCTTTCCGGAGCCCCAACGATATAGGCGAAAAGCTGACCGCTCTCTGTTTTACAAATATTGGCAGAATATTTTCTCTTCGTATCAAATGGAAACTCCTGAACCTTAACCGTGTTTGCGGCAATCCGCTTGACGTCAACCCCTGCCCCCATTGCCGCTAAAAGTAAGGCTTTTTCTGTCGGCAGTCCGCGAATAACCCAGTCCCTCATCGCCTCATCGGGATTTTCAATAAATGCTTCACCAGCCAAATAAGCGGTTTCTAGAAGAAAAAGATGATTTTCGTTTCCTTTACCTATAATCTCATCTACCCCTAGAATATTGGCTACTGTCATTTTCCCTTCTGTCAGGGTCTTTGTTTTGTCGGTACAAATCACACTTGTGCTCCCGAGAGCTTCTGCTGCCACTAACTTTCTTACCAAACCCTTTCTTTTCAGTATTTTTTGCATTCCTATGGCTAAAACAATGGTAAGAATGGCCGGCAGCGATTCAGGAATTGCCGCCACCATCATAGCTACAGAAATAGTAAAAATATCAATAAACTCCTTGCCGATAAGCAGTCCATCAATAAAAATTAGAATGGTGATTATAAGGATTATTAGGGAGAGAATTTTTACAAAAAAGGAAAGTTTATTCTGCAAGGGTGTTTTTCTTTCTTTCATCTTGCCTATAACCTCAGCAATCTTTCCCATCTCTGTGCCAAGCCCTGTAGCAAAAACCATAGCGCTTGCCTTACCTTTTTCAACAACGGTTCCCATATATACTAAATCATCTCTATCGCCAAGCGAAGTTTCCTTTGGCAAGGTTTTTTCCGATTTCTCGGAAGCAGCCCACTCGCCAGTAAGCATCATCTCGTTTGCTTCTAACCCGTTGGAAATAATAATTCTAGCATCCGCAGGAACCTTGTCCCCAGCGTTTAAAACAATTATGTCTCCTGGCACCAGCTCTTCAGCATCAACTATTTTATATCTCCCGCCCCTTAAAACCTTTGCGTGGTGTTTTGCGCTCTTTTTGAGTTTGCTTAAAATGGCGACTGCTTTTCTCTCCTGGATGAACCCTAAAAAAACATTCAAGAAAACAACTAAAAAGATGATAGCTGTATCAACGAAGCTTCTTAAAAAAAGAGTTAAAACCCCCGCGACTAAAAGAATATAGACCATGGGGTTTTTAAGCTGGCCCAAAACAATAGAAAAATCCGAGGGTGGCTTTTCCTCTGGCAATAAGTTTCTGCCAAATTTCTTCCGCCTGGGTTCTATATCGTCTTCGGAAAGCCCTTTATCTAAGTCTGACCCAAGCACCTTTGCCACGTCCTCAAAGCTAAGATTGTGCCATAAAGTTTTATCTTCCATGTTTTCTAATTTTAGCAAAAAATCCCTCATAAGGCGACTTCTTGGCTAATACCATACGCTCAAAAGGATAAAAAAAGCCCCCTTAAGTTGCCTCAAGGGGTTTGTGTTCTTTTCATGGTCCATTAGGATCTGGCGTTCCTTGTCTCGGAAGCGACAAAAGGAACAAGAATATGACAGGATAGAAGAACAAAATGATACACAAGGCGTTCTCTACACCTCTGTGCCAAGCGGCTTCCCTGCAGTAATTGCCCAAAAATCCGATGAGAGGTATCAACCAGGCAGGGTAAATGATACCGATAATAAAGGAAACAGCCTTAACGGCCTTTCGGGCGCTTTTCACATCCCGTCTCCTTTATCAAAAAGCATTACTTTTTTACAAGTTAATGCTAACCATCAATTTTGTCAAATAAAAAACCGGGGGAGGTATCCTGGGGACTAACCTCTATTCACAAAATAAAACTAGCGTTTTCCAGCGCTTACGAATAAAATCTGTGGTAAGAAATTATACTATTGGAAATAGACGACTTAAAATAATCCTTTTACCCAGCCAAACAATCTGCCTAAAGACCACTTGTATTCTTTTTCATTCTGGGCTAACTGCTGCAATCTTTCTTGCTCTTGACCCATGCTTTGTATTTGTTCTTGAAGCATTATTTGTATCTGTTCATCGCAATCGCATTGTTCCCTCAGTTGATAAAGTTGTTGAATCCTCTCTCTGTTGCGGCTGACTTCTTGCTCCATTTGCTCCGCAGATTCTACATCTCCGCCCGCAAAAAATCTTACAATACGATTTCTCGTTTGAATCTTTTCCTCTGCCATTATAGTCGCCTGAACCGAATTATTAAATTCTTGGGCGACCTGAGACACCTGAAGACCAATCCCGCCCATCACATCCTTCATTTCCAGCAAAGAGTGAACAGCTAATCTTACTTGGTTTTGGTTCTGATAAACCTTTTGTTCTTTTTCTCCCATTAACTGCATCTCTTGGCTCATCTCTTGCCGCCTTTGTTGTATTGCCTGCTTTACTTCGTTTATCTGCGCGGCAGTAACCTGCTGCTGCATAATTATCAATTGTCCTTCTTCGCCCTGATTTTGGGTTTGTTGCTCTACCTGAATCTGTTGACCTTGCCCGATTTCCTGGGCTTGCTGATTCTGCCTAGGGATTACCGTCCCAACAGCTTGATTACTAATCTCTTGCTGCCCTTGGGCAAAAACTACTGAACCTGATGCGATAAGAACGAATGAAATAATAATTAATTTTTTCATGTTTTAAAATAGTTATTAAATTATTGACCTTTATTCTTATTCTAGCAGATTTTAAAAAGATGAAAAGCCATCCTGCTGAAAAAATCGCCTAAAGGGCGATTTCACCAGCTCTGTTTATGAGACAAATGCATTTATTCCTTTTTATCGCCCAATAATCTCGTCAAATAGATAGAAATTATCACTACCACAAAGGTCATCACAACAGCATAGATAAACTTAACTAAAATCGTATTTTTGCTGATTAGGAAAAAATACTCTATCAGGCCCTTTATTGCTTCATTCCAAGCAAGAGCGGTCACTAACCCAAAAGCAGCCAGTATGTATCCTATTGTTTTTTGACGAATCTCTTTTCTAACCTCTTTACCCCCCTTTTTAATTTTATCTTTTATGCTTTGCATTATTTCTTATTATCAAAAATAAATAATTCGTCAACTGTGGTCTTTAGAACCCTTGCTACATCGTGAGCAAGAGTTAGGGAGGGATTATATTTTCCCCTTTCCAAAAAAACAATTGTTTCTCTCCTCACGCCAACCTTTTTGGCCAGGTTTTCCTGAGTCAGATCGTATTTGGCCCTAAGCTCTTTAATTCTTGTTTCCATTTTCATGAAATTATGTTTTGTTATTTATTTATAACATTATGTTGTACCGGATTAACTTAATGTTAGATTAACCTAACATTATTGTCAAGAGATAGTTATCCACAACTAAAAACCACCCCGGTTAAAGGGTGGTTTCTATAAAGCTAATTACATTTGAGGCTGCCTTCCCCGCTCGTCTTTTATCCACTTGGCAATAAAGTATATCGTGGTTACGATAAATATCGCCCACCAAAGCCATAATAGGCCGGCAAGGTAATCATAAAAGTAGATGGCGAGAATAATGCCTAAAGCAATAAGGCATAGCTTCAATAAGCTAACCTCCCACCAGCGGAATGCCCACGTTTTGAAAATACGCATAGTTTTTTAGGTTAAATTGATAATAATTTATTATACCATTTAGCCAAAAAAGACACAAAAAAAGCCAATATTAGTAAAGATACCCCCAGGTTTGCAGCCTGTCAGAATCCTCATGCCATTTCAGTCCGATATCTGTCCTATAAAACATATTCTGAAGAATAATATTGTTAAGCCTGGAATAAACCTGTTTCCTCGCATCATCCACCGTCAATCCAGCCCCGGTCACTATCAAAACGTACCCTGCCTCCCCGGCTATACTCCATGTTCCATTGACCATTTTTACATCCCCAAGATGGATACCATCTAAGTTGTTCTTTCTAAATATTATGGAAAGGTCTTTGTAGATGAAAACCTCTTTTTTATCGTCAAAGGGGAATGGTGGGACAGCTACTACCACGCCAATTTGGAATCCCTTTTTTGTTTTTAATTCAATCTTTTCCTTTTTCGCCAGCTTGTAAAGAAATTCGCCCCAAGAATCTGTCACCCCTTCAATCTGGATGCTTATTATAGGATAGCCAAATCTTGATGTAACTTCTAAGGGATAGATGCCCCTAGCATTGGCTATACAATTGATATCAATGTACCCTGCGTAGTTTGATTTAACCAACTCTTCTTTTATTTTCAACAAGGTGCTTCTGAAGATTTCATTGGGAGGAGACCAATAAACCAGAGTGCCCATCTCTCCTGTATAGGGGCCTATGTCGCCGGGGAATAGCTTCTTATGCTCAAAGTTTATATTAACAGGGTAGATAAAATCCTCCCCATTGAAAAAGGCTCCAACAGCAACCTCAACACCAACAGCCATTTTCTGCAGCTGAAACTCCTTTATCTTTTTTGCCCAGGTTTTTTTATTCTGTTCAAGGATCTCAATTAAATCCTTGCCGTCTTCTTCTTGGCCTAAAAACAATATCCCCTTCTGCTCTGAAGATATATTCCCTGAAGGCTTAAATACATATCTTCCTGGGTTTGCTTTGATGAATTCTATTGCTGAATCAAAGTCAAGAAAATCCCAATGCGGAAGAATAAGCATGCCTGATTTTTTCATTTCATCCTGGCCAAACCCCCTGTCTTTCTCAAGCTTATCTGTATATTTGCTGCCCCCGATTACAAGCTTACCTGAAGCTCTAAGTGAATCGGCAACATCCCCAAAACCAACATCGTCAAAAACAATAACATCTGCCCAGTCTTTATGCTTTTCCCAATCATCAACCTTATCAAGAAACCCGTCATAAACATCTTTGTCGGTTTCGCTTTTCACAAAAATCTTTACTTCATTCCCTTCCTTTTTTATCTGCCAAGCCAAATCGCCGCTCAAGCTTTCGAAAGAAACGAATAAAAACTTTTTAGGAGTAAAAACAGAATTGTTTGTCTTTTTTTCGTTATTTTTTTCTAAATCATTAGCCATTTTTTTCCTTTATATTTTTATCTTACCAAAAAATATTCAAAAAGGCGACTTTTATTAGCTCCGCACATGCAAGATAGGACCTATTCGGAATAAAAAAGGAGGCGTTAGAAAACGTCTCCTGTATTACTGTTATGAACTACTTGCCTTCGATCGTTTTCATCAAATCACTGTCTGATATATCGTCGGGAATACCCGGCTTACCGCTTACGGCCCTGTAAACAAATCCGCCCGCTTCTCTTAGGACAAGCACCGATTCTCTTCCCGTGCTACGCTCCCAAGTACACAAGGCATCGCTCAGTCTAATAAGCGCTTGTCTCACATCCTGATCTGGATGCTCCATGAATCCCTCGGGCATTTTTACCCCTTTCTCTGTTAAGGTTCCAATTTTATACTACTCAGCCAATAATAAAAGTCAAACAAAAACCCGAGAAATATCTCGGGAATTCAGCTCCGCCTAAAGAACGACATTAGAACCTGTTTTGAGACTAGCTAAGAATGTTTTTCATTCATTCTGTCCCAATCCCACTTCCTATTTTTGTTTGATTCAATTTTTTTAATAATGGCTGCCTCTATATCAATATTCATAACTCCGCATAAATGCAATATCCTCTGAACGGCGTCTCCAAGCTCCTCCTTAAAATTATCTTCTTTTTTGTTGCGATATGCTTCGTAAGCCTCAGAAATTTCGGAGTGAATCAAAGCAATCTTTTCGGAAACATTAACGTTTTCGAGCTTAGTCCCAAAGCCTTTATTTTCGGCTTGTTCCATTATTAACTTTGAGATTTCTTTTAATGTCATATACTTTATCCTACCAAAAAATCGCCCAAAAGGCGACTTTATCAGCTCCACCTACGGAACGACGTTAGAACCTGTTTTATGGTTTCTTTGGTATAAAAATTACTGGTAATAGTTACTTTATTATCTTTATAGCTTTTCCTCCTATTAGGGCTTCTGCGATTTTTTTATAAGCCGAATATAGGATTCTTTGAAAGGTGCTTTGAGAGGTATTCATTTTTTTAGCCGCCTCTTCCTGTTCTAACCCGCTTATATTCCTCAATCTCAAAGCTTCAACTTCTTCAGTGGTTAATTCAACTATTTCTAATTCCCTCATAGGCACTCCTTGTGGTTTGAAATAGGTTATATTCGGATTAAATCCTATTCTTCTGCAAAGTCTTGGTCTAACCATAATAATTGAAATTATCAAAACTTAATGATATTCTTATAGTGAAAGAGGGTCTTCCCAGCTCTCTCAAAAGAAAGAGCTGGGTTCTCGGCCTTCTTTTATTTTTGACCCTTTTTATCGGCTAATTCCTCTTTGACTGCTTTTAATTCCTCTTCCAGCATTGTCGCTCTGTCTTTTAGCAACTCTGCTTTTTCTTCCTTTGTGTAAAACATCCTACCGAATAATCCACCTCCATATTCGCATCCATATCCTCTGCCCCATCCCATTCCTCTGCCCCATCCCATTCCTCTCCCGCCTCCGCAATTACCCATTCCTCTGCCTGTTTTTGGGCCTTGCCCTAAAGGGCCTGTTCCGTCTAATCTTGGCATTTTTTTATATAATTAGATTTTTAATATCAGGGGAGCGACCTTTATTTACTCCTCTATTTTGAATATACACCCATAACTATCCCGTGTCAATAGATAAACAAAAAAGAGGGCGTTCCCCTCTTTTTAATACGATGATAGGACTTACAACAAAATGTTTATTATTCTAAAAACTTTACAGCAAACATTAAAATAATTCCCAGTAAAAATATACCAAAGGATACAATTGATTTCTTGATATTACTCTCTTTTCTTATTTCTGGCATTAAATCAGAAGCGGCAATATAAATAAATCCGCCAGCGGCGATTGGCAAAAGATATGCTATCGCATCGTTAATGTAAAAAGAGGCGAAGTATCCTACGATTCCGCCGAGAATAACCGTAGTCGCAACCAGATAATTTAACACCAGTGCTTTTGTTTTGTTAAATCCAGCGTGTATAAGAACTCCAAAATCGCCAATCTCTTGAGGTATTTCGTGCAATGCTATGGCAAGGGTCGCAATAACTCCTAACTTGAAATCAATCATAAAGACACTTGCGATTACCAACCCATCGATAAAATTATGTATAGAGTCTCCGACTAAATTCATATAACCTAATGTATGAATTTCACAATTTTCTGTATGGCAATGTCGCCAATGAAATAACTTTTCTATCAAAAAGAAACCAACAAAAGCGGACAACACAACGAAAAATAATTTATCTGGTTCCATTTTTTCAGAAGCTTCGGGCAATAAATGCAAAAAGGCGCCGCCGATTAAGGCTCCCGCCGAAAGAGAAACTAAAAACATCGTTATTTTAGAAAGAGTTTCTTTCTTAAAAAACAAAAATAAAACTGCCACCCAAACGCACAAACTTATCAAAAAACAAGCTATCAAGATATTTAATAAAATCATATTCTATAATTTAATAGGGATTTATAATTCTACCAAAAAATCGCCCAAAAGGCGACTTTGTCAGCTCCGCTGGCGGAACGACGTTGGAACCTGTTGGGGATAAAAAAGCCCTCGTATCGAAGTACAAGGGCACGTTGTTTTGATTGTGTAAGAATCTACCTTGTCTTCTTGCACATCTTGAAGGATCCCCCGCAGTAAGGCTTGCACCATACTGAAAGAGAGTATCCAGGCAGCCCGTGATATCTCAGAAAGGCCATGAATTCTGCCTTGATGAGATCGATCAACCTTTGCTGAGCCCGCAGTGTAGGCTTGAAGGGCTTACCTCGGCCGTACTCGTCCCGTCCCGCTGTGTAACGAACTTCTACCTGAACATCTGCTTCGCCAACAGTAGAAACAGCTCGCACAGCGGTAAAGGCCGTGTCTTTGGTTTTCTGGATGTCGAATCCTTTCTCCACCACAGGGATAAGTCTTCTCCCAAGATCATCTGCCTCCCTATCGGTAAACAGGCTTGAGGTTCCAAGTCCTAAAATAACAAAGATCTGGGGCATCTCGCTCTCCCTTCCTGGTTCTCGTCGTTCCATTTGTCAAAGACAAAGAATCGTTCCTTGTATTGCTAATAAAGAATATATAATATATCTTAATTCCTGTCAAACAAAAACCCGAGAATACATCTCGGGAATTCAGCTCCGCATTTTATCCGCTTTATTTATTCAATTTTTATCAAATCTTCTCCTGATAACCTATAACTCCAAATTTCTTCTAAGGTAGGGCAACATAATGCGTCTCCTAATCTATGAGTATTTACTGCAATTTTAATCATACCCGAGTCTATAGAAATTGAGTTTATGCCTGTTCTGTCTCCTAAATCAATATCTGTCAAGTAAACTGGTTTCCCACTTTTGTTTAATAGGACTGCTAAGCTTTTGAAAACGCCCGTGCCTCCTCCCCAATAGCTTAAAACAACTGCTGCATCTTCTTTGCTATCATTGTCCAAATCCCCGGTAGATATTTTCTCAATACGCTTTGTAAAATCCCATCCATAAATGGAGTCTCCTTTTTCTTCCCAATAATGAACAACGACTTGTCGTCCACTTTTAAGCTCTTCCCAGCCGAAAATCTTTCCGTCTTTGAAGGGAACTAACTCTCCTTCTGCATTAGGATAGCTGGCGTTTTTTATATCCTCTAAATTTAATTTGTCGCTCATCCCCTGGCTTTCCCCCGTAGAAAACTCAACCCTCTGCCTGGAAGATTCCCAATAATTATATGCGGAAATCCCTCCCACTAAAACTGTGGCTAAAAAAATAACAATAAGTAACGCCGACGAATTGGATATTTTTCTATTCATAAATTAACGTTAATTTATCTTTATCTATCCTACCAAAAAATCGCTTGCCTGTTATCTTTTAATAAGCGGGACCCATTTAACATAAATCACCGATGTTATAATAAAACCAACCAAAATTAAAATTAGCGAACCGAATATGCCATCTAAAGTTAACCCTAAAAATAATGGAACCATAGCGACAAGGGCTTTAGAATAAGGCACACCAACTTTATTACCGCACTGTTTACATTTTGCTCGTAAGGCTGGTCCGAGAAAGAATTTTCTCATTGTTGATATGCCTGGCTTTTGACAGTGGGGACACGTATGCATAGTTTTTATGATTAATTGTTTAATATGAATTGCACATTTCACATAACTCGTTATTACACGAAACGCTTTCTTGCAATTAATCTATTTATTTCATCCTACCAAAAAATCGCCAAAAAGGCGACTTTATTAGCTCCGCTGGCGGAACGACGTTAGA
>Ga0268277_1002199_pt1 | contig 11717 bp, 7 predicted proteins | sample saktaG_5_FD_190132 | JGI IMG/M metagenome (GOLD analysis project Ga0268277, IMG submission 190132) | Saline water microbial communities from Sakinaw Lake, British Columbia, Canada - sak_2010_1_5_50m | ecosystem: Environmental > Aquatic > Non-marine Saline and Alkaline > Saline ...
CACTTAAAAATTTTAATTTTTAAAAATTAAAATTTTTAAAAAAGATTTTTTCAAAAATCTTTGCTCGTGAAAACTCGGTTTTCAATTTTCAAACAAACTAATTAATTTAATTTCATTGAAAATTGGAAATTAGAAATTGGAAATTGAACTTTATTATTTAGAATTCTTTTGGATTTTGGGCTTGATTTGACAGTAATGAAGACTTCGTCTTCATCTTAACTCACCTGCTATACAGGTCGTATTTGAAATTTAGGCAAAACTCTTTAGCTCCAAAGCCATTTTATATTTGATATTTTTGTTCTAACAAACAATTTTAAAAAACTTTTAGTCACAAAAAGAGAGGAAAATAAACTTATCAATATCCCTAAAATTAAAGTTAAAGCAAAGGCCTTCACAAAACTTGTTCCGAAGGAAAACATTATCAAGGCAACGATTAAAGTGGTAAAATTACTGTCTCTAATAGATGGCCAAGCCCGGGAGAAACCGACTTCCAGAGATTTGGAAAAACTTTCGCCGCTTTTTCTTTCTTCTTTCATTCTTTCAAAAATTAAAACATTGGCGTCAACAGCCATTCCTACCGACAAAATTGCTCCTCCTATTCCGGCTAATGTGAGAGTTACTGGAATAATTTTAAATAAACTCAACAAGGCCCCCGCATAGATAACTAAAGCTAAACTGGCTAAGACCCCCGAAAGCCGATAAAACAAAATAATAAATAAAATTACTCCCAAAAAACCAAAGGTGCCGGCTTGAAGCGATTTTTTTAAAGAAATTGAACCTAAAGTGGGGCCGACTGTCGTTTGGGAAATCAAATTAATACGAACAGTGAGAGCCCCGGCGTTAAGATTTCGAGTGAGCCCTTTCGCTTCTTCAACATTAAAACTCCCACTAATTTGAGCTTTCCCTCCAGAAATAGATTCTCTAACCACAGGTAAAGAAATCGGAGAATTATCAATATAAATGGCTAAGACCTTGCCTATGTTTTGAGAAGTTAAATCCTCAAAAATCTTACTGCCTTCTTTATTAAACTCTAAAGAAACCTCCGGCTCCAATGTTGTTTGATTAAACTCTAATTTCGCTTCTTTTAAGTATTGTCCTGTGAGTTTGGTTGCTTGAAAGCAAGGGTCCTCGCCATAAAGATTTATGAATTGAAATAAAAAATCAGGGATAGAACAGACCACATCTAATTGAACACTTTCAGAATCTTCCCCCAACTGCTCTTTAATAATCGTCTCTCTTTCGGATTTCAATCTTTCTTCTTTAAACTCCAAATAAGGGGTCTTTCCTATTTCTTTAATCGCTTCCTCAACATTTTTCACGCCCGGAAGTTCGATAATTAAACGATATGAGTCCTTTATCTTCTGGGTTCTTACTTCAGGTTCGGTTACCCCTAAACCATAAGAACCCCTTTCCCTCACTCTTCTTTCTATAATATCCCTCAAGCCCTGCATTCTCTCGTCTCTTTCTTTAAGGGGAACCCCTTCTAAATCGGCTTCATAAACCAAATGGCTCCCTCCTTCAAGGTCAAGCCCTAATCTAAAAGGTTTTTCGCTGATATGGGGCAACCCCAAGTTTAAATAATCAAGAACCCAATTACAGTACTGAGGAAAAATCACGGCAAAACTAAAAAGAGAGACCGCAATAATTATTATTAAATTAATCTTATTCTTTCCTTGAAACATATTTCTTGACTTTAGCAAATTTTTTTACGGCTTACAAGGACTGTCTCTAATTACAAAAACTTCTTTTTTGTATCTTTTTATGAACTCACAAGAATAAAAGTCCTCCTTTTGTTTTTATGAACTTGTTATAGAAATCTTAAAAACCGTTCGGCTAATTTGAGAATTAATTAAACCTTGAACTTCTTGAAAAATTTTATGTCCCTCGCTTTTATATTCAACTAAAGGGTCTCGCCCTCCATAAGCCCTCAACCTTACCGAGTCCTTAAGACAACTCATTGTTTCTAAATGTTCTGACCAAAAAATATCTATTGTTTTTAGACAAATAAATCTTAGAATTTTTTCCATATTTTCCGCTCCTTCTTTTTCTTCTTTATTTTGAAAATAATTCCCAATTAAATCCTTGATATTTTTTATTTTTTGGTCTAAAGAAAGTTTTTCTAATTGAGAAAAATCCTCGTCTTTTAAAGGAAAAATGGTTTTTAATTCTTCTAAAACCCTTTCTTTATCAAACCACCCTTCATCTTCTTCCGAATAGGACTCAATTATTTTCTTAACCTCATTGGCAATAAGCCCTAAGACAAAGTCGCGAAGTTGTTTATAATTTTTGGTCAAGACCTCTCTTCGAAGAGTGTAAATCTTGTTTCTATGTTTAGAGGCAACATCATCATATTCTAAAATATGATTTCTAAGGTCAAAATTCATTCCTTCCACCCTGCCTTGGGACTTCTCTATCGCTCCAGAAAGAATTTTTGCTTCAATCGGTTGGTCTTCGGGAATTTTTAAAATCTCTACTAAGTTTTTTATTCTATCTCCGCCAAAAATTCTTAAAATATCGTCTTCCAAAGAAATAAAGAAACAAGAAGAACCTGGATCGCCCTGGCGACCGCTCCTTCCCCTTAATTGATTATCAATTCTTCGGGCCTCGTGACGTTGGGCGCCGATAACGAAAAGCCCCCCCACTCCTTTTACCTTCTCTGCTTCTTCAGAATCGGGTGGATTGCCACCTAATACAATATCCACTCCTCGACCAGCCATATTAGTAGCCACTGTCACCTGCCCTTCACGACCAGCTTGAGCAATTATTTCTCCTTCTTTTTGATGATATTTGGCATTTAGAACTCGGCAGGAAATTCCCTCTCTTTCAAGCATCTTAACCAGTAATTCATTCTTTTCAATTGAATTAGTTCCGATTAAAACCGGCTGACCCCGTTGATTCCTTTCTCTGACCTCTTTAATAATTGCTTTGAATTTCCCCATTTCTGTCTTATAGACCCTGTCACTCAAGTTTTCCCTAATTAGGGGCTTATTAGTTGGGACCGATATAATTTCCAATTTATAAACTTTTTCAAATTCTTCAGCTGAAGTTTGAGCTGTCCCTGTCATCCCAGATAATTTTTTATAAAGCCGAAAATAATTTTGAAAAGTGATACTAGCTAAGGTTTTTGACTCGGCCTGAACATTAACTCCCTCTTTGGCTTCAATCGCTTGATGTAAACCGCCCGAATATCTCCTTCCCGGCATCAAACGCCCCGTGAATTCGTCAACAATAATAACTTGACCGTTTTTAACAATATAATCCTTGTCTTTTTTAAATAAGGCCTTGGCTTTTAGGGCTGATTCCAATTGGTGAGCGGTGATAATGTCGCTTTGGGCCCAAGGGTCAAAATTAAGCCGGCCAACAACCTTATCCTGTCCCTTTTCGGTGAAGGTTACGGCTTTAAGTTTTTCATCAATAATATAATCATCTTCTTCTTTCAAAGAATTGGCTATCTGGGAGAATTGGTGATATTTTTCCGTTGATTCTTCAATGGGCCCAGAAATTATCAGAGGGGTTCTGGCTTCGTCAATTAAAACAGAATCAATTTCATCAATAACAACATAATGAAAATCGCGTTGATTTTTGTCTTTGATATCCATCGCCATATTGTCTCTTAAATAATCAAAGCCAAACTCGTTATTGGTGCCGTAAGTTATATCGGCCGAATAAGATTCTTTTTTAGAAACCGGCCGGAGATAACTTTCAATCACTCTAAATCCGCCAACCAAATCCCTTTCTTTATCTCTTTCTCCATTTTGGATTTTGGATTTTGGATTTTCTTGTTGATATTTTGGGTCATACAAATATGCCGCCTCGTGAATAATACAACCCACTGATAATCCAAGCGCGAAATATATCTGCCCCATCCAAATGGTATCTCTTTTAGCCAAATAATCATTAACCGTCACAACATGAACACCTTCTCCCTCTAAGGCATTAAGATAAATAGACAGAGTGGCTGCTAATGTTTTGCCTTCTCCGGTTTTCATTTCAACAATTTTCCCTTGGTGGAGAGAAATCCCCGCAATTAACTGGACATCAAAATGCCTCTGCTGAAGATTCCTTTTAGCCACCTCTCTAACTAAAGCAAAACTTTCGGGCAGTAAATCATCAAGATTCTCGCCTTTGGACAATCTTGTTTTGAACTCTTTTGTTTTCTCTCTAATTTGTTCATCGGAAAAAGACCCGAAAAAAGATTCGAGGCCGTTTATCTTCTCAATCATTGGCTGGGTTCTTTTTAGATATTTGGTATTCGGGTCTTTGAAAATTTTACTTAAAAATGCCATCTTTTTCTTTTAATATTTTTAAAAAATAAGGAACTCCCCTATCTTCTTACTTTAAGATAATTATTCTTAAAAAACAAACCCCGCCTCTTAAAAAAGACGGGGTTTTATATCTATAGAAAATCTATTTCTTTCTTTTCTTAACTACTTTTTTCTTCTTTGGTGTTACTTTCTTTTTAGTTTTTTTAACTACCATTTTTTTATTTTTAAAGATTTTAACTTAAGCAAATAGTCGACTTTATTTTTTAGTTCTATCTGCTTTATATTTTCTGAAATAAAAGTTTCTTCAATTCATTATTTCACTTTTAAAAATTGTGTCAACCCCTCACCTATTTCTATGCGAGACCCTGAAACAAATTTGAGATGTAAAGCCATATAAAAACTGACTTTTTATTGATAATTTATAATTGATAATTGATAATTTATGATTTATAATTTATGATTTATAATTTATGATTTACGACGAGCGAGTCAAAGACGAGCGAACGAAGTGAGCTTGTAAAGATGACGACGAAGTCGTCATCGCCTCTTTTCCACCTTTCGCTTTTATAAATAAAAGCTCAGGTAAGCGAGGAGTCAAGATGAACACTTCGTGTTCATCGCCATGATTTGTTCTCGATCTTTTTTATTTCCTTAAATAAAAAAGGCCGAGAGGGTAAACCTCCAATTCAAAGTCTTTTATGAGGACCAGCTCTCGGCTTGAATTAATTATAACCCCAAAAAAATATTAAACAACTACGAATATGCTTCGTGGACTCATAAACAGTAAATAATTGATAATCAATAATTGCATTACGCTCCCCGGAAGCGTAAAACCCTAACTACTAAAAGCAAAAAACCTTCAAAATCTATATCCAGAAGGTTTTTCGCCGACTAAGAATGGAGCTTTTTTATCCCGAAGGATAAAAAATGATCCTCATACTTTCCATGCTACCAAATTAAAAAGCGATTGTCAATAGCCGTCTCTTTTTTAAAAAAGAAGTGAGTTGTTTACAACTCACTTTTTTCATACGAGTATTTTTCCGCCAATTTTTTTGCCCACTCTGTAATGTGGTCTCTCTCTTCTACTGAGAAAACCCTTAGAGTGAGCGCTACCGTAATCACAGCATTTTCCATTTCGGTTTTTTCTTCGTCAGTCATTTTCTTCTCTTTCCTATTTAATTGTTTTTTACCAAACTATTTTTCAGTATAATGAATAATTTTTATTTAGCAACCTTCTCGGGGCTCTTTTTCTTTCTGAAAACGATAGCATTGGAAAAAACAACTTTTCCTTTTTTGAAGTCAACTGAAAAAGACCCGCCTTGTTCTATTTGGGAAGTTATAATCTTTAATGATAAAGGGTCAAGAATCATTTTTTGAATTACTCTTCTTAACGGCCTGGCTCCCAAGTTAGGGTCAAATCCTTCTTTTGTTAAATATTCTTTAACTGCCTCGAAGAAATCAATTTTAATATCTTTGGTTTTCCTTAGTCGCTCTCTGACTTTTTCTAATTCCAAATCAACTATTTTTCTAATTTTTCCCTTACTAAGATAGTTAAAGATAATTATCTCGTCAACTCTGTTTAAAAACTCCGGACGGAAAAAGTCCTTCAAGGATTGATTTACTTTACTTTCCATATTTTCTCTTTGGGAAGAATTTTGTTTGGAGTTTCCTTCAAATCCCAAAGGATGGGCTTCACTGATATATTCGGAACCAACATTGGAAGTCATAATAATAATAGTATTCTTAAAAGAAACCATTCTCCCCTTAGCATCAGTGAGCTGACCGTCCTCAAAAATTTGGAGCAAGATATTGAAGACCTCGGGATGAGCTTTTTCAATTTCATCGAGTAAGACAATACTATAAGGACGACGTCTTATTTTTTCAGTGAGTTGCCCCCCTTCCTCATAGCCAATATAACCGGGAGCTGAACCAATCATCTTGGAAACGCTATACTTTTCCATATATTCTGACATATCTATCTTAATAAGAGACTTTTCGCTGTTAAATAAAAAACTAGCTAAGGCCCGGGCAGTTTCTGTTTTCCCCACACCTGTCGGGCCCAAAAACAGAAAGACCCCCATCGGACGGCCTTCTTCAGCAATGCCAGCCCGACCTCGCCGAATAGCGTTAGAGATAGCCATTATTGCCTTGTCTTGACCAATTATTCTTCCTCTTAAAATATCCTCCATCTTTTCCAATTTCTTCGCCTCTCCCTCTATAAGCCGAGTGATAGGAATGCCTGTCCATTGAGAAACAACTTGGGCAATATCTTCTTCACCTACTTCTTCTTTTAGAAGACGATTTTTCTTTTGGAAATTTTTTAATTTCTTCTCAGCGGAGTCCAATTTTTTCCTGACTTCTGGGATTTCCCCATATTTTAGTTCGGCGATTTTTTGCAATTCTCCTTTCCTTTGGGCAATTTCTATTTGGAAATAAAGTTTATCTATTTCTCTTTTTAAATTTTTAATTTCATTTATTATCCTTTTCTCCGATTCCCATTTCGCCTCTAAAACTTTTTCTCTATCTTTTAAGTCGGCTAATCCTCTTTCAATCGCCCTAATTCTTCTTTGGGAGTCCTTTTCTTTTTTTAGGGCTTCTTTCTCTATCTTTAATTTGTTAATTTGGTCTTTTAGATCTCCCAATTTTACCGGCTCTGATTCCATTTCCAATCTTAAAGCCGAAGCCGCTTCATCCATTAAGTCAACCGCCTTGTCAGGTAAAAATCTGTCCGTAACATAACGATTACTTAATTCAGCCGAGGCCTTCAAAGCTGAATCCTTGATTTTCACCCCGTGATGAAGCTCATATCTCTCCTTTATTCCTCTTAAAATCGCCAAAGTATCTTCTACTGTCGGCTCGGAGACATAGATGGGTTGGAACCTTCTTTCCAAGGCGGCGTCTTTTTCAATATATTTTTGATATTCTTTTAAGGTAGTTGCTCCAATCGCTCTTAATTCTCCTCTAGCTAAAGCTGGCTTTAAAAGATTGGAAGCGTCAATAGCTCCTTCGGCTGCCCCTGCTCCGATAATAGTATGGAGCTCATCGATAAATAAAATATATCTTTCACTATTTTTTTTGAGTTCACGGAGAAGAGATTTAATTCTGGCTTCAAACTCTCCCCTGTACTTAGTCCCGGCGATCAACGAACCCAAATCAAGGGCAATCAACTCTTTGCCTTTTAAACTCTCTGGGATATTTAAACTAACAATCTTTCTCGCCAACCCCTCAACGATAGCCGTTTTCCCTACACCGGCCTCCCCGATTAAAACAGGATTATTTTTTGTCCGACGAGATAAGACCTGCATTATTCTTCTGATTTCCGTTTCCCGGCCAATAACCGGGTCAAGCTTTCCCTTTCTAGCCAAAGAAGTTAAATTGATAGTATATTTTCTAATAACTTCATACTTGGATTCCGGTTCGGGGTCAGTGATATTTTCTCCGCCTCTAATTTCCGATAGTTGCTTAAAAACAATTTCCCTATTTAGAGGAACTGAAACATTGGTATCAAGAAATTTAGCTTTCTCCAAAATTTCCTGACCTCTGTTTTGGCTGATAAAATCCCCAAAAATAAATGTTCAACAGAAATAAAATCGTCTTTCATATTGGCCGCTTCAATTCGAGCCCTCTCTAATGTTTGGGCTAAGTCCTGGGTGAGATAAAATTGGCCAGCACTTTGAGATGGAGGGGAGAAGGGATTTTGAACGACAACTTTTTCTATTTTTTTCTTTAAGTCGTCAATATCAACCTGTAGAGCATTTAGGATTGCCAAAACTATACTTTCTTCCTGTTCCAATAAAGCAAGCAAAAGATGAACAACATCTATTTGCTGTTGCTCATATTTTCGAGCGATGCTTTGGGCTTTAAGCATCGCCTCTTGGGACTTATGGGTGAAATCGTCACCTTGAATAAAAGGCATATATTTAGTTAAGTGAGTAAGTGAGTAAGTGAGTAAGTGCGTAAGTGGGTTAAGTGGTGGGGAATAGTTAGTTGTCTGTTTTTTCGTCTAAAATAAGCTTTACTTCAATTTCTTTCTCTCCCCTCAAAATTTTAAGGGTGATTGTTTCTCCCGGACTATACTTTTGAATTATTTTAGCCAAAGGATTTTGAACAGTGATTTTTTCTTGATTGAACTCTAAAATTATATCCCCCTCTTTCAGTCCGGCTTTGTCGGCGGCCGAATCGGGAATAACGGCCGGATCTAAAACAGTGTCTCCTCTGATAATTAGCACCCCATAGTCCACATTCAATCCTTTCTCCTCTTTAACTTCCGGGTTTATCAAAACATATCTTACCCCCAAAAAAGGGTAAACAATTTTCCCTAATCTTTTTATCTGTTCTATATCTCTTTTCGCCTTGTTAATGGGAATAGCAAAACCAATACTTTGAGCATCTTGAGCCATTGCCACATTAACGCCAATAACTTCCCCTTTAAGATTTAAAAGTGGCCCACCAGAATTGCCCTTGTTAATAGCGGCATCCGTCTGAATAATATCCTCTAATGTTTCGATAACGCCTCCTCCAGAAGCGGTGATAGTTCTTCCCAATCCGGAAATAACTCCGGCTGAAATAGTGTTTCTAAACTCTCCCAAAGCGTTGCCTATAGTGATAACTGTTTGACCGATTTCCGAAATAGACGAATCCCCCAATTTTAAGACAGGAAATTTATTTTGGGAGAGCCCTCCTTCCTGATTGATTTCTTCGCTTTTGATTTTAAGAATAGCTAAGTCCTGAAAAGGATCTTTGGCTAAAATTTCAGCCGAATACCTTTCCCCATCGTTAGTAACAACGGTATAGCTTGCCTCTTCATCGGAAGCAACATGCTTATTGGTTAAAATCAAACCATCTTCGGAAATTATGAACCCGGTTCCTCCGCCAATCTCTTTCTCTTCCGTCCCATTTTGTTCGGCTTGAGGGGACTCAAACTTAAAATAAAAAGGGAAGTCATCTCCAAAAAAATCTTCGAAAGGGTCGATATATCTTTGCTGAAAAACAGGCAAATCCTTAGTGATGATAATACTAACAACCGAAGGCGAAGCGCTTTTGACAACATTAATAACCGCCTCTTCCTGACTTGTTTGAGGAATATAAGCTTGAGGTTCGGTTTCCGAAACAATAGAAGAAGTGGAATTGGTTGAAAAAATACCCTTTAGAATTGGTTGAAGATAATCATTGAAGAAAAATCCCGCCGATGTTCCCAAAAGAAAAACAAAAATCAATAAAACGACTAATAATAATTTATTTTTTTCTTTTTGGGAAAAGATAACCTTTTTCTCTCTTGGTCCAAATAAATCTGAAACATCTTTTCCTAAAAACTTTTTTATCTTAGAAAAATTTTCTTTATTCAAAAACATAAGCATAGATTTTGAGATATTATAACCCTAAAAAAAATAGGACGCAAGAGTTAATGGCTCACTATTAACTGCTATTGAAAAATCAATTTAGGAATCTTTAGGTCTAATTCAGACCCAGAAAAAGAACTAATTAACAAATTATTGTGATTTCAATTTAGAGAAATGATAATAAATAAAAGAAATTAAGATTAAATAAAAAGAAAAAAGATAAACCCAAGAAACCCGAAAAGTTATGAGGGCTAAGGGCATACTGCTAAAAAGGGAAACGAGGGATGTTAGATATTTCAGTAAAAATAAAACCGGCCAGGAAAAAATCCCAGCCAAAAGAGAACTAACGAAACCCAAGAAAAGAAAAACAAATCCGCCAATCATAATATAAGGCAAAATAGGAACAATCAAGATATTAGCCAATGGCCCGACTAAAGAAAAATAACCAAAATTATAAATCAAGATGGGCAAGGTAAAGACCTGGGAAGAAAGAGTCGCCGATAAAATACTTCTCAAATTTAACACTCTCTCTTCGGGAATAAATTTTAGCCAATTTTCAAAAATGGGAAAAAGATAAATTATGCCGACAACGGCTAAAAAAGAAAGCTGAAAACCAACATCATATCTTAGAAGAAAAGGGTTTAGGGCTAACATCAAAGCGCCGGCTAAAACCACCGTTCGAGAACTATTTGAAGGCCGATTGATTTTTTGAGAAAGGAGAAGAAGAAAGGCCATTATTCCCGCCCTTAAAGCCGAGGGTTGGAACCCCGCCATAACAATATAAAGTCCTAAAATTATTGCGACAAAATAAAAAACCCTTTTTCGGCCAATTCCTATACCAATAAATAAAGCAGTTAAAATCATACTTAGAATAATTATATGCATTCCTGAAATAGCCGTGATGTGACGAACCCCAGCAGCATTTAGTTTTTCTTTTAATTCAGAACTGATTTTTTGCTTGTCTCCTAAAAGAATCGCTCCCAAAATCGAATCTTGGGGATAAGGTAAATTTTTTTCCAAGGTTTTTCTTAATTTGTTTTTAAACAATAAAAGTTTGGAATAGAGAAAGACCTCTTGATTTTCAGAAACCAATTCAATTTCGGGGTCATAAATAACTCCCGAGATATTGTCTTTTTTCAAGTATTCTTGATAGTTAAAGTCCTCAAAGATACCGGGGCTTTTCAGTAACCCATTTATTTTTAACTGGTCGTCATAATAATAAAAAATTTTTTCTTTTAGGGTAACCAAGACCTTCCCTTCCGCCTCAAACCCGTTAATCTTTTCAATCTTGATGGTCACCTTTGTTCCATTTTCCCTAACATCCGGCTCTCTTGATATTTTTCCCAAAATTTCAACTACTTGGGAGTTGTCGGCAATTTTCTTCAATTCACTATTTTCAAAACCTCTGTTGACAAATTGATAACGAAAAATTCCTAAACTGAAAATCACCAAACAAATGGCGAAAAGAAAAATCCTTTTCTTAGAATCCGCTGATTTTTGGAAAAATGCCAAACAAAAATAAAACAACCCTAAAATAAAAAATTCCCAAACCAATAATTCGGGAATACCAACGAAAGAAGCAATAAATATGCCACTAATAAAAGAAAGGAGTGAATATAAAAAAAATTTAGACGGGGTCATAAGAAAAGACCTATCTTATTTCCACTTTTTCGAAAAAAGGAATGATTGCCTGCTGGAGAGACACGAGAAACTCATCAGGAAAGGACTTCATTTTTTCAAACCGGCTATCAACGGACTTTCCGGGTCGAAAATTCTGAAGAACATATTTTTTGGCCGGTTTAATCCATTGAACTATTTTTAAAATGTCTTCCCGTTCAATTAAACCCGGCACTAATGTTGTTCTGAACTCATAATCAACTTTTTCCTTTTTTAAAACATTTATACTTCTCTCAATCTTATCTAAAATATAATTATCAAGAGAATCCTTGAATCCGATAATCTCAATGTATTTATCTCTCGGCCCCTTAATATCCATAGCGACATAATCTACCAATCCCTTCTCAATTAAGCCCTCCAACATTTCAGGGTTTGAACCGTTGGTGTCAAGTTTTATATCATAGCCGGTTTTTTTAATCTTCTGGCAAAAATCAAA
>Ga0268277_1002200_pt1 | contig 11715 bp, 12 predicted proteins | sample saktaG_5_FD_190132 | JGI IMG/M metagenome (GOLD analysis project Ga0268277, IMG submission 190132) | Saline water microbial communities from Sakinaw Lake, British Columbia, Canada - sak_2010_1_5_50m | ecosystem: Environmental > Aquatic > Non-marine Saline and Alkaline > Saline ...
AGAAAAAAGGGAGAACTTTAATTAATTTATTAATAATGGCTGATTCTGAAAGAATAAAAAAAGTAAATGAACTTATAAAAAGAGAGGTAGGGACAATAATATTAAAACGGGTTGATTATCCAAAAGACCTATTATTGACTTTGACCAAAGTAGAATGTTCATCTGGTTTAAGAGATGCGAAAGTTTGGGTTTCAGTAATGCCAGAGAATAGATCTACTTGGGTTTTAAATGTTTTACAAAGAAATATTTATCATATTCAAAAAACTCTTGATAAGCGATTGAAAATGAGACCTATACCAAAAATTAGATTTCTTAAACAAGAGAAAATAGGAGACCCTGAAAGAGTTGATGAGATTTTAGATAAAATTAAGAGAGACACTATTAATTAGTGAAAATAACCTTGAAAAAACATAGAATATAAGTTTTAATAAAGTAAATGGCCGGGTAGCCAAGTAGCTTAAGGCGAGGGACTGCAAATCCCTTATACGCGGGTGCAAATCCCGCCTCGGCCTCATGTAAAAATATTAATTAGCCCGGGTGATGAAATTTGGTAAACATGCAACACTTAAAATGTTGTGAGCGGAAGCTCTTGTGGGTTCAAGTCCCACCCCGGGCACAAATAAAAAAGTCCACGGTAATTCCGTGGGTTTTTTGTTTTCTAATTATAATATGACATTAAGGGAGTTTCACAATTTCTATATTACTTGTCTGCGCTCCAAAATTTAATGCTTGTTTATGTGAGGAAAACCAAACATCAAAATGGCAATCAGTCTTTCTAAAGTGCATTCTGTCTTGAACCGTAAAGATTTTATCTCCAAAAATTTCTGGCAGTTTTATTTCTGTGCCGAACGGAAGAAAATTATTGGCTATAATGCCGTCTTCAACGCGCTTTCCAGAGGCAGTAATGAAAGGATCTCCTTGAGTTTCCCATTCAGATGAAGAATAAGCAGTTACAATTACTTTTTTACTTTCCAATATTTCCATTTCTTCATGGGTTGGCGGGCAAGTTAAAGGAAGTAAAGTTGTTTCCTGAACAATATGTAAATCCAAAAAGCTCTGGTCAATTAAACCAGTGTCAATTTCTGCTGTTGCAATACCTGAAACTCCTATCAAAATTGAGAAAATCAGTAAATACCATTTTTGGCTTGATAACATATTAAATTCCTAATAAAATAGGAATTTTGTTAAATTATCATATTAAGAGGTGAATGTCAAGACTTAACTGAGCACGCGAAGAGATCTTCGCCTCTGCGAAGAGAATTTCATTCTCTTCTTAACATTCGTGTTTACTTTGTAAAGACTTGGTGCTTGAGCGGGTGAGCGGAATCGAACCGCCGTATCGTACTTGGCAAGCACGTGTAATAACCGTTATACTACACCCGCTTTTTGTGCCGCGGCCCGGAATCGAACCGGAATTTCAGGTTTTTCAGACCAGCGCCGTGACCAACTTGGCTACCGCGGCAATTTTTAATTTGAATTCATTTATGTGGGGAATAAGGGATTCCAACTACAATTGTCCTATTAGATGTTTCCATCTGTGGACGATGCAGGATTCGAACCTGCGGCCTCGTCGATGTAAACGACGCGCTCTAGCCAGCTGAGCTAATCGTCCGTTTTCTGTGAACGAAGGGATTTACACATATTATTTGTTATATCAAGTGAGCGGGGAGGGACTTGAACCCTCACGGGAATAATCCCCTATGCTCCTCAAGCATAGCTGGCTACCAATTACAGCACCCGCCCATTTTATTCTTTCTTCTCAACTTCTTCAACTTTTCTTTTCAATTTTGCCTTTTTACCAACTCTATCTCTTAAATAATATAGCTTTGCTTTTCTTCTTTTTCCTCTTTGGACGATCTCAATTTTTTCAATGTTAGGGGAATGAATAGGAAAAATCCTTTCAACTCCTACATCTCCAACCATTTTTCTTACGGTAATGGTTCCGGAAATTCCTTTACCATGCTTTATAGCCAAAATAATCCCTTCAAATACTTGAATTCTTTCTTGCTTACCTTGTTTCGCTTTTTTGCTTTGTTCTTTTATCTTTTGATAAACCTTAACTATATCACCGGGTTGGATATGAGGTAAATCTTTTTTTAAACCTGATTCTATAATTTTTTCAATTTTTGTTGTCATAATTTGATATTTCTATTTATTGAATTTGGTGGGCGGTACTGGACTTGAACCAGTGGCCTTTCGCATGTCGAGCGAATGCTCTACCAACTGAGCTAACCGCCCTTTGTTATGCTCATGGTGGGCACGGAAGGAATCGGACCTTCACTCTTCCGCTTATAAGGCGGGTGCTTTACCATTAAGCTACGTGCCCGATATTACTTTTTTGATTTTATCTTTTTAATCTTTTTGTTCTTTAATAAATCTTCAAACTCTTCTTTTTCAATTGTTTCTTTTTCAATCAACACCTCGGCTATCTTTTTTAGCATCTTTTTTTTCTTTTTTAAAAGTTTTATTGTTTTATTCTCGGCCTCTCTTATAAATCTTTCAGTTTCTTTGTCAATTTCAGATGCTATTTTTTCAGAATAATTCCTTTTTACTTCCTCCTCCCAGCCAAGAAAAAATGAACTCTCTCTTTTGCCGAAAGAAATAGGTCCTAATTTTGACATTCCATATTTTGTTACCAAATTTCTTGCTAATGAACTTACCTTTTCCAGATCATTTGAAGCTCCCGTTGAAATTTCTTTAAATATTAGTCTTTCTGCGCAATATCCTCCTAATAATACAGAAAGTTCTGCTAAAAATTCTGATTTAGTTTTTATTCTTTTTTCTTCTTTTGAAGCAGATAAAGTATAACCAGCAGCCATTCCTCTGGAAACAATTGAGATTTTTCTAACCTTTTCTGCTTTTGGAATTAAAGTAGCAATTAATGCGTGTCCAGCTTCATGAAAAGCAGAAATCTTTTTTTCTTTCTTTGACAAGAGATGACTTCTTCTTTCCGGCCCTAATAAGACTTTTTCTATTGATTCTAAAAGCTCTTCTTGATAAATATTCTTTTTATTTCTGCGGGCAGCTAAAATTGCTGCTTCATTAACTAAATTTGCCAGGTCTGCTCCAGAAAATCCTGCAGTGCGTTCAGAAATTTCTTTTAGATTAACATCTAAAGCTAATGGTTTTTCATTAGAATGAATTTTTAATATTGCTTGTCTTCCCTTAATATCTGGCAAATCCAAAACTATTCTTCTGTCAAATCGTCCAGGCCTTAAAAGGGCAGGGTCAAGGCTTTCTGGTTTATTTGTTGCGCCGATAACTATCACTCCAGTATCTCTTTCAAACCCATCCATCTCAGCTAAAATTTGATTTAATGTTTGCTCTCTTTCTTCGTGCCCTCCTCCAACTCCGGGCATTCTCATTTTTCCAATAGCATCTAATTCATCAATAAAAATGATTGAAGGTTGATGTTTTTTTGCTGTTTCAAATAAATTTCTTACCCTTGAGCTTCCAACTCCTACAAATAATTCTATAAAGGCCGAACCAACCATTGAAAAGAAAGGAACTCCACTTTCATTGGCCACAGCTCGCGCTAATAATGTTTTCCCGGTTCCAGGAGCGCCTATTAATAGTGCTCCTCTGGGAATGCGAGCTCCCATTTTCCAAAACTTTTTAGGATTTTTCAAAAAGTCAACGATTTCCTTTATTTCTTCTTTTGCTTCTTCTAATCCAGCAACATCTTTAAAGCTAACTTTTTCTCCTTGAGCTTTTCCATCACCAAAAAGTTTAGCAGGGGACTTTAAAAATCCAAATGTTTGATTTGCTCCTGTTTTTGCTTGTTTAGACATTGTCCAGAAAAACAATCCGAAAATTAAGATTGGCAGAATAAATAAAACTGGCATTAACCAATCCCAAACGCTTACTTTTTCTTTCTCTATACTAATATCTAAATCTCTTATTTTTTCCTGAGAAACACCATAGTTTATTAAAGATTGGGTCAAAGAAGAATCTGCTTCTTTTCTTGAAATTGCTTTTTCTCCATTTTCATATAAAACTAAAAGATCATTTTCTGAAATAAAAATCTGTTTGATTTTTCCATTATTATTAATCTCTTGCGCAATTTGACTAAGGGTAATTTCTTTTTCTTCTTGTTTAAGAGCCTCTGGATTGAATAAAGTAAAAACAGAGGAGATTAAAAGAAAAATTAAAATTATAAAGAAAAAATTTTGTATTCCTTTTTTTGGCATGAAAGTTTATATTTTTAATGATAAATAAATTCTATCGTTATTTATTTCAATAATTTTTGCTTTAACTTTCTGATTAATCTTTAAATTTTCAGATAGATTTTTATTTATATCTTCAGAAATCTCAGAGGAGTGAATCAATCCTTCTAATCCTTCTTCTCCGAATTTTATAAATACTCCGAAATTTGTTACTCCAGTGATTTTTCCTTCAACTAGATCATTGATCTTATATTTTTTTAAATTTTCTTTAATTTGTTCAGTCAGGCATGCTTTTTCAGAAAGAATTATCTTTTCTTCTGCTTGGTCAAGCGCAAATAATTTTACTTTTAATTTTTGACCTACAAATTTTTGAAGTTCTTTTATAATCTTAAAGGCTTCTCCTCCCTCAACTCTTGGGTAATGCTCAGGAGATAATTGGGAAGTAGGAAGGAAAGCAGAAACACCCATTATTTCTGCTAATAATCCTCCTTTGTTTGCTCCTGAAATTTTTACTTCAAAAGATTCTTCTTCCTCTTTTTTCTTTTTTAATTCATCCCAGCTAAGTTCTTTTGAAGCATCTTTTGGCGATAATTCACGATAACCATCTTCATTTTCTAAGTCAGTTATTTTAGCTAATATTTTTTCCCCAATTTTTAAGCTTTTTAGGATGTTTTTGGAGTCATAAAGAGCTTTGCCATAAATAATGCCAATTCCCTTAGAACCGAGATCTAAGAATAGAGTGTTAGGCTCAGAGGCAACAATTTTTCCCTCTACGATTTCTCCAACCTTAGGAGGGCAAATTATTTCTTGTTTGTTTTTCTTTAAAATTTTTACAGACATATATGTTAATATACATAAAAATATGTCTGATTGCAAGGGCAGACGGGTTATGGTAAAATGAATAAAAGTTAATTAGTTATTTTAGTCTTATGAATATTATTTGGCATGGACAATCTTTTTTTGAAATAAGCACAAAAAATATTGAGAATAAGGAATTAAAAATTACGATTGACCCTTTTGATAAAAGTTTAGGCCTCAAACTTCCAAAAACAGAAGCGCAAATTTTACTTATAACCCATGAACATTCAGACCATTCCAATAAAAAAGCAATAAATGGTAGTCCTTTTTTAATTGAAAGTCCTGGTGAGTATGAAATAAAAGGTGTTTACATAAAAGGAATTCAGGGGTTTCATGATGATTCTCAGGGCAAAGAAAAAGGTAAAGTTGTTTTTTATATAATTGAAACAGAAAATATGAAAATCTGTCATTTATCAGATATTGGACAAAAAGAATTAACTCCAGAGCAGATTGAGGAAATAGGAGATGTTGATATTTTAATGATACCTGTAGGAGGAGTTTACACTATTGATGCTAAACAGGCATCAAATATTATTTCCCAAATTGAACCAAAAATAGTTATTCCAATGCATTATCAGATTCCTAAGTTAAATCTTAAACTTAATTCTTTAGATCAGTTTTTAAAAGAAATTGGTTCTCAAAAGATTGAACCGCAAAAAAAGTTTAAAATAAAAGCGTCTGATATCCCAAAGGAGATAATGCAAGTAGTAGTTTTTGAAATTTATTAAAATGATTTTTTTTAAAAAAGTTCAGACATCAAATTTACTTTATAGAAAATTTATTTTCTGGATTATAATAATTATTTTGATAATAGTATCAGGTATTTTATTTTTTAAAAATTCTGAAAAGAGATTACAAGATATTAAACAAAATAGTTTTTTGGAAAATTCAAAAGTATTAGATTTTAACCAGAGAATAAAAGAGTTTTGGTCGCAAGAAGTAGAACAAAGGATTAAAGAGGAATTTAATAACATTAAAGAGATGTTGAATATAATAAATGAAGCAGTAAAGCAAGGACAAGAAAAATAAATTTATGGCAAAAGATATCCAAAAACAAGAAAATGAAATAGGATATGTGAAACCTAGAGAGATTGTAGAGGAAATGAAAGAAGATTATTTAGATTATGCAATGTCTGTTATTATTTCGCGTGCTTTGCCTGATGTTAGAGACGGTTTAAAGCCGGTGCATAGAAGAATTTTATATACGATGTACGAAGATGGACTTCGGCATGATGCCAAGTTCAGAAAGTCAGCTACTGTTGTAGGGGCGACATTAGGTAAATATCATCCCCATGGTGATACTGCTCTATATGCGGCATTGGTTAGAATGGCCCAGGATTTTTCTTTAAGATATCCTTTAATTAAGGGTCAAGGAAATTTCGGTTCAATTGATGACCCAAAAGAGTTTGCTGCAATGAGGTATACTGAGGCTCGGCTTTCTGTAATTGGCGAACAGATGCTTCAAGACCTTGAGAGAGACACCGTAGACTTTAGGCCTAACTATGACGGAACCAGAGAAGAACCAAAAGTTTTGCCTTCTCCTGTACCCCAGCTTTTATTAAATGGTTCGTTTGGAATTGCTGTTGGCATGGCGACTAGTATTCCTCCACATAACCTTACTGAGATTTGTGATGCTACAATTTATTTAATTGATCATCCCAAAGCCACAACAGAAGATCTTTTTCAATTTGTGAAAGGTCCTGATTTTCCAACAGGGGGAATAATTTATAGTAAAAAAGATATTATATCTGCTTATTCCCAGGGCAAGGGGCCAATTTTAATACGTGGGAAAGCTGAAATAGAAGAGCAGAAAAAAGGATTTCAAATTATTATTACAGAAATTCCTTATCAGGTAGAAAAATCAGAATTGCTTAAGCAAATAGCAAAGTTGGTTGAGGATAAAAAAATAGAAGGGGTAAGAGATGCCAGAGACGAATCCGACAAAGAAGGAATGCGCATAGTGATTGAACTTAAGCAAGGAGCTTTTCCTAAAAAAATTCTCAATTGTCTTTATAAATGGACATCTCTCCAAAGAATGTTTCATTTAAATATGCTGGCTTTGGTTGACGGTATTCAGCCCAAGATATTGTCTTTATCTGAAGTTTTAGAATTATATTTAAAACATAAACAAGAAGTTGTTACAAGAAGGACTGTTTTTGATTTAAATAAAGCAAAAGCTAGAGGTCATATTTTAGAAGGACTTAGTATTGCCCAAAAAAATATTGATAAAGTTATATCCACTATTAAAAAATCAGCAAATCGTGATGATGCTCAAAAGAATTTAGAAAAAAAGTTTAAACTTACCTCAATCCAAGCAAATGCTATTTTGGAAATGAAACTTCAATCTCTTGCAAAATTAGAAAGGGAAAAAATTGAGAATGAACTTAAAGAAATAAAAGCCAAAATAAAGGAACTTGCTTCTATACTAAAGAGCGTGGCTAAGATAAAAGCAATTGTAAGAAAAGAAATCAAGGAAATGAGAGAAAAATATAATGATGTTAGAAGAACGAAAATGTCTGCTGGAAAACCAGGTGAAATTGGCGATGAAGATTTAATTCCAAGAGAAGAAACCATAATTACATTAACAAAGAGTGGGTATATTAAAAGGGTAAAACCCACTATTTATAAGGTTCAGCACAGAGGAGGCAAAGGAATTTTAGGCATGGGAACTAGCGAAGAGGACTTTGTTGAGCATTTTTGCTTAACAAGCACTTTGGATAACTTGCTCTTCTTTACTGATTCAGGAAAAGTTTTCCAATCTCAAGCATACGAAATTCCAGAAGCGTCAAGAACGTCAAAAGGAAGAGGACTTTTAAACTTTTTAGAAATTTCTCAGGGGGAGAAAGTAATGCAACTTATTAAATATGGCAAGCAAGACATAGAACAAGGGATAAAATATCTGGTAATGGTAACTAAAAATGGTATAATTAAGAAAACAAAAGTGGAGGACTTTGGGAATGTACGCAGGTCTGGATTAAAAGCCATAAAATTAGGAGATAAAGATGCTTTAAGGGGTGTTGTTATTGTTGGCGAAGGGGAAGAAATAATGTTGGTGACCAGAGCTGGAAAATCAATCAGATTTAAACAAAAAGACATTAGGTCTATGGGTAGGACAGCGTCTGGAGTTAGAGGAATAAGATTAGGCAAAGATGATGAAATAGTTGGGGTAGATATAATAAAGAAAGAAGAAAAACAAAATAAAACAAAAAAATATATTTTGATTGTAACAGAGAATGGTTATGGCAAGAGGACAAAGATAAAAGAATATAGAATTCAGAGAAGGGGCGGGTCAGGGATTAAAACAGCAAGAATTAATGAAAAAACAGGAAAGATTGTTTTTTCCAAGATTGTGGATGAAGAATTAAAAGATTTAATCGTTATTTCTAAAAAAGGACAAGTTATTCGTATTCCCCTTGGATCAATTTCTATAATTGGTCGTTCTGCTTCAGGAGTGAGGGCGATGAGGATGTCAAAAACAGATAAAGTAGCTTCGGCTATTTGTTTATAAAAAAATTTATGCCTAAATTTATTAACCCTATTGAGGTTTTAGATAAATTAAACTTGAAAGATGATATGGTCGTGGCTGACTTTGGTTGTGGGGCTGGGGGATGGGTTATACCTTTGGCCAAGAGATTAGAGCAAGGCATAGTTTATGCTATTGATATTCAAGAGGAAATGCTCTCCGCATTAGAAAGTAAATTAAAAGTAGAAAATATACAGAATGTTAGAAAAATTCTGTCAAACATAGAAGATGATAAGGATTTAAAATTATCTCCTCTGTCTTGCGACTTAATTTTAATGACCAATCTTTTATTCCAAGTAGAAGATAAAAAACAGATTTTCAAACAAGCAAATAGAGTTTTGAAACAAAATGGGAAAGTTTTAGTTGTTGACTGGAATAAAGATGCTATTTTAAGTCCAGACCAAAAAAGTGTTTCTCAGGATGAAGTGAAAAAAATAGCAAAAGAATTTAATTTTGAATTAAAAAAAGAATTTTCTGCTGGGGATTATCATTATGCACTTGTATTTGAAAAAAAATAGATTTATTATAATATAATAATTTATGAAAAAAATATTTAATAAAATAATACTTTTTACTTTATTTGCTGTTTTGTTAATGCCATTATTTGTCCAGGGTGTAGAATTTGACAATCCTATTGACAAAGATACTGTTGAAGAGGTGATAACAGGAATTGTTGATTGGGTTTATAAAATGGCTTTAATTGTGGCCCCTTTAATGATAACAGTTGGAGCATTTTATTTGATAACAGCGGCTGGGGATCCGGAAAGAGTGAACACAGGTAAGAAAATAATTACATGGACAATGATAGGCATAGCAATTGTACTATTAGCTACAAGTGTTAAACTAGTGATAGAGTCTCTTTTAGGAGGGAGCACAACACCGTAAAAATGTAATAATAAAAAGGTCGATTTATTAGTAAAAAATGAAAACAAAACTTTAATAATATGAAAAAAAGTTTATCAACATTAATTTTAATCAGCCTTATCTCTCTTTTTATGTTGCCAGCTATAATACCTGTAATGGCACAAGGAGACCCGATAATTAGCGATTTGGATGAGTTGGATGCCTTAGTTGAAAAAATCGTGAACTGGTTTAGTGGGTTTGTATTAATTGTAGCAGTTCTATTTATTCTCGTAGCTGCCTGGACATTCTTAACTGCAGGTGGTAATCCAGAGAGTGTTGCTAAAGCGAGACAAATGTTAATATATGCTTTAATAGGAATAGCAGTAGCTGTATTAGCATGGGGGATGGTGGATTTGATAACAAATGTTTTGACCCCATAACCGTATAAACAAAAATATAATTTTATATTTACTGGAGCGGGTTTAAATCCGCTCCAGTTTTTGTTAGAATAAAAATTAGAACAAGCCCTCGTGGCGAAATTGGTACACGCGCAACGCTTAGGACGTTGTTCCCGAAAGGGAGTAGAGGTTCGAGTCCTCTCGAGGGCACAATCAAAAAGCCGTTTAAACGGCTTTTTAAATTTGAATTAATTTTGATTTATTTATTCTTCTTCTTGAATAATAATCTTTTTTGCTTTTTGGGTAATTTTTGGAATCTTTACTGTTAATATTCCTTTTTTTAAAGAAGCTTTTATTTTTGATGAGTCAAGGTCTTCTGGTAAACTCACTTTTCTTGAAAAAGAACCCCAATAACATTCTTGATAAAAATAATCTTTTTCTTGTATTTCTTCTGTTTTTTCTCTTTTTCCTTTTATAATCAGAAAATCGTTTTCAACAGATATATTTAAGTCTTCTGGTTTTATCCCAGCTACTGGCGCTTGAACAACAAAAAAATCTTTTGTTTGATAGACATCAACTGCTAACTGTCCATCAGTTTTCATCCAATCTTGAGATTCTTTTTTGAATTTCTGAATAGGAACTTCTTTTTTCTCTATTTTTTTCTTTTGGGTTTTTTTATTCTCTTCTTTTTTTACCTCTTCAATCTTATCCTGATCATCGAAATCAATATCATTTTTAAGTTTTTTAAAAAAAGACATATTATTAATTAGTTATTTTATTATGCAAATACCTTTTATTTTTTTTAACTTTCTACAGCAAATTAATATGAAGAAAGCTGTAATCGGAAGAATTAAAATTAATGTCCATCCACTGCCTCTTATTATAAACAAATTATAAAAACCATGCAACATGCTTGCTAAAAATAATCCGATTAAGAAAAACTTTTTTTGATTTTTTAAATTTAAAAAAGAAAGAGCTAAGAAATATCCTAAAATTCCAGAACACAAAGTGTGTAAAAATGTAGCAGTTAAGAAGCGCCAAGTTGTTATGTTTAATGTTGTTGATAATTCTAAAAATGGATGATATTTACAAAGTATCAAAATATTTTCTAAAGTAGCAAATCCTAGAGCTGAAATAATCATATAAAGCATAATATCAAATGGTTCATCCAATTCTGAATTTTTTAATATCTCAAATTTTACTACCAGATATTTTAAGTATTCTTCAACAAATGCTCCTCCAATAAAGATATATAAAACTGACTTAGGCGACAATATTTCTTTAAACATCATTTCTATAACAATTGCACAAAAACCAGCTATTATTCCATAGAAAAATACCTTTAAGATTTGTTTGTTTGATTCTGGATGAACATCTTTTCGTAAATAAAATAAAAGCCAAATAATGCTAGGCAGGAAACCAAAAAAATAAAGTAAATAAATCATAATAAATATTTATTTTGGCCAGGTTTCGGCCATTAAACATTTTCTCTTATTTTTTAAGGGTAATTGCTGATAAATTTCTTCTGTGATAAAAGGCATAAAAGGATGTAAAAGTTTTATTGAGATTAATAAGACATATAATAAAATTTTCTGGGTATTTTCTTTTTCTTTTTTATTTTTAGCATTTAGAATTTGGCTTTTAGATTTTTCTATATATTTATCGCAAAATTTATGCCAGAAAAAATGATATGTGTCTTGCGCTGATTCGTGAAAGTAAGATTTGTCTAAATTCTTGGTTATTGATTTAATTGTTTTATCAAGTTGTTTTAATATTTCTTTATCTGCTTTTGTTAAGTTCTGGTTAGCACTAACTAGCTTATTCTCAGGGTAAATTTCTAAAGGTTTGTTTGCTAAAACAAATCTAGTTGCATTCCAAATTTTATTTGCAAACTTTTTTTGAGTTATAATTTTTTCTTCGGAAATAA
>Ga0268277_1002205_pt1 | contig 11699 bp, 6 predicted proteins | sample saktaG_5_FD_190132 | JGI IMG/M metagenome (GOLD analysis project Ga0268277, IMG submission 190132) | Saline water microbial communities from Sakinaw Lake, British Columbia, Canada - sak_2010_1_5_50m | ecosystem: Environmental > Aquatic > Non-marine Saline and Alkaline > Saline ...
CAGTTTATGGAACAAATGAATATGCTTTCTGAGCTAGAACATAAAAGAAAAATTACTTGTATGGGTCCGGGAGGTTTGGTAAGAGAAAGAGCAGGATTGGAAGTCAGAGATATTCATACTAGCCATTATGGACGTTTGTGTCCTATTCAGACTCCTGAAGGACAGAACATTGGTTTGGTTCTTTCTTTGTCTCTTTATGCTCGATTAAATGAATTTGGTTTTATTGAAACTCCTTACATTAAAGTGAAAAATTCTAAACTTACTAATGAGATAGTTTGGTTTAATGCTTTTGATGAATTAAAGTATAAAATAGCTCATGGTACTGTTGATGTTGATAAAAAAGGGAAAATAAAAGAAGAATTAGTGGGGGCAAGAGTAAATGGAGAGCCAACATTAATTCATAATACAGAGGTTGAATTAATTGATGTTTCTTGCCAGCAAATTATTTCTGTTGCTGTTAGTTTAATACCATTCTTAGAGCACGATGAATCTAACAGAGCTTTAATGGGAGCAAATATGCAAAGGCAAGCAGTTCCTTGCTTAAGGCCAAAAGCTCCATTAGTTGGTACTGGTATGGAAAGAAAAATTGCTTTTGAATCAGGGCAGTGTTTGATTAGTGATGTTGAAGGAAAAGTTGTTGAAGTTGATGCAAATCATATTAGTATAAAAACAAACGACAATAAGAATGTAATTTATGAATTAATTAATTTTGGTCGTAGCAATAAGAACAGCTGGTTAATGCAAAAACCTGTTGTAAAAAAAGGAGATATTATAAAAAAAGGTATATTATTAGCAGATGGATCAGCTACAGAAAATGGAGATTTAGCTTTAGGGCAAAATCTATTAGTTGCTTTTATGCCATTTTTTGGATTTAACTATGAAGATGCTGTCGTTATCTCAGAGCGAGTTTTAAAAAATGATTATTTCACATCAGTTTATTTAGAAGAATTTACTTGTGATGTTGTAGAAACTAAATTAGGTCAAGAAGTTACAACTCGGGATATTCCCAATGTTTCTGAAGAAAAATTAAAAAATCTTGATGAAGATGGAGTAATAATGGTAGGTGCCGAAGTAAAGGGCGGAGACATTTTAGTTGGAAAGATTTCTCCTAAAGGAAAAGCAGAATTGACTCCTGAAGAAAGATTATTACAAGCTATTTTTGGAGAGCAAATGAAAGATATAAAAGATACATCTTTAAAACTTGAGCCGTCTCGACAAGGTAGAGTTGTTAAAATAAAAACACTTTCTCGTAAAGAAGGCGATAAATTAAATATTGGAGTTATAAAAAGCGTAAGTGTGGAAATAGCAGAGTTAAGAAAAGTAATGGCAGGAGATAAACTATCAGGACGCCATGGGAATAAAGGTGTTATTTCTGTTATTGTTCCAGAAGAAAACATGCCATATTTAGAGGACGGGACTCCTGTTGATGTTGTTTTAAATCCTTTGGGAATTGGCAGCAGGATGAACTTAGGCCAGGTTTTTGAAAATCATTTAGGATTAGCAGCTCGAAAATTAGGATATAGAGCAGTTACTCCGTCTTTAGACGGGGCTACTGAAGATGATGTTAAAAAAGAACTTGTTAAGGCTGGATTGCCAGAAGATGGGAAGGTTACTTTATATAATGGTAAAACTGGTGAGCGTTTTGAAAAAGATGTGGCAGTGGGGATAATGTATATCATGAAGTTAGAACATATGGTAAAAGACAAAGTTCATATGAGGGCAATTGGTCCATATTCTTTGATTACTCAACAGCCTTTAGGTGGGCGAGCTCATTTTGGAGGACAAAGATTTGGAGAAATGGAGGTTTGGGCATTAGAAGGATATGGTGCTGCTTATACACTTCAGGAAATGATAACGATAAAATCTGATGACGTATTTGGAAGAGGGTCAGCTTATGAAGCAATAATTACAGGCGAGAAAATTAAGAATCCAAATATTCCGGCTGCTTTTAATGTGATTCTTAAAGAATTACAATCATTAGCTTTATCGATAAATCTAATTGGAGTAAAAGCTGATGAAAAAACAAAACAGGAGTAATCTATTTAGAAATTTTTAGGATAATTTAAATAATTTATGTTAAAAGATACAGAGAAAAAAATTAATGATTTTGAAGCGCTTGGTTTAAAAATTGCTTCTCCAGAAGAAATTTTATCTTGGTCATATATTGAAAGCAATAAGTTGCATGGAGAAATTACTAAGGCTGAAACAATAAATTATCGTACTCAAAAGCCAGAAAAAGAAGGTCTTTTTTCTGAGCAGATTTTTGGACCAGTAAAAGACTATGAATGTTCTTGCGGGAAGTATAAAGGAGCTCATTACAAAGGTATAGTTTGTGATCGTTGCGGAGTAGAAGTAACTCGTTCTTTTGTTCGTAGAGAAAGGATGGGTCATATTAAGTTGGCTACTCCAGTAGTTCATATTTGGTTTTTACGAAGCATTCCTTCTAGAATTGCTTTAATGCTCAATGTACCAATGCTTGCCTTAGAAAGAGTTATTTATTACAACAGCTATATTGTTACTTCTGTGGATGCAGCTGCAAAAAAGAGGGCCTTAGATGAAATAAATATTGAATATGAATCAAAATTAAAAACATGGCCTAAAGTCAAGAAGAAACAATTAACAGGGTCTCGTAATGAGGCGCGATCAGGATTAGATATAATAAAGCCCAAAGCTATTTTTTCCGAAATTGATTATTTAAATCTTTCAAAAAAATACGGAGAAGTTTTTACAGCAGAAACAGGAAGTGAACCAGTGAGAAAATTTTTGGAGCAGATAGACCTTAAAAAATTAGTCCATGAGCTAGAAGAAGAAATTGGAAAGAAATCAACGACAAAATTAGCTGATAAAAAAATTCTTAATCGTTTAAAATTAGCAAAAGGATTTTTACAATCAAAAACACGTCCAGAATGGATGTTTTTAACTATTCTTCCTGTTCTTCCTCCTGATTTACGTCCAATGGTTCAATTGGACGGAGGAAAATTTGCTACATCTGATTTAAATGATCTTTATCGTCGAGTTATTAATCGCAATAATCGTCTAAAAAAATTATTAGAACTTAAAGCGCCAGAAGTTATCATTAAAAATGAAAAAAGAATGCTGCAAGAAGCAGTAGATGCTTTGATTGATAATTCAATAAGAAAAGGTTCTGGTACTACTCCTATGCATTCAGCACAGCATCGTCCCTTACGTTCTTTAGCTGATATTTTACAAGGAAAACAAGGTCGTTTTCGTCAAAATCTTTTAGGAAAAAGAGTAGATTATTCAGGTCGTTCAGTAATTGTTATTGGCCCTGAGTTAAAAATTCATGAATGCGGCTTGCCAAAGAAAATGGCTTTAGAATTATTTAAACCTTTTGTAGCCGGAGAGTTAATAAGAAGAGAAATTGTTTTTAATCCTCGAGCAGCAAATCGTTTAATTGAAGAAGGTTCTGATACAGTATGGGAGATTTTGGAAAATATAGTAAAAACTAAGTACGTTCTTCTTAATAGGGCGCCTACGCTTCATCGTTTAAGTATTGAAGCTTTTCGTCCAAAATTAATTGAAGGATTGGCTATTCAGATTCCCGCGATGGTTTGTCCTCCTTTTAATGCTGATTTTGATGGAGATCAAATGGCAGTTCATGTTCCTTTATCTGAAGAAGCTCAGAGAGAGTGCGAAAATAGGATGTTAGCCACACTAGGATTGTTAAAACCATCTGATGGAGAACCAGCAATGTTGCCTCGTCATGAAATGGTGGCTGGCATTTATTGGTTAACAATGGATATGCCTGAGCAAGAAATTAAAGATGGTAATTTAAAAGAAAAAATCTTTTCTGATTCAAATGATGCATTATTAGCTTATGAATATAAAAAAATTAAGCTTCAAGAAAAAATTAAAGTTCGTATTTTAAAAGAAAAAAATCAATTAATTAGTACTACTGTAGGAAGGATTATCTTTAATGAGGTTTTGCCAGATGAGTTTTCGTTTATAAACAAAATGATAATGAGTAAGGATATAAAAAGTATTACAAAAGATATAATTCATCACTACAAAGATTTTAACAAGAGTGCTGAAATTTTAGATAATATAAAAAAATTAGGCTTTTATTATTCCACTTTATCGGGTATGTCATGGGGGCTCACTGATTTAAGAATTCCTGTAGAGAAAAAGGAAATTTTGGCTGAAACTTCTAAAAAAGTTGAGGAAATTACAACTCAATACGAACAAGGACTTTTGACGATAGAGGAAAAAAAGGTTTTGACAGAATCTCAGTGGCGTCATTCAATTGATAAAATATCAGAATTAGTTTTAAAGGTTTTAAATCCTGATGATTCTGTGCATATATTTTTCAATTCTGGAGCAAAAGGAAATTGGGCAGTTGCTGCGCAAATTATGGGAATAAAAGGACTCGTGGTTAGCCCTCTCGGTCGTCTAATTGAAATGCCTATTTTATCTTCTCATCAAGAAGGTTTTAATGTTTTGGAATATTTTGCTGCTTCTCATGGTGGAAGAAAAGGATTGGCAGATACTGCCTTAAAGACTTCTTTCGCAGGCTATCTTACTAGAAGATTGGTAGATGTTGCTCAAGATGTTCTTATTAGAGAGAAAGATTGTGGTACGAAGAAAGGTTTGATTGTTAATAGAAAGAATGTAGAAGAGGAGAACAAAGATTTAACAAGAGTAATTTTTGGAAGAGTTTTAGGATCTAATGCTGTTGATAAAAAAGGTAAAATTATTGCTAAAACTGGAGAATTGATTGACGAAGAATTAGCTAAAAAAATAGTAAATTCATCGGTCGAGGAAATATTAATTTGTTCTCCAATCACTTGCGAAAGTTTAGATGGCGTTTGTCAAAAGTGTTATGGGCTTGATTTGGCATGGAAAAAACTCATTGATTTAGGAGAAGCAGTTGGCGTTGTTGCTGCTCAATCTATAGGAGAGCCAGGCACTCAGTTAACTTTAAGGACATTTCACACAGGAGGTGTGGCTCGTGCCGTTGATATTACACAAGGTTTACCTAGGGTAGAAGAAATTTTTGAAGCAAGAATACCAAAAGGTGAAGCGCCTATTAGTGAAGTTGACGGAGAGATAATAGAAATAACAAAGATAAAACATCAAACATTTATTAGAATAAAACCAAATGAGAAAAAATCTCGAATTCTTGAATATGTTATTCCTGAAGCAGTAACTTTATGGGTGAAAAATGGAGAAGAAATTAAAAAAGGAGCTCAGCTTTGCGAAGGACACATTGATATTAAAAAACTCTTTAATGTTTTAGGCAGAGACGCTTGTCAAAAATACATATTGGAAGAAATAAAGAAAGTGTATGATATTGCCGGTGAGAATATTAATAATAAACATTTTGAGATAATCATTAAGCAAATGTTTTCTCAATTAAAAATTACATATAGTGGTGATAGTGAGCTTATTCCTGGTGAGGTTGTATCGAAAAGGTCTTTTCAGGAAGAGGTTAATAGATTGAAAAAATTGAAGAAAGAAGTACCTAAAGCAAAAGAAATGCTTATGGGTATTAAAAATGTTGCTTTGAATTCTGATAGCTTGCTTTCGGCGGCGTCTTTCCAGGAAACATCAAGAGTGTTAATTAGAGCAGCTATTGAAGGAAAAAAAGATTATTTAAGAGGCCTTAAAGAAAATGTTATTATTGGTAGATTAATTCCTGCTGGTACAGGGTTTAGAGAATAATATGAAACAAATTTTGCCAAAGCATATTGGTATTATGATAGATGGTAATCGTCGTTGGGCTAGGGAGAAGAAACTTCCTGTTTTTTTTGGGCATAAAAGGGGAACAGAGAGAGTCATTGAAATTGTTGATTATGCCGCTGAAAAAGGTATTAAAACTTTAACTTTATACGGTTTTTCTACGGAGAATTGGAAAAGATCAAAAAAAGAAGTAGATTATTTAATGGATTTATTTGTTAAATTTGCCAAAAAATATGCTTATGATTTTAATAAAAAGGGAATTCAATTTCGTCATATAGGAGAATTAGAAGTGTTGCCAAAAGATCTTCAAAAAGAAATAAAAGAAGCGCAAAGATTGACTAAGGATAACAAGAAAATGGTTTTAAATATTGCTCTTAATTATGGGGGTAGGAATGAGATAGTAAGGGCAATTAGAAAGATTATACAAAAGAAGATATCTCCTGAGAAGATAAATGAAAAAGTTGTAATGAATTATTTAGATACAAAAGGATTACCAGATGTGGATTTTATCATTAGAACTTCTGGGGAAATGCGTTTATCTAATTTTTTACCTTTTCAAGGCACTTATGCAGAATTATATTTTCCGAAAATCTGTTGGCCTGATTTTACTAAAAAACAATTTGATTTAGCCATTAAAGAATTTCAAAAACGACGACGTCGCTTTGGGAAATAGGAAAAGTTAGTTTATGTTTTATATATTTAGTGCCAAATGCACATAATATTTATATTGTTTATGAGTTGAAGAAATTATTTTTCATTGCTATAATTGAGACATTCTTAAATAACAGTTTCTTTATTTTAATATTTAATTTTTACATATGTCTTTAGGAAGATTTACAGCAAAAGCTCAAGCAGCCATAGAAAGAGCCCAGCAAATGGCTATGGAAAGAAACCAGGGAGAGATGCGCGCTCTCCATCTTTTGTATGTCTTATTAGATGAAGAGGATTCTGGATTAAGAGAGATTTTAGAGAAAGAATTAAAAATTAATGTAAAAGATTTTTTGAAAGAGGTATTAGAAGAAATTATTAAATTACCCCGAATCTTTTCTGTTGGTCAGGGATTTGGTCCGATGTATCTTTCTCAAGAAATGTTACAGATTATAGAAGCTACTGCCAAGAAAACAATGGAAGAAAACAATCAATTTATTTCCCCAGAATATTTATTTTATGGAATACTTGTTACTAAGAATTCTGCGCAGGACTTATTAAGTAGATTTAATATTAAAAAAGAAGAATTTTTAGAAGCTCTTCATCATTATACAGATGGTGAAAAAATTACTGATGAATTTCAAGAAGTTGGAGCTAGCGCTATAGAAAAATACACACAAGATCTTACTCAATTGGCAAGAGAGAATAAATTAGATCCAGTAATAGGACGAGAAGAAGAATTGCGGAGAGTTATGCAAATATTGTCTCGTCGAACAAAAAATAATCCAATATTAATTGGTGAGGCAGGCGTTGGAAAAACAGCTATTGTTGAGGGATTAGCTCAGCGTATTGCTTCTTCTGATGTTCCAGAGAGCTTAATTGATAAAAAGATTATTTCATTGGATTTAGGATCATTAATAGCAGGAACACGGTTTAGAGGGGAATTTGAAGAACGATTAAAAAACCTTCTTAAAGAAATAAAAAAAGCTGGTAATATTATAATTTTTATTGATGAGGTTCATACTTTAGTAGGAGCAGGAGCTGCTGAAGGGGCTATTGATGCTTCTAATTTATTAAAGCCAGCCCTTTCTAGAGGAGAGTTACGGGCTATTGGAGCAGCTACTTTTAAAGACTATAGTGAATATATTGAAAAAGACTCAGCTTTAGAAAGGCGTTTTCAGCCAGTATTAGTTGAAGAGTCTTCTATTGAAGAAACAATTGAGATATTACGTGGGTTAAAATCAAAATATGAAGCTCATCATGGATTAAAGATATCAGATGAAGCTATTATAACAGCAGTGCAATTATCTAGTCGTTATATCACATCACGTTTCTTGCCTGATAAAGCCATAGATTTGATAGACGAAGCAGCTTCAGCTTTAAGTTTGGAAATTGGAAGTATTCCTTTGTCTGTTTCTGAATTAAAAAATAGAATAAAATTTTTGGAATTACAAAAAGAAGCAAATAAAAAAGAAGTACGTGATGGTAAAAAGATAACACAAGACAAAAAAAGAATTGAAAATGAGTTAAGGAAATTAAAGAAAGAATATAATGCGATAAATAATGAATGGCAGAAGGAGAAGAAGATATTTAATGAGGTAAGCGGCATTAAAAAAGAAATTGATCAATTGGAAAAAGAATCACGGGAGTATGAAAAAAGTGGGCAGTTAGATAAAGTAGCTGAGATAATTTATGGAAAAATTCCTCAATTTAAAAAGACTTTGAGGACTAATGAAAGATCTTTGAAAAGAATTTCTGAAGAAGAAAGATTTTTAAAAGATGAAGTAACGGCCGAAAATATTGCTCATGTAGTCTCTCGATGGACTGGAATTCCTGTAACAAGAATGTTGGAAGAAGAGAGTAAAAAATTAGTTAGAATGGAAAAAGAATTAGCTAAAAGAGTTGTAGGACAAAAAGAAGCTATTTTTGCAGTAAGTAGAGCTATTAGAAGGGCTCGCGCAGGAATATCAGAAGAAGATAGACCAATTGGTTCTTTTATGTTTTTAGGACCTACTGGAGTAGGAAAAACAGAACTTGCTAAAGCCTTGGCAGAATTTATGTTTTCTGATGAAAAAGCAATGATTCGCATTGATATGTCTGAATATATGGAAAAACATAGCGTGGCTCGTTTAATTGGTTCTCCTCCAGGATATGTTGGTTATGAAAAAGGTGGACAATTAACAGAAGAAATAAAACATCGTCCGTATAGTTTAATTTTATTTGATGAAATAGAAAAAGCTCATCCAGAAGTGTTTAATATTCTTCTCCAAGTATTAGATAATGGCCGTCTTACTGATGGTAAAGGCAGTACAGTGAATTTTAAGAATACGATTATTATTATGACATCTAATTTAGGAGGGGAATATTTAGAAGAAATGGCTTCATTGGGATTTATTATGGATAAAAAGGATAAAGTAGAAGAACAAAAAGCACAATTGAAGATTAAAATTCACGATGCATTAAGAGAAAAATTCCGCCCAGAGTTTCTTAATCGTGTTGATGAAATTGTTATTTTTAATCCATTAAGCATTCGTGATATAGAAAAAATAGTAGATTTGCAAGTAGATATAGTTAATAACAGGTTATCTGATAAAAAGATTTCTTTAAAATTAGATAAAGAAGCAAAAAGATATTTGGCTAAAAATGGTTATAGTCCTGATTATGGCGCTCGGCCATTAAAAAGATTAATAGAAAAAGAAATTCTTGATCATCTAGCTGATGAAATTATTAAAGGGCAAATAAAAGAAGGAAACAAAATTTCTGTTTTTTTAAAGAAGAATAAATTGAATTTATGCAAAAATTAAAAGATTTCTTTTCTTTTATTGGAGTTAGAATAATTTTCTTCTTTCTACTTTACAGCTTTTGTTTAATTGGCAGTATTCTTTTTCCCTTAAATCTTTTTCAGTCTATTTTTTTATGTTTTTTAATAATTTTTTTGTGGAAACTATTTCTAGGTCTTTCTTGGTTTAATTTCGTCTTTCTCTTTTTGGCTTTTTTAGAAGCTAATATTTTAATTCTTTATGTAAAGCCTTTATGGGTAATTGGCTTTATTCTAGTGTTTCTATGTCTTTTTGGAAAAAAATTATTCTTTCATTCATTAAAAAGAAAAAACTGGCAAGAGCCCTTGTTCTATTATCTTTTTTTGTTTTGGGTAATTATTTCTTATAGTCTTTATTTTTTTCTTAACTATCCTTTTTGGGTTGGATTTTTAATTTATACATTGGGACTGATAGTTTTTTCCTATTTTTATTTCTTTTCTATTAACACTTTGCTTCCAGATTTTTTACCGTCATTTTTCGTTTTGATTCTTATAAATTTGGAATTTTTCTTGCTCCTAAGCTACATTTTTTTTAGTACTTTAGTATTAGGAATACTCAGTATTTTAATTTTCCGTCTTGTTATTTATCTCTTCCTCTATAATTGGGAAGAGTCTTTCTAAAATTTTATTTTCTTGAAGAGTAAAATTTTTGAGAACAAAATCCTCAGCTTTTTTTCTTGTTTTAGAAAAAGGTCTAATACCTATTCTTATTCTATAAAATGCTTTTGATTTAAGGTAGTCGATAGTAGATTGAATACCATTATGTCCTGCTGATCCGCGATCATAACTTATTTTGAAATCTCCTAAATTTATATCTGCATCATCTTGCGCAACGAATATGTTTTTTAGAGGTATGTTATAGAATCTTTTAAGTTGATTTATGCTTTTTCCTGAATTATTCATAAATACTAATGGTTTGGCTAAAATAAGTTTTTTATCTTCTTTATTAATATAACTTACTTCAGCGAAGCATTTTTTATTATTTTCCCAATCAGAACTATTCCATTTTTTTGCTAAAAATATAACAAAATTACGGCCGATATTATGTCGGTTTTTTTCATATTTTTTATCAGGATTTCCTAAGCCAACGAAAAGAGAATTTTTATTCATAAATTTTTTCTTTTATATAATTATTAATTTCTTCATAATTTTCAAATCCTTTTTTTGGTATTAAGATATAAATATTTCCTTTTGCCCAGTCGTTATATATAGAGGATGTCATCAATAACTCATCGGGAGGTCTGTTTGTTATGCTAAGATATTGGATTTGACCAGAAGAGATATTTTTTACAACAGGGAACATTTGCCATATTGTATTAAAGTCTAAATCAGTAATGAAATGTCCACTTAAAGATTGCCAGATTTTGAGCCAACTAATTAAATTCCAAACATCAGCTAACTTAGTGAGTTTATCTTTTAATGCAGCGATTATTTGTTGCTGGTGCTCGGTTCTATAAAAATCACCATTAGGAGCATAACGTGTTCGAATAAATTTTATAATCAATGCTCCATCTAAATGGCGCCATCCTGCAGAAAGATGAAAGATTTCCGAAGGGTTATGTGGATTTACTAAATTTGGATCAATTACGTCTTCTTCAAGCCAAATATCTATCCCGCCCAAAGCATCAATTAATTTTTCAAGTCCTTTTAAATCAAGAATAAGAATATGGTCTATAGGTAGCCCTGTTATATCTTCTACTTTTTCTTTTATTAAATCATAAGAATCTGCTTTGGAAAATTTTTTTCCTCTATTTTCTAATGAATAAAGAGAATTAATTTTAATTCCAGTAGATCCATTTGGAATTTCTACCCATAAATCTCGTGGTAAAGAAATCATCGTAATTTGTTTTTTAGAAGGAATAACACTGGTAACAAAAATAGTATCTGTTAGAAAAGCGCCGAGTGATCCTTCTCCTGATATTCCCAAAAAGAGTATATTGATTGGTGATTTTTTTGATTTTAGAGCTTCGTTTTCTGAGAGTATATTAGAAGCATTATCATAAGAAAAAGAGTATTTTTTTGAATCACTTAATCCTGAAAATAAAAAAAACAGGAGGACAATCCCACCAATAATTAATCCAAATAAAGCAATTTTTTCCTTAATTAATACCATGCTTTGTATAATTTAACATATTTGCTTTGATGATTCAATTATGGTATTATCATTAAGAATTTTTACTAATATGTGGAAGAAAATCCTTTGGGAAAATATAGAAATGATTTTTATCGCTATCCTTATAGTTGCCCCTATAAGATATTTTTTAGTTCAACCTTTTATAGTTCATGGCAGTAGCATGGAGCCAAATTTTTATACACAGGACTATCTTATTATTGATGAATTGTCTTATCGTTTTCGAACGCCAGAAAGATACGAAGTAATAGTTTTTAAAGCTCCCAATCATCCAAGTCAATATTATATCAAAAGAATCATTGGTTTGCCTTTTGAATCAATAAAAGTAGAAGATGGCAATATAGATGTATTTGATAGTTCTGGTTCTCCAATTTCTTTAAATCAAGATTTTTTGCCAGAAAG
>Ga0268277_1002212_pt1 | contig 11671 bp, 11 predicted proteins | sample saktaG_5_FD_190132 | JGI IMG/M metagenome (GOLD analysis project Ga0268277, IMG submission 190132) | Saline water microbial communities from Sakinaw Lake, British Columbia, Canada - sak_2010_1_5_50m | ecosystem: Environmental > Aquatic > Non-marine Saline and Alkaline > Saline ...
TTTCTCAATCCGGATTACGATCCTTTAGGAGCTGGATATCAGATCATTCAATCCCAAATAGCGGTAGGTTCTGGAGGATTGTTCGGGAAGGGATTCCTCAAAGGGACCCAGAACCAGTTGATGTTTTTACCTGTTAAGCACACAGATTTCGTATTTGCGGTTTTGTCTGAAGAATGGGGTTTTTTGGGATCATCTATCGTGCTGACGCTCTTTCTAATTTTCATACTTCGCGGACTGGGGATAGCCGGCAGATCAAGAGATGATTTCGGAACATTTTTGTCGGTAGGATGCGTTTCAATAATATTCTGGCATGTGTCGATCAATGTAAGCATGGTCATGGGGCTTATTCCAGTAGTTGGGGTTCCCTTGAATTTTTTGAGTTACGGAGGTTCTTCTCTGTTATCCTCATTTATGTGTACTGCGGCGCTAGCTTCCGTTAGCTCGCGGAGGTTTTCTCATCTGTCGTGAAATGTGACTGATTTTCCTTGATTGAAACATTGAGTAGATGACAATTGGGTAATTATCCAAAAGTTATCGAAAGGAATGAAACAATTTTCAATTATTTGTTGAAGTTGATTTGTGGCTGTGTTAAGGAAGGATTGCCCGGCCCTTCGACCAGAGACAATATTGCCGGGATCACAGGGAGGGCGCATGCTCCGATTCAGGAAAACAAAGAGTGACGCAGTAACGGGATTCCTCGGTTCTCAAACAGAGTTTGCAGGTAAGCTGTCGTTCTCTGGGATAGTTCATTTGGATGGGCATTTCGAGGGAGAAATAATCAGTCGAGGGACTCTCGTGGTTGGCGCTGATTCGATTGTTCACGCTGAGATCCACTCAAACATCCTTAAGGTGTCCGGCGAAGTTCATGGAGACCTCACCGCTACCGAGAAAATAGAATTGTTTCCACCGGCCAAGGTTTTTGGCCATCTCAAGACCCCGAGTCTAGTGATAGAAGAAGGCGTAATTTTTGAAGGAACGTGTTCCATGGCGTCGTTTCAACCGGAAATGCCGGCGCTGATCGACAGCAATAACGAAAAAAGACTCGAACAGGAATCTGTAGAAATGATATCAGTTCAGGCATGGCCACCCAGTGTCGAGTCCTCAGACAGCATATCCAGCGAGGAATCAGGTGAGGAATCTGTAGCTGAGCAAAAACCGTAAATCTCTCCCTAGGACCAAACCTCTAATAGAAAATTTTCTTGACACCCCTTAGATGGGATGCTAGAAAATATAGCATTTAAAGTCTAGGCCCAAAAAATATCCTTGCCAAAAAATCAGTTTCAAGGCTCCCTTCAGCGTGACACGGGGATGAGTCATGCTTTTTGGGCGCAAAACTTCTCGAATCAGGAGATCAAAGCAGTGATAAATGTAAATTTCACTCTGTTTATTCAGTTGATCAATTTCCTGATTCTCTTACTCCTCCTCAATGCTCTTTTGTATAAGCCGATTCTGGCCAAGATCCGCGAGAGAGAAGCCAAGATCAAAGGCGACCGGGACAAAGCGGGACAGTTGGAGAATGAGGTTCTGGAGCAGGAGAAGAAACACCAGGAAGCGCTAGTCGAGGCCAGGCAAGTGGCTGCCAAAGAAAAAGCCGAGTTGCTTGCGACTGCGAAGAAAAGTGAAGCCGACGTCCTTGAGACAGCGCGAGTCGCAGCGGCCCGCATAGTGGACGAAATGAGAGCGTCCATTCAGGCGGAGTCAGAAAAAGCACGAATGGTTCTCAAGGGTGAGATGGCCCCCCTAGCCAAATCCATTTCCGAGAAAATTCTAGGGAGGGCAATTTGATGGATTGGAAGAAGATTTTCTGTAATTTTCTCGGTATGATCGGTTTTTTAGGGCTATCAACCGTTGTCCACGCATCATCTGGTGGAGGAGAGGAATCGATCTGGAACTCGTGGTTGTTGACGTGGAAAGTTATCAACACAATAGTCCTTATCGCTCTTCTTGTTTATTTTGTAAAAAAGCCACTGGTTACTTTCTTTTCCGACAGAAAGGAGCAAATCCTTAAAGATCTGGCGGAAGCTGTGGAACAACGCGAAGAGGCTCTCAGGTTGTTGGCTGACTACAAAGAAAAGATTGCCGGCATGGAAGAAGAGCTGGAACGGATGAGGGTCGAATTAAGAAAGTCAGCCGAAGGAGATAGCGAGAAGATCATGGCAAACGCGGAAAGGATGTCTTCCGCCATGGTTGAGTCGGCCAAAATAACCGCTGAACAGGAAGTTCGCAAAGCTCGGGAAACGCTCAAAAAAGAGGCCGTAGACCTTGCGGTTCAAATGGCTGAAACAATGATTCGTGAAAAGATCTCTGAACAGGATCGGAAGCGTATCGTCGAGGATTACCTCGTTAAAGTCGGGGGTATGAAGTGATAGATACCACTCTAGCCAAGCGTTATGCCAAAGCCCTTATAGAGATTGGCCAGGCCAACGACGCGTTGGACAAGTACGGGAGCGATTTGGTGGCTCTGACCGAAATTATTTCTGAATCCAAGGATTTCAAGGAAGTCCTGCTTAGTCCAGTCTTTACCAAGGAAGACAAGAAGAAAATAGCAGGGGAGATTCTGAACAAGATAGGCGCAGATGTTATGGTTAAGAATTTTGTCAATGTCCTTGTAGATCGAGAACGAATAGATCAATTGAATGGGATCGAGGCGGCGTTTCGATCAAGCGTTGACGAAATTCGTGGAATTACTAGGGGTGAGGTGATTAGCGCCCAGGCCCTGGAGGAATCCGACCTGACCCTAGTGACGGAAGCCCTTTCTAAAATGAGCGGCAAGAAGGTCTTGGTGACCACCAAAATAGACCCCTTCCTTATAGGGGGGCTCGTCGCCAGGGTTGGCGATATGGTTTTTGATGGCACAATTAGAACTCAGTTGAACCAGCTTAAGGAAAGCCTGAAGGGATAGGGACAATGCAAATAAGAGCCGAAGAAATCAGTCAAATTATTAAACAGCAGATCCAGGAATACGACAAGAAGGTCGAAGTTAGTGAAACCGGAACGGTGATTAGCGTCGGAGACGGTATCGCCCGTTTGCATGGACTGGAGAATGCAATGGCCGGCGAGCTTCTCGAATTCCCGCATGGGATCATGGGAATGGTCCTAAACCTCGAAGCCGACAACGTTGGAGCCGCCATCCTTGGTGAAGATGTTCACATAAAAGAAGGCGACACGGTGAAGAGGACAAACCGAATCATTCAGGTTCCGGTGGGGAAGGAGATGCTTGGAAGAGTGGTCGATTCTCTTGGTCAACCGATTGATGGAAAGGGGCCTGTCGACACAAGCGAATTCAGAATGATCGAAATAGTCGCTCCCGGCATAATCAAAAGAGAACCCGTTAAAGAACCCCTTCAAACGGGAATCAAGGCTATCGACGCGATGATCCCTATCGGACGTGGTCAACGTGAACTCATAATTGGTGACCGCCAGACAGGGAAGACAGCGATTGCGATTGATACCATAATCAATCAAAAAGACAGTGACGTAAAATGTATCTATGTCGCCATCGGACAAAAACGTTCGACTGTCGCTCAGGTGGTCGCGACCTTAGAGCGCTTTGGCGCGATGGATTATACTACGGTAGTCTCTGCTACCGCTTCGGATCCGGCCCCGATGCAGTATATCGCGCCGTATTCCGGTGTAACCATGGGTGAATACTATCGAGACCATGGTCAGCATTCGCTGATCATATATGATGATCTCTCCAAGCAGGCTGTCGCTTATCGACAGTTGTCTTTGTTGCTCAGAAGGCCTCCGGGACGCGAAGCCTATCCGGGTGACGTTTTCTATCTTCACTCCAGACTTCTCGAGAGAGCCGCAAAGCTCAACCAAATTGATGGAGGAGGTAGCCTTACAGCCCTTCCCATTATTGAGACTCAGGCCGGTGACGTTTCAGCTTATATTCCTACTAATGTTATCTCGATTACTGACGGTCAGATCTTTTTGTCGACCGACCTTTTCTACTCCGGTGTTCGGCCAGCTGTTAACGTTGGTTTAAGTGTATCTCGAGTTGGTGGTAACGCTCAGATTAAGGCCATGAAGCAGGTCGCAGGAACATTGCGTCTCGATCTAGCGCAGTTCAGGGAACTAGAAGCCTTTGCTCAATTTGGGTCAGACTTGGACAAGGTCACGCAGGCCCAGTTGGCTAGAGGGACAAGACTGGTTGAGATACTAAAGCAGCCCCAGTATGAACCAATGGCAGCGGAGAAACAGATAGCAGTCATTTTTGCCGCTACCAATGGATTTGTAGATGAATACGACGTAAGGGTTTTGACGGAATATGAGAAGCAGTACCTGAGCTATCTTGAAAGCAGCCATCCGGATATTTTGTCAGAAATCAGAGAAAAGAAGATCATTTCCGCCGAACTCGATTCAAAAATGAAGAAGGTACTGGATGAGTTCAAGGCGGTATTCAATCCTCCCTCTGTTTCTCTCGTATAGCGAGTGGGAAAAGCCTAACTTGGTTTGACATCCGGATTTAGTCCATAAGGAATGAGGTTGAAATGGCAAGTCTACGAGACATTCGTAAACGCATAGCCAGCGTCAAGAACACTCAGAAGATCACAAAAGCCATGAAAATGGTGGCGGCGGCCAAGCTGCGCAGGGCTGAAGAGGCGATCAAAGCCGGTAGGCCGTTCTCTGAGAAAATGCGCGAAGTGATGATGTCCCTGGCCGCGAGGACGCAAGCTCATCCAATGCTTGAGTCTCGTCCGTCTCAGAAAGCTCTTCTGATACTGGTGACAGCTGACCGCGGGTTATGTGGAGCCTTCAATACCAGTTTGCAGCGTCGCGCTGAGGCCTTTGTAAAAGAAATGAAGGCCAAGAGTATTCAAGTTGATTTGTTGACCGTAGGGCGAAAAGGAAATGACTACTTCCGCAGACGCCAGGTAACAATAGTCGAAAAATTTAACAATGTAATGAACAGCATAAGCTATGATTTGGCCGGACGAATTGTTTCCATTGTTGCGGAGAAATTTCTAGCCGGTGAATATCAGAGCGTTTACGTAGTGTACAATAGTTTTCGCTCAGCGGTTACCCAGGTAATAACACTTCGCAAGCTTCTGCCTATTACTCCGGACGAAGAAGGTTCGAAGCCTCGGCGAGCTTACTTGTACGAGCCATCAGAGGAGGAGATACTTCAAGAGCTTCTACCTAGATACGTTCAAGTACAAGTCTTCACCGGGTTGCTGGATTCCGTTGCGAGTGAGCACGGAGCAAGGATGTCTGCGATGGAGGCTGCGACCACCAACGCAGGCGAGATGATTAACAAGCTGACGTTGAAGCTTAACCGAAAACGTCAGGAATCGATTACAACAGAGTTGATGGAGATCGTCGGCGGGGCCGAGGCGCTCAAAGGTTAGCCGGAATCTCTCCATTACCAAAGTTTCATAAAGATCAGGAAGACGGTTTCAGGAGGAAATCCTAAAATGAGTGTAGGGAAAATCGTTCAAGTAATCGGCCCCGTCGTCGATGTCGAATTTCCGGAGAATCAGCTTCCGGAGATTTATAACGCCTTACTGATTTCAAATCCTGCGATTAACAGCGAGCCCGATAACCTAGTTGTTGAGGTGGCTCAACATCTCGGGGACAATACTGTACGAACCATTGCAATGGATTTGACTGACGGTCTTGTGCGAGGAATGCCGGTCAAAGACACCGGGGCTTCGATTCAAGTTCCCGTGGGCAAGGCGGTTCTTGGGAGGATCATAAATGTGGTCGGTCGGCCCGTCGATGAAGGCGGTCCCGTAAGCGCCGAAGCCATGAGACCTATTCACCGTCCTGCCCCTTCGTTTGATGAACAGATTACACAGATTTCTATTCAAGAGACGGGAATCAAGGTAGTCGACCTAATTGCTCCGTTCATGAGAGGTGGAAAGATCGGATTTTTCGGCGGCGCAGGAGTCGGGAAGACCGTCTTTATGATGGAGATTATCAACAACATAGCCAAACAGTTTGGTGGAACATCAGTGTTTGCGGGAGTCGGAGAAAGGTCTCGTGAAGGGAACGACCTATACCTCGAAATGGGAGGGGTTCTTCCCGGTCAAAAGAAACCCGAAGGAGAAAGAGTCCTTGATCGCGCCGCGTTGATTTATGGCCAGATGAACGAACCTCCTGGGGCTAGAGCTCGAGTAGCGTTGACCGCTCTCACCGTCGCCGAATATTTCCGTGATGAGCAGGGAATTGATGTTATGCTTTTCATCGATAACATCTTCCGATTCACTCAGGCTGGTTCGGAGGTTTCAGCGCTTCTTGGACGAATGCCCTCCGCCGTCGGTTATCAACCGACACTTGGAACCGATATGGGCGAGTTGCAGGAACGAATATGTTCGACCAGAAATGGTTCAATTACAGCTGTTGAGTGTATCTACGTGCCCGCTGACGACCTGACCGACCCAGCGCCGGCTACGACATTTGCCCACTTGGATGGAACCGTGGTTCTTTCACGTCAGGTGGCTGAGTTGGGAATATACCCAGCCGTTGACCCTCTGGACTCTACTTCAAGAATTTTGGATCCCAGGGTTCTTGGCGAAGAGCATTACAATGTCACACGGCAGATTCAGTTGGTCCTTCAACGATATAAAGATCTTCAGGATATTATTGCAATTCTGGGAATGGACGAACTATCTGAAGAGGACAAGCTAGTCGTGACGAGAGCCAGAAAAATACAACGGTTCCTGTCTCAACCATTCTTCGTTGCGCAGGAATTTACCGGAACGCCGGGCAAATATGTAAAGATTGCGGATACCGTTGCGGGATTTAAGGAAATCGTTGAAGGCAGATGCGATGACCTTCCCGAGCAGGCGTTTTACATGGTAGGTGATCTGAGTGAGGTTCGAGCCAAGGCTGAGAAACTGGCGAGCGCCACAGCCTGATCAGGAGTAGTTCATGGCTGACAAATTCAAAGTTGAATTGGTAACTCCACGGGGTATTGTATTAGACAAGATGGTCGATGGAGTTATTGCGCCAGGCGTGATGGGTGAATTTGGAGTTTTGATTGGACATACACCCATGTTGACTTTTATCAAACCTGGCATCTTTTCTTACCTTGAGTCCGATCGGTTTGTGAAATATGCCGTTGGAGCAGGATTCTGTGAAGTATTGAAGGATTCAGTTACTGTTTTGGTCGAGGAAGCTCATTCCGTTGAATCCATTGACAAAAATGCGGCATCCGAGGAGCTTGTGATGCTGGAAAGGCAACTTTTAGAGATTAACGCTCTAGAAAATTCGGCCGAGTATGAGAGGATGCTGAACAGAGTCAAGGTAGTCAAAGCAAAAATTTCACTTGCCGGGGGCAATTGATACTTCACTATATAAACTCGTCAAAAAAGCCTTGGCATGGTCGGATTTAGAGCCGGTTGTCGAGGCTTTTTTGTTCTTGTGATCGAAGATAGAAAAGCCGTCTTTCCTTTGATGTGGTTGAAGCAGGTTAAATAGTTCTATGAACCCCATAACTGTCATAAGAGAGAGAATCAGTAAGCTTGGGCTTGATGGGGTATTGTTTAATACTTCTGAAATAACTCGCTCATTCAATCTGAAATATCTGTCAGGTTTTTCGGGTTCTGACGCGACGATTCTGATTACCAGAACAGAGTTGAAACTATTTACCGATGGACGGTACAAACTTCAGTGCAAAGAAGAATGCGCTGATTTTCAGGTACATGTCACGCGAGATAAAATCAAGTCGATTTCAAATCTCCTTCGTAGGAAAAATGCAAAACGACTAGGACTGGAAGGTAACAGAATTAGCTTTGACCTGGTGTCAGCGTTAAAGAGGTCCAGCAAAGAAATTGAATTCGTTTCCTTCGATAAGCGAAACCTCGAATGCCTTAGGATTAAGAAAGACAAAACTGAGATCGAAAAAATTGCCTCTGCGGCAAAAATTGCTTCGTCTTCCTGTAATGATTTGTTGGAGACGGGTCTCTCTGGTATGACTGAGATCGAAATTGCAGGACGCCTGGAGTTCCTTTTTAAAAAAAATGGGGCCTCTGGAGAATCATTTCAGACAATTGTGGCCTCAGGGATACGAAGCGCATTACCACATGGAATGCCTACAGAAAAAATTGTTCAATCGGGTGAACTCTTAATAGTCGACTTCGGATGTGTTTTTTCGGATTACTGTAGCGATGAGACGGTGACTTTGGTGGTAGGAACCCCAAATCTTCAGCAAGAAAAAATCCATCAAGTGGTCTATGACGCTCATTATAGGGCCATCGATTGTCTTAAGGCCGGTGTTAGTTGCGTCGACGTCGATGCGGTTGCCCGCAAAACGATCTTAGACGCCGGTTATGGTAAATATTTTATGCACAGCCTTGGACATGGGGTCGGTTTAGAGGTTCATGAAGCTCCGTATCTGTCTCCTCGAAGGAAGACCATCCTCGAGGAAGGGATGGTCTTTACGATAGAGCCCGGTATATATATTGAGGGATTTGGTGGAGTGAGGCTTGAAAGTCTCGTGCATCTTACTGCGTCTGGCCCGGAAATTCTTTCTAAAGCCCCCAAAAGCCTAATTTCAATAAACTGAGATTCAGACAGATCAGTTTTTGAAGTTGATGATGACTATTCAAAAGGATGCAAGAACTGTGTTCGGTGCGCGAAAAGTTCTAGTGGAAAAGGTTTGAGAAAAAAGCCATCGGAATTCATAATCCGCTGCGACGGAAATAGAATGGAAAGCGAGGATTATTTCAAGATAACATGTATTCGACCTCAGAATTCAGAAAAGGTTTAAAAATTGAATTAAACGGAGAGCCCTTCACCATAGTGGATTTCCAGCACGTAAAGCCTGGCAAGGGTGGAGCATTTATCCGGACCACTCTCAAGAGTCTTGTGTCCGGCAATGTAATTGACCGGACATTTAGGTCTGGTGAAAAAGTCGAAAAACCGGACCTTGAAGAAAAGCAGATGCAGTTTCTTTATGAGACCGAGAATGAATTCCACTTCATGGACAGCGAGAGTTTTGAGCAACTCTTTCTGACTCAAGAGCAGTTGGGAGACGCAAGAAACTATCTTCAGGAGAATGTCAATGTGACACTTCTTTTCCATAACGGCAAACCTATCGGAGTTGAAGTTCCTATATTTGTCGAGTTGACTGTTACCTCGACTGAGCCGGGCGTGCGTGGAGATACTGCGGCTGGAGCAACGAAACCGGCAACACTGGAAACCGCAATGATAGTTCAGGTTCCTTTGTTCGTCTGTGAAGGTGACGTGCTGAAAATAGACACCCGTACTGGAAAATACATGGAACGAATTCGGTAAAATAGCTCACATGGAAAACTATGGTCTTGTAATTCCTGATGATCAATCCTTCATGGCAAGAGTCGTAGAGCTTGGTGTCCAGAATGGGATATTGACTAGGGATCGGGCAGATGAAATTGTGCGCATTTCCGTAGCGATGTCCAACAAGTACGTAATTCAAAAGGAAATTGATTTTCGTTCGCTGGAACAATTAGCCAGAGTTCAGCAAACTGTTCTCAAGCTTGTCGGTATGGGTCTGGAAATCAAGAGTGAGGGAAGCCTGGAGGTAGGAGTAAAATTCCTCGTCGAGGTTTCACCTGTCGAACTCTTTAGATTGGCCTATACCAGGACGGAGAATCTTAGAAATGAATGGAAAAAGCTACTTTTAAATCACCAGATTCCAATCCTGGTCGACAAAGAACAGTACAGTTGCCTAAGCGATATAGCCTGTCAGATCCTCTCAGAAATGAGCGTATTCACAGAATCTGAACTATATGCGATTCAATCTCTCAAACTTGATGACGAACTTTTCACGTCTCTAACTATTCTGGAGTATTACGAATCTGAACTCAGACGCTACCAATTCATTCTCAAATTGAGAGATATTCTGCCATTCCACATGCTTAACAAGTCGCCCCTTGTAAATGCGGACAACCTTTCTGAAGTGGATTCTATCAGAGAGGCGTTGATTAATACGCTGGTGATTTCAGGATTCTTAGAGACTGAAACTCCGGTGGTTGTTACCACAGATGAAGTAAGGGCATTTATTGGATCCGTAGACTGGCTTTCAGCTGAAGATCCGTTTCCTGTCGAGATCGAGTCAACCGTAATTGATGTCATTCATGAACTTGGACAGGGATTGCAAGAGGAAGAAGCGTCGCTATTGGCCAAAGAAGTTATAAGCTCGGTTCAGAATCTTGTCACAACAATAGCGCATGATTGGAAGACTGTCAATTCTCCACTGACCCAGGTATTTCTAAAACGCTGGGCTCGCTTGGCCATATTGTCGGACACCTTCGATGAATTTGACCAGCTTGGAATGCAATCAGGCAAGATGGACGAGTTTGAATATGAGAACTTAATCAATAAAATGGCTCGAATGTCTGAAGCGGAAATGATAAATTTGTTAAGTCTTATGTCTTGGGAAGCTTTGACGCCAGACCAGATCATAAGGCTTTTCCATGACTTTGGGCCGCATCATGGCAAATTTGTTGAGTATGTGTCTCTTAGAGAATTTTCTGGAGCTGAACTGATAGATTTGATGGAAACCATAGAACCATCTTCTTTGAAAGAGTTGATTCCAAAAATCAAGGAAGCTTTAGCTTCTGTATCTCTAGATTTGGAGGACATGGAGGTAATTTCGTCCATAGGTGAAATAGACTCATTTGAGTTGCTGAGGGCCTCTGCTCCTCCTCAATTGGAAAAAGGTCAGGCTCTACTTGAATTCAGGTACGGAAATCCCAGAATCCGCAAGATACTTTTTCATTCATGTATTGGCGCAGAATTTTTTCACGATTTGTTTCTGGAAGCTTGGAACATGGATCCCCATTTCGTGAAGCGTGAAGTAAGATCAATCTCACCGCGTGAGATTGGTCGCTTTCTCGAGTTGGCTTCCGGGAGAGTCCGACCGGCAGTAGTAGCTGTTGAAAACGATGAATTTCAACTGCAGCTTACAGACAAGGATATTTCCAACTTCTTTGACAGTCTACCCACGACCAAAAAGAAAGCTGCTATACGACACTTTTTGAAATTGGGTGGAGCGCCTGAATAATGAAAAGCCACGGCTCCTACCCAGATAATTCTATGGTCATTGATGAAGCTGTTTAAGAAATTCAGGATGTACCTGATATCCAAGAGTGAGAGCCTCTTGAGCATGAATTGAGGCTTTTTCGAACTCCTGATTCTGAAAATAAGCCACTGCAAGATTATTATGAGCTAAACCAAATTCTGGTTTCAGTCTTACAGCATGGGAATTGTGTTGTATGGCCTTATCCAAGTTGCCCATGGTAAGATATATATTCCCAAGGTTTATGTGGGCAGTCACTGAATTTGGTTCTATTGTGAGACCCTCCAAAAAGCTCTTCTCCGCTTGGTCGAGCATCCCTTTATGCACAAAAGCTATTCCTATGTTAACGCAAGCCTCTGAGATATCGGGTCTAAATTCAAGCGCCTTGAGACTTTCGTTTATGCAACCGTCATAATCCCCACTTTGTAACATTATTCCCGCCATGTTTACCCGAGCTTCCAGAAGGCCCGGTTTGAGTTTCAAAGCTACTCGAAACTCTGCCATGCTTTTTTCCCACTCCTTGGCGCGAGCAAACGCAAGTCCCAAGTTGTAATGGAGATTGGCGGAATCTGGATTATCAGCTAATTTTCTTTCTAAATCTTCTATCGTATCATCATGAGTTGCCACGTTTTCTTGGTTTTGGTCATCTGATTCGACGTT
>Ga0268277_1002213_pt1 | contig 11667 bp, 14 predicted proteins | sample saktaG_5_FD_190132 | JGI IMG/M metagenome (GOLD analysis project Ga0268277, IMG submission 190132) | Saline water microbial communities from Sakinaw Lake, British Columbia, Canada - sak_2010_1_5_50m | ecosystem: Environmental > Aquatic > Non-marine Saline and Alkaline > Saline ...
ACCCGGCTGATGCTGGTGACCCGGGAAGCTTTGTACCTCGGCATCGAAATGGCTGTTCCGGGCGGCAATCTTTCTGATATCGGAAATGCGGTTCAGACCCATGTGGAGGCCGCCGGATTTTCGGTGATTCGGGTCCTGGTTGGACATGGCATCGGGCGCAACCTGCATGAATCGCCGGAGGTTCCCAACTACGGTGAGCCAAAGCGAGGACCGCAACTGCGTCCGGGAATGTGCATCGCGATCGAACCGATGGTAAACGCCGGCGTTTACGACGTGCATACGCTGGAGGACGGTTGGACCGTCGTCAGTGTTGACAAATCGCCATCCGCTCATTTTGAGCATACCATTGCCATTACGGAAAATGGCCCGAGGATCTTAACCGATGGTCAGGAGCAAGGGGAGGACATTTTATGGCAAAGGAAAAACTGATTAAAGTCGATGGAACGATTAAAGAGAATTTGCCCAATGCATCCTTCCGGGTGCAGCTGGAAAACGGGCACGAAGTCCTGGCGCACGTATCGGGAAAAATGAGAATGCACTTTATCAAAATTCTGCCGGGCGATAAAGTAACTCTCGAGCTTTCCCCGTATGATCTGACGAGGGGACGCATCACGTATAGATATAAATAGGATGGAATTGTCATGAAAGTGAGATCATCAGTCAGGAAAATTTGTGATAAATGTAAAGTCATTCGTCGTAAAGGCGTCGTTAGGATAATCTGTGTGAATCCTAAACATAAACAGCGACAGGGTTAATAGGCAATAGGAGGAAGAATTGGCTCGAATAGCGGGTGTAGATTTACCAAACGATAAGAAGGTTAAAGTAAGTTTAACGTACATTTTCGGCATCGGACAGGCCACAGCGTTTTCCATTCTCGAAAAAGCAAAAGTCGATCCGGAAAAGCGTACAAGGGATCTTACGGAAGATGAAGTTAAAGATATCCGTAATGTGATCAATAATGAAGAGAAGGTCGAGGGTGCTCTGCGCACGAGCATTCAGATGGACATCAAACGTCTGATGGATATCGGCTGCTACCGTGGCATGCGCCATAGAAGAGGCCTGCCGGTTAACGGTCAGCGCACCAAGACCAATGCGCGCACCCGTAAGGGAAGAAAAAAGACCGTAAGCAGGAAAAAATCGAAATAATATAAACGTAGGAGGTCACTGAGTTGCCGCCCAAAAAATCTGTTGTCAAGAAAAAGAAAAAAACGCGTGTCGACGCCGAAGGTGTCGCCACTATAAAAGCGACTTTTAACAATACGATCATTTCATTGACCGATAATTACGGCAATGTAATTTCCTGGGCTTCAGCCGGTACGGTCGGATTTAAGGGTTCGCGTAAAAATACGCCCTTTGCCGCTCAGCAGGCCGCGGCCAAGGCCGCCAAACAGGCCGCCGATCTGGGTTTATCCCGTGTGGAAGTTCGCGTCAAGGGTCCTGGTTCCGGCCGGGAAGCGGCAATTCGTTCCCTAAACATTGCCGGCCTGAAAGTCACCGCAATCAAAGATGTGACACCGATTCCGCATAACGGTTGCAGACCTCCGAAAAGAAGAAGAGTATAATAGAAATTGGGAGTGATATAGATGGCGAGATATACCGGACCCGTATGTAAAATCTGTCGCAGGGAAGGCAGCAAACTGTTTCTGAAAGGCGAACGTTGCCAGAGCACCAAGTGCTCCTTCGAGACGAAAAGTTACAGCCCTGGACAGCATGGTCAGACAAACCGTAGAAGAAAATCCAACTACGGTGTGCAGCTGCGTGAAAAGCAGAAAATCAAAAGCATGTACGGCGTGCTGGAAGGACAATTCCGGCGCTACTTTGCAGCAGCTACAGGCATGAAGGGCGTTACAGGTACGAACCTGATGAAGATTCTGGAAAGCCGGTTGGACAATGTCGTCCATCGGCTGGGCTTTGCACCTTCCTTGAATCAGGCTCGTCAGCTGGTTCGCCACCGGCATTTTTCAGTGAATGGCAGAATCGTCGACATCCCCTCTTATCAGGTGGTCGCTGGGGATGTCATCCAGGTGAGAGAAAAAAGCAAAAAAATGGACACGATTCATGAATCCATGAAACGTATTCGCGGTGACCACGATCTTCCGTGGCTGATTCTTGATAAGGCCAAAATGCAAGGCATTTTCATTCAGGCACCCGAACGCGATCAGATGGGCGTGGATGTCAACGAACAATTGGTTGTAGAACTCTATTCTAAATAGAAGAGGATTATACATGGCTTTGCAGGAACAAATCATAGCTAGGGTTGTCAAGGATGTCTGTGAAGACCGTCACGGCGTTTTCACCGTACAACCCCTGCAACAAGGGTATGGTACTACCATCGGCAATGCACTGAGAAGAGTGTTGCTTACTTCAGTACCGGGCGCGGCAATTTCTTCGATTAAAATCGAAGGCGTACTCCACGAATTCGCTACGATTCCGGGAGTCAAGGAAGATGTCGCCGAAATCATTCTGAACCTGAAAGAGGTTCGTCTGAAACTGTTTGACCCCAAACCGGATAAAGTCAATCTGCATTTTAAAGGTGCGGGAGTCTTCAAGGCCGGCGATATCGGGAAAGAGACTTCGCAACTCGAAATCCTGAATCCCGATTTGATGATCTGTCAGTTCAATGAAAAGACCGATTTCGAGATCGAGATTAAAGTCGCCCGCGGCAGCGGCTGGGTACCGGCTGATGGGAACAAGACTGTCGACTATCCGATCGGCACGATCTTTATCGATTCGATTTTTTCGCCCATTACCAATGTGGCCTACAGGGTGGAAAATCTGCCCGGTACGGCCAAGGAAATTCTCGAGAAACTGACGATTGACGTCGCGACGGATGGAAGCGTCAGCCCCGAAGAGGCTCTGGATTTCGCTTCCCAGCAATTGCGGGAATATTTCAGCCTTTTCTCCAAAGTGCAGACCTCCCCGGTCGAAATGCCCAGGAACGAGCCGGACGAAGACGTGATCAAGATCCGCAATCTCCTCAGAAAAAGCGTGGACGAAATGGAACTCTCCGTGCGTTCATACAACTGTTTGAAGGCCAATAATATCAAAACGATTGCCGATCTGGTCTCCCGGGAAGAATCCGAGATGCTGCGATTTAAAAACTTCGGCCGTAAATCACTGAACGAGTTGATGACAAAGTTGAAGGCCATGAATCTGGAATTCGGAATGAATGTCGAGCGATACCTTTTGGACAAAGACGAATAATTAGGAATAGGAGTTTTCAGATATGCGACATCAGAAACGGGTAGCGAAACTCGGCAGAACCGCCAGTCATCGCAAGGCCCTATTAAGCAACATGTCCGCCTCCCTCATCCAGCATGGCAAGATTAAAACCACCGATGCGAAAGCCAAAGAATTGCGCCGCACGGTCGAACGCCTGATCACTCTGGGAAAAAAGGGGACGATCCATCATCGGCGGCAGGCTTTTAAAGTTTTGCAGAAAAAAGAAATGGTTAAAATCCTTTTCGACCATATTGCACCACAGTTCACCGATCGCAACGGCGGCTATACGCGCATCACCAAACTGGGCTTTCGCGATAACGATACGGCACCGGTTTCGTTGATCGAACTGGTTGATTATAAGATGCCTGCCGGCTCGAAAAAGGCTGAAAAAACGGCTAAAACCGAGAAGAAACCGGAGACCAAGGAAAAGAAGGCCACCAAACCCAGGGCAGTTAAGCAGACCACCGTCAAAGCCGAACCGGAAGTGCCGGCGGAAACCGAAGAAATCGAAGCGGCGGAAGCCATCGAAGACGCGGAATTTGAGGAAGTGAAAAGCGACGAAGCTGAAGTTGCCGGGGAAGAGCAAGAAACCAAAGCCACTGAAAAAGAATAATCCGGATTTAAATTGAGAATCACTTTTCTCAAGTTTATCAGGGCAGTTTCCATGACTGCCCTTTTTTTATCGACTATCCTGCGGATAACGCCTCTGCACGCCCAGGAGACCACCCGGCTGGGTATCTGGGTCGTGCGCGATCAGCTGACCAGCACCGCGAAAATTGACCGGATGATCGCGCAGCTTTCCGCCGAAGGCGTGAGCGATATCTTCGTACAGGTCCGCGGAAGAGGCGATGCTCTGTATGCATCGGAACTCGTCCCCTTCTCGGAACTGATTACGGAAAAATATTTTGATCCGCTGCGCTATGTGCTTCGCAAAGCCCATGAAAAAAACCTGCGCGTGCATGCCTGGATGAATATGTTTCTACTCTGGTCGGCCGAAGATCCGCCGCGCAGCTACCGTCATATTTTGAATCGCTATCCGGAATGGACGGGAATCAATGTCGCCGATCGCCAGGATGGTTTCTGCAAACGCTCCGAGCTGCTCGCTTCAGGAACGGAGGGTGTGTTTCTCTCGCCGTTTTTACCGGATGTCACCGAACATCTGAAAGCGGTTATCGAGGAAGTGATCGAAAATTACGAGGTCGATGGGATCCACCTGGATTATGTCCGTTATCCCAATGACCTCTACGACTACAATGAGTACGGTCGCGCCAAATTCAGAGAAGAATTCGGGATTGACCCTTTCGAAATCCGACGCGTCGCCCGGGATTCCGCTTCGGTATCTAATGGAGTGGATATGGGCGTCTACTCCGCCGCATGGGATCAATTTCGCCGCGACGCAATTTCCGATTTTCTGCGGCAGGTCAAACTAATGCTGGTTAAAAATCCCCGAACGATCGCGCTGAGTGCCGCCGTCAAACCCGATATCGACCGGGCTGCTGACTATTATTTTCAGGACTGGGTCAGTTGGGTCAGGAACGGCTGGATCGATATGGTGATGCCCATGAATTATGTGCGGAGCACCAACGGATACGAAGCGAATATTCAATCTATTTTAGCCAGGGAGCTAGCTCCCGAAAAAGTCTGGATGGGAATTGGCGCCTACAATGAAACCCGGTTGGGAATCATGACCAAAACAATGGTAGCCCGCTACCGGGGTTTCCGGCAGTTGATCTATTTCTCATATGAAAGTTTCCTGGAGAATCCGGAATATTTTTCGGCAATTAGGGAAGCTCTGAACACCTACCACTAAATCCACTTTTTCCTATAAAGCACCCTTTCCCGCTCGAATAACACGACATCCGGTGCGGTGTTATCCTGTTCGGAAAATTACTATCACAGCAGAGTTGTTAATCGAATAGCTATTATTAGCGTGAATATAATAGCAGAGATTGCGGCAAGGTCTTGAAAATGTAAAATATTTTGTTAAATTCGATGTATAGGATTTATCGATTCAAAAGATGTAGCCTGACAGCAAAAAGATGGGAGTTGTTTATGCCATTGTTAGTCGTATGCCTGGTTTCGGATCCTCCGATTTACAATTATCTCGGAGGAGTGCTGAAGAATCCCGATGCAATCGTCTGGTTGCGAACCTACCGGCAAAAAAATATGATTACTCAGGTCGAGAATGCGATCAAGACGCAGCACTCGCCGACTTTTGAGAACCGGGAGGTGAAGGAGAACGAAATCGAGGAATTTATCGCCCGTTGCGAAGGGATTATCAAAGACTATCCGGAACATGATATTGCCCTGAACGCCAGCGGGGGCGCCCGAATGCAGGCCCTCTTAGCTACCGAAGTATTTAAAAAAGCCAATAAAGAGGTTTTCTATATCGATTCGGAGCATTCCCGTCTGGTAGATGTCCGATCCGGCGAATACAAGACTTTCCATTTTACGTTGACCGTCAACGAGTACATCGCCCTGCACGGGATCGATATGGAAGCAGGAACGCGCTTTGATCCGGAGATCGGAAAACGCAGTTCACTCTCCTATTTTATCATCAACAATTGTGATCAGATCGTACCTTTTATCGATAGAATTCGCCCCGAATGGATCGATATGGGGGATAATAAATTGGACCGGGAGTGGAAATTGGAACATCCCGTGGCAAGGTTCTCTATTCAATATGAGGCTCCGAGCAAAAAAATGAGATTTCGCTTCGGAGCCGACGACCGGATGAGAAGCATGGAGATCGATACGGTCGGGGATAACTTTATCTTCAACGGCGGCTGGCTTCGTGAATTGGTATTCCTGCGCGTTCATCGCAGTCAGTATGATGATGTTCGCCTGGATACGCGGATTAAACGTGAAACTTTGCCGAATGGCCAGCGGGCCGAGTCCATGATCGATATCGCCATGATGAAGGGCTGTCATTTCTATATATTCCAGTGCTTTTCCTATCCGATCACGCGTGAGTCTTTTATCGAACTCAGCGCAATCCACACGACAACCGCGCTATTGCACGCCCGGGGTTTTATCTTCACGGCGCATCGCCCGCACCGCGCATTCCTGGAGCGCGCCAGCGAATCGAACATGACCGTCATTTCCGGCAAGCGTATCGGATATTTTTCTATTTAGACTGAAATATCGCCGGGTGTCATTCAGGCAAAGGCGATCAAGGTTGCTCCCGCGATGATGATGAGCCCGCCGGCAACCCGGCCGCGAATGTTTTCTTCCTTAAAAAGAATCCACCCATAAAGAATGGCGAAGAGCAAGCTCAGACGCTTGATCGAAATCATGTAGGCAATCTGAATCATGCTGATGGCGGTAAAGTGCGTCACGGCCATGGCGGCCATGGCGGCCCCGATGCCGAAATAGGCGACCGGATATTGCACCAGAACGCGCAACTTGCCGCGCGTAGTGATCAGAACAATCGGGACAAAGCCCAGCCCCAGCAAAGAAAAATAGACAATCGTCATGAATAACGGCGAAGAATGTTGGATGGCGACTTTTCCGAAGGTCGATGTGACGGCATACGCAACGGCGACGATAAACATATAGAGCGATCCGCGGTTCTTGAAAATCGCCAGCCAAGGCTCGAAGAAGCCGTGTTTGGCCCGGTCGATCTGCAAGGTATAGGTGCCGATAGAGATCAGAATTACACCAATAATGCCCAAGAGCGAAAGCGTTTCGCCCAGCACGATTTTGGGGATAATCAGTAGGAAGATCGGTGTCAGGCCCAGATAGGGAACGGTCAGCGAGAGCGGTGCGATCTGAATCGCGCGCATATAGAGAAAGGTTGTGCCGAGATCCAGCAGTACGCAGATGGCTATCGCAAACCAGAAAGTACTGTCCAGGGCCGGTATTTCGATGAAGAGCAGGATAGGCAGTAAAAAGGGCAGGGCGTAGGCTTCCCTGACCCAGGCCAGCACAATGGCCGGGATTTTCCCGGATACTTTTTTTGAGAGGGCGTCGGCACTGGCAAAGAAAAATCCTGAGAGGATGCTGATTAAATACCACATATCAAAAAAAATACCTTCCTTGGAAATTTGTTTCTGAATTTAGAATTGGGAATTGCGAAGTACAAGATGATTGAAATAATCTTGCATTATAAACATATGGCAAAATAAAAACAGGATTAGGTGGTAATCGTGAGAAATTCCAGGGACAGTCCAGTGATTGAAGTCCAAGGCGGTCATCTAGGTTCACGACGTGTCGGGTGACAGATTATTTAAGACCAATGCAAATATCTGAACCGATCTCTCTCCCCGAAAAATCGGGGAATCGCGATGACTGCGCTATGATTAGCCCAATGTTTTCTATGTGTATCTCCGGTGAGGTTACGTGGGGGGAATAAATTGATCGATAAATTTTACAGATGGGAGAGAATTAACTACATCAGGTGAAAAATATTTTTCACAATATCTCTTCTTGAAACAATTCCTATTAGCTTACCATCCTTAACGATCGGTATTCTATGGAAGTGTTTTTTAGCAATAACGAGAGCAATTTCTTCCAAATTAGTATCCGGTTCAAAATAAACAACATTTTTCGTCATGACCGTTTCAACTTTAGTGATATTGAGATAACCATCGAATGCTACATTCAGAACATCTTCACAGGAAATGACGCCTACCAATTTGCCGGCATCATTGACTACTGGCATACTACTGATTTTGTTTTCGAGTAATTTTGTCACCGCCATTTTTAGAGGAACATCCGGTCCAGTAACGATGATCTCTTTCAGCATAACATCTTTTGCTTTCAACGATTTTAACATAATTACCTCACTTGTTGTTTTTAATCGTATTGTAGATATTTATTTATACCTTCTGCAGCAACTTTTGCATCGGCGATTGCGGTAACTGCATCCAGGTTTATATTGACAATGTCTCCACCGGCAAATACTCCCGGAATTGTGGTCATACCATTGACATCAACTTTGACCTTTTTTCTTTCAGTGAATTCAATCTGATTGGACAGTGTTTCGGGAAGAAATGAAAAATCGGCTCGCTGTCCAATCGCTTCGATGATCATTGAACCTTTCAGGAACTGTTCCTCTCCTTCATAAAAGGTTGGAGAAAATCTGCCCTGTTCATCAAAAACCGATTTCACTTTTTTGCATAATAGCCCTTTGATATTGCCGTTGTCATCGAGAACAACCTCTTTGGGACCCCAAGCCGGGTTAAACTGAATACCCTCTTCCCTGGCTTCTCTGATTTCCGTTTCCGTTGCCGGTAACTGGTCCCAGTCCTCTAATGATACTGTTTTCGTGCTTACCGGTTGTTTGGGGAATTGGATGTGCTGTAATCGAATGGATTCTCGGGCAACATCCATGGCGACGTTGCCACCGCCAATGACAATGATATCATCCGTCACTTCGCGCTGTTTGCCAATTTTATTGTCTTTGAGGAAAGCGAGTGCAAGGTCACATTTTTCGGAATTTTTCACCTGGGTGGAAAAACTAACTGTGTTTCCGATTCCGATAAATACAGCATCATTATCTTTCTGCAACTCTTCAAATTCAATATCTTTACCTACCCTTGTATTGAATTTAAATTCGACACCGAGAGACTCGATATGGTGAACATCCTTGTCGATGGCATCGAGGGGTAGACGGTAAGTAGGCGGTCCCGTTCTGATAACTCCGCCGCCACCGGGTAGCTCATCATAGACAACGACTTCGTGTCCCTGAAGACGTAAGAAATATGCCAGTGACAAGCCACTGGGGCCGGCGCCGATAATGGCTACTTTTTTTCCGCTCGGTTTTCCGGGATTGATTTCCAGTTCTTCTTTAAAATTCTTGATTTGATCGGCTGCGTATCTCTTGAGCCATCGGATAGCAAGTGAATCACCCCTGATATGCAGTGAGCAGGCATCTTCGCAATGCGCCATGCATATTCTGCCGCAGATGGAGGGAATGGGGTTGTCTTCAAAAATAATTTTGAGCGACTCATCGGAAGCATCTCTGTAAATGGCGTCAATATAATCGGAGATTTTTAGATGTGCCGGGCACGCTTCTTCGCAGAGTTTGCATTCTAGGCAACGACCGGCTTCCGCTTTCGCCTGCACTTTATCGTAGCCGATTACTTGTTCAATAAATGAGAGCTTCCGCTCGTCAGGTTCTACTTCGGGCATTGTTACTCTGTTCGGTTCAAATAATGCATAGCGCATGTCCGGAGAAAAGCCGTTATAGTTTTCTTTACGATGGGACAGGCTGGCTTGAAATATCGAGTAATCCGCAGCGGATTTATATGTGTTAGGGGCATGTTTTTCATCCTTCGGGATAAAAGTAAAAGTGCTGGTGTCAAAATGGATATGGAAGAAATCTTTTGTCAGAGTCAGAGAGCCAGGAGGACAAATATCCACACACAATCCACAGAAACAACATCTTCCGTAATCCAGCTGGGGTCTTTCATTCTTTTTTCCTTCTTCAGGTTTATTCACTAATTCAGAGATTTCCAGCATTGTAATCGCCTTATTGGGGCAGATATCTGCGCAGTTTCCGCAACCGGTGCATTTTTTCCAATCGTTTTTGTGAAAGCCCCGGTACCGGTCGGCGATTTCTTTCGTTTCAAAAGGGTATTTCAGTGTTTGTGGTTTCTCGAAGAGGTATTTTATTGCTTTAAATGGATTGACAAAGCTCGTTTTTGGCATTTTATATCCTATATTTTTATCTGTCTATTTCCGGGGCGACAACATATAAACTGATCATAATATTGCCCACGTCCGATACGCTCTCACCTACCAACGCTTTTTCCAATACGGTCAGCCCATGATTATAGGAAGGTGTATTGAAATGGACCCGATAGGGTTTATCGCCGCCATTACTAACCATGTATAGTCCCAGTTCTCCCCGCGAAGATTCACACCTGACATAGGCTTCACCCTTGGGAATCGTCCACTTGAATGGATTTGGCGTTTTTGTATAGACCGCGCCGCTTTTCGGCATTTTATCGATCAGCTTAAAGATCATATGCACACTTTCGATCATATCATCTCGAATGGCTAAAAGCCTTGAATAGGCGTCTCCATCGGTTCTTACCGGAATATCGAAATCTACCTGATCGTAGGCATCGTATGGTTCAATTTTACGAATATCATACTTCATACCAGTTGCCTTAATGGTGTGCCCAACGGCGCCCATCCGGATGGCTTCTTCACGTGTAACAATCCCAATACCTTCGGCTCGTTGTTTAAAAAGGCTGTTTTCGAAAAAGGTGGCGTTATAATCCGGTACTTTGCCACCGATTTTATGTAAGGTCTCGACCAGTTTATCGGTGAAACCTTCTGGAAAATCGCGCCGAACTCCGCCGGGACGAAGATAGATATGATAGACGCGTGCTCCGGTAAGCTCCTCAAAGAGGTCCAGTAAAAGATCTCTGTGATACATTGCCCAGTTTGCAACTGTATCGAAGCCGAGCATATTTGCATAGGCCCAGAGCCCAAACAGATGTGATCCGACCCGCGCCATTTCACAGTAAATACTCCTGATGAATTTTCCCCTTTCCGGAACTTCGATACCGGCTAATTTTTCCACACCCATGGAGTAAATCAATTCCATGTGATCGGGTTCGACGACATTAATCCGGCAGACTAATGGAAAGTTTTGCATCCAGGTTCTCAACTCCATGAGTTTTTCAAAACCACGGTGTAAAAATCCGGGATTAGCATCCGCCTGGACAATTCGATCGCCTTCAACTTTTAAAGTAATGCTAAAATTTCCGACCATTCCGAGGTGCTGCGGACCAAAATAAAGCTCAAGTTCTCTCATTGCATTCCTTCCTTTCGTTCCTGGATGGAAGGAATTTTTCCAAAAGTATTATCTACGTATGCCATGGTATCAAAATCTTTACGAAAGGGAGGAATTTTATATTCACGTTCTAGCATCAGCGGCGTCAAACGGGGGTGCCCTTCGAAGACGATGCCGAACATTTCATGCAGTTCCCGTTCGTAGGGCTCGGCACTGTTATACAGATTCGTAATGGTTAAAAATTTAGAAGTATCACGGGAAATCATTGTTTTGATAATGATATTCCTTGTTTCTTTTTCCTTGTATTGTGTATCATCTGCCATGTAGGCGGAAAGAATGTAGATTAGCTCCAACTTTCCAGCATCGATCCAGTCGTTACAGGAGATTAACGCCAGGTGTTCGTACCCATCGTTTTTAAGGTAACTAAGTAGCGAAAGCATCGATTCTTTTACGGTGCTGATAATCATTCTTGTCTCACCGGGAATGCGAATATCAAGACCGTTGAAGTTGGATGATAGCTTTTGTTTCAGAATCTCCATCTTAAAATTTTCCTTTTTTACAAGCGTCCATTGTAATGCTTAATTTTTCTCACGTTGAAAGAGTGGAGGCCAATCCAGTTCACCGAATAGCTGCTCCTGGTTTGCTCGGTACAGTGCATAATCTTCCCGATATCGTTTGTATCCATCGGCTTTGTC
>Ga0268277_1002222_pt1 | contig 11627 bp, 13 predicted proteins | sample saktaG_5_FD_190132 | JGI IMG/M metagenome (GOLD analysis project Ga0268277, IMG submission 190132) | Saline water microbial communities from Sakinaw Lake, British Columbia, Canada - sak_2010_1_5_50m | ecosystem: Environmental > Aquatic > Non-marine Saline and Alkaline > Saline ...
AGAGCATAGAAGAGCTTAAGTTTGTAATTTAGACTTCAAAGAAAAGAGACGGATTAATGAAGAGAAAAAGAAAAGGCAGTAGTTATTTAAGTAAATTGGTAAATAAATTCAGACGGTTAAAAATAAAATCGGAAAGTCCTAATAATAGATATAGTAAAACAGATTTAAGAGCAATACCTATTTTTAATGATACACCCAAATTTAAAAAGAACGAACAAGCACTTCAACGAAATAGACAGGAGTTTATTGGTCTATTTAAAAATTCACCGGAAGCGTTAGTCTATACCGACATGGACGGAATTATTCTGGAAGTAAATAGACAATTTGAGGAGCTTTTTGATTATGAACTTGAGGAGATGAGAGGTGAACATATTGAAAAGATATTGACCAATTGGCATACACAGATGGTAGGCAGTAACCATATTTTTACTGATTTAGAATTGATTGCAAGGAAAAAGAATAATAAATTAATTCATGTTTCCGTTTCTGTTACCTTAAACCAGGTTAACGAGCAAATTACCGGAAAAATATTTTTACTCACTGATATTACTAATCGTAAAGAAAATGATACAATAAATAACGTATTATATAATATTTCTCGCGCAGCTAACTCCGATATTTCCTTAACGCAGCTCTATCCGGTTATTCGCGAGGAACTCAGCACCATTATCGATACCACCAATTTTTATATCGCTTTATTCGATAAAGAAAAAAATAAACTTTATTTTTCTTATTATGCTGATGAAACAGGAGAAAAAGATAAGGATTTTTTAGCCTCAAAATACAGTAACTCTGATAGTATTTTTAATTATATTTTTAAAACCGGTGAATCATTACTGTTGAATTATAATAAATATAAAAGGATGATTGCCCAGGGAGATTTTATTTCTTATGATGTTATAACTAATAAACAGGTTTGGCTAGGTGTTCCTTTAGGGGTAGAAAATAAGATTATCGGTTCCATGCTTTTACAAAGTTATACCGACCCGGACCTTTATTCCCCAAAAGATATAAAACTTATGGAGTTTGTTTCTCAACAGGTCGCTACTGCAATTGAGAGAAAACAGATAGAGGAAAAATTAAAATTTCTTAGCCTGTATGACCCCCTAACACAATTACCTAATAGAGTTTTATTCTATGATAGAATGAGACAGGAAATAGCTTATGCTAAAAGAGAAAAGAAGAAATTTGCTCTGATGTTTTTGGATTTGGATAATTTTAAAGAAGTTAATGATAAATTCGGGCATGACGTTGGAGATGAGCTTCTTCGGGAAATCGCAAAAAGATTTAACAGTCTTCTGAGAGAAAGTGATTCTATTTGTCGATTGGGGGGAGATGAATTTATTATTCTGTTACCCCGGCTTAAAAATTCCCGGGAAAATACCGAAGATGTTGTCCGGAAAATATTCAGTGTTTTTAGTGAACCTATCAAAATAAAAAATAATTCACTAAATATTCATTTAAGCATTGGAATAGCTTTATTCCCTGATGACGGAGAAAGGGAAGAGGTTTTAATGAAAAGTGCGGATAAAGCTATGTACATTGCGAAAAAAGAAGGACCCGATAATTATAAATGGGCAGGTTTTAAGTTAACCTGACAGGGGACGGTTCTCTGGCAGGTTTCATTATTTAAATCAGAGGATAGTCTGGCACATCTTACCACAGGCTTAAGCTCATCTTTTTTAATTCACTTCTTAAAAACAAAGCGGTGAGGATTACCGACAAAATATCTGCAGCAGGATAGGCGATCCAAATACCCAAAAGTCCAAGGCCAAAAACCCGTGGCAGTATAATAACTAAAGGGATAAATAATAGAACCTGTCTGAGTAAAGATAATATTAACGAAGGAACCGCTTTCCCCAGAGACTGAAATAGGGCAGCCCCTACTATCTGTATTCCGATTACTGGTATCATAGAGAGGACTATCCTTATTATAGTGGAACCTTTTTCTATTACTTCTGCGTCACCGGTGAATATATTTATAATTGCAAAAGGGAAAAGTTCTGCTATCAGCCAGCCAAAAGTGGCAATAACGGTAGTAGTGATAAGCGATAATTTAATAGTTTCTTTTACTCTATCAAGTTTTTTTGCTCCATAATTAAATCCTACTATGGGCTGCATTCCTTGTATTACTCCAAATAAGGGCATAAACACAAACATAATAACCCGATGAAGTATGCCTGCAATTATTAGGGCTATATCTCCACCAAAAATCCTCAGAGAATTATTTACCACGATAGCTACTATACTCCCGGTAACCTGTCTGAAAAAAGCAGCAGATCCTACAGTAAGTATTTCGATGATGATGTGTATTTTAGGTTTTAAGTGGTGCAGTTTTATTTTCAATGAACTTTTGCCACTGTATAAATAAGTTAGTATGTAGAGAAAAGAAATAAATTGAGAAATAATAGTTGCCAGGGCAGCGCCTTTAATCCCCATCTTAAAAATAAATATAAAGATAGGATCTAAAATCATATTTAATATTGCACCAATGAGCATTGTGACCATAGCTATTTTAGCGTTACCTTCTGCTCTGATCAGATTATTGGAAGACATGGCAAAGGAAAAGAAAATACTACCCCAGAGTATTATGGTAATATAGTCTTTGGCATAAGGTAAAATGGTTTCTGTTGCACCGAAAAGTCTTAGCATTGGTTCGGTAAAAGTGAGGCCGATAGCCGCGATGATTGAACTCAGTATAATTATAAGCAGAAAAGAATTTCCGGCAACATAATCTGCCTTTTCTATGTCTTTTGCTCCCAGGCTTCTGGATATGGCTGAAGCGGCACCGATGCCTATCATCTGGGCGAAAGCCATGATAACCATCTGAATGGGGAAGGCAATGGTTAGTCCGCCGATGGCTAAAGCTCCCACGCCCCTTCCTACAAAGATAGTATCAACGAGATTATACAATGCATGTACCATCATACCGATAGTTGCCGGTAAAGATAAATTTACCAAAAGTTTACTTATTTTTTCTTCTCCCAATCGGGCAGCTAATTGTTTCATGAATTATCTCCTGTTACGATTTTTTCCTTTATTCTTCCTCGGCGAGTGCGCGATTAAGAATTTCCAGACCTTTGATTATATCCCTTATTTCCTGTTCGGAAAGTTTCTTTAGAAGTTGGGTAAGATACTCTTCTTTTTTTTTGCGAAAATCATTGCAGAAGTCCTGACTTTCTCCGGTTAAAGATATTTTCACTACTCTTCGGTCATTTTTAGTGCGTTCACGCTTTATAATATCTTTTTGTTCGAGTCTATCCAGGATTCCCGATACGGTACTATTAGATAATCCCATTTTAAAACTTAATTCACTTACTTTTTGCTCCCCGTGTTTTTCCAGTATAGATATTACCGAAAGCTGAGGAAGAGTGAATCCTGAATCCTGTACATAATGATGAAATTTGTGCTTCAAAGATTTATTGAAATTTCTGGTAAGATCAATTATTTTGGAAATGCTTTCAAATTTTTGCTTGGACATGGATATATTTCCTCCTTTTTCATTAGTGTAAACTTTGGTGAGGTAGTTAGATAAAGAAAAGAATATTTATCGCTCTTATTCTCCTATTTTCTTTTTTCTCTAGTATTTTTCTCCTTCTTCAATCGATACTCGATATTTTTTTTGTGCCTTTTGGTAAATCGAGATTTATTTTATATAATATATGAATGCATAATCAGAAAAAATGCTTAAAAATTATTTTACATTAATATATTTATTATACTAATATTTCGGATACGAAATATTATATTAGATGATTTTATTTTTGTCAAGCCTTTGTTTAAATCGTATCGCGTATTGCGTATCGAGTATCGCGTTAATAAAGAGAAAGAAAATAAATTAAGGGAAAGAAGAGAAAAGATGTAAGCGTAACCTTTTTTAACTAACTACCCCGTAGAAATATTTTTATGAAAGAAAATTCCTCTCTTTTATGGCTGGGCTTGCTTTCTTGGGGTAGTTCAGGGATTTATTGATGCCGGGATAACCGAAGAGAAATTTGAAGAGGTTACCGGTTTCAAGGTACCCGATAAGAAGTCAGTTTCTGTAAGAGATTTTGTAATTGATAAAGGAATGGAATTCGGAGAAATAAAGGATAAGTTTGCGGAATAGCAAAAAATGGGATAAAATACGGTTAAACGATTAAAAAAATATCCCCCAAGGAGATTATTTATTATGAAAAAATTACTCTTTTTATTTTTAGGGTTAATTTTTCTGAGAATAGTAGTAAGCAGCTTTATCTATGTAAGTATGCCGGTTCAAGCTCAGGAAACCAAACCCATAAACCAGGGAATTACTATTACCGATCTGACAATAAAAGAAGATCATGAAGCTCTTGAGGTAAATATAGTATTTCCTTTGGTTCAAGATGTGAAAGATAAGCAGGTAGAAGAAAAGATAAATCAAATTATTCAAGAAGATATCCTTAATTTTAAAAATCAATTACAAACGGAATCAGAAGAGTATTTACAATCAGCCAGAAATGAAGAATGGGAGATAAGAAAATACGTAGCTTTTGTCGACTATATAATACATTATCAAAAAGATGATTTATTAAGTCTTTCGATCAACTATTATTCCTATACCGCAGGGGCACACGGATACACCTTGGAGCGTGCCTACAATTATAACCTGGTAAATGGAGAGGAGATTCTCCTTAAAGATATTTTAAAAGAGAAGAAAGATTATATAGATATTATCAATCAGGAAATAAAAAGACAGATAGAGTTAAGCCCGCAGGAATATTTTAGTGAGTTTTCAGTATTCCAGTCGATAAGTGAAGAGCAGCCCTTTTATTTAATTGAAGATGGGGTGGAAGTTTATTTCGGTTTATATGAGATAGCTCCCTATTCTTCCGGGATAAGATACTTCGAGATTCCCTATTCCCTATTCGGTAATTCTTAAGGCTGACTACCCGAGAAAGCGGTTTATCTGAAGAAAGCAAAGTGACCGGTTAAATTAAAGGAGAGATAACGATGAGTGTAATGATAAAAACTAAAATAGTATGCACTATTGGGCCAGCCAGCAATTCTTATGAAAAAATAGAGAAACTGATTCAAGGAGGCATGGATGTTGTCCGTTTGAATTTTTCTCACGGAAGCCATGAAGAACACCATCAGGTTATCGAAAATATCCGCTGGGCTTCTTTGAAGACAAATGAATCTGTGGCCATCCTTCAGGATTTAGGAGGGCCAAAGATAAGAATTGGGAAGATTAAAACAGAGCCCATTTTCTTAAGAGAAGGTTCTTTTTTTATTCTTACTAACCGTGAGGTTCCCGGTGACGAACAGGAAGTGTCTGTTACCTTTCCTTCTTTGCCCCAGAAGGTGAAGAAAGGGGATTGTATCTTTTTAGCTGATGGAACTTTGGAGCTTAAAGTTAAAGAGCTTACCCCTACTGATATTATCTGCCTAGTAGTGAGGGGTGGAAAACTTACCTCTTACAAAGGGATAAATATCCCGAACATATCTATGGATATCTCATCTTTGACTGAAAAAGATTATCAGGATATTCTCTTTGGAATAAAAAATAGAGTTGATTTTATCGGTCTTTCTTTTACCAGAAACGCTGAGGATGTCTTAAGGGCAAGAAAATTTTTAAAGGAAAATGGGGCAGAAGATATCTCCTTGATTGCCAAGATTGAAAAGAAAGAAGCGATAGATAATTTAAAAGAAATAATCGAAGTTTCTGATGGGATAATGATAGCTCGGGGTGATCTGGGAGTAGAAATACCCCTGGAAAATGTTCCCCTGGTTCAGAAGGATATTATTAAAAGATGTAATTTTGCTGGGAAGCCGGTAATTACCGCCACCCAGATGTTAATGTCGATGGTGAGCAGTCCTCGTCCTACCCGGGCAGAAGTAACCGATGTGGCCAATGCAATCCTGGATGGAACTGATGCAGTTATGCTATCCGAGGAGACTGCAATAGGCAATTATCCCGTAGAGGCAGTGGAAACAATGAATAGGATAGCCCTAAGAGTAGAAAAGGCCATAGATTATAAAAAAATATTGAGCGAGAGGTCGCTTTCGGTTAAACCTACCAATCCGGATGCGATAAGCCACGCCACCTGTCAAGTAGCCCTGGATTTAAAAGCAAAAGCTATTGTCACCTTTACTCTTTCCGGGAGTACTGCCCGCATGGTATCCCGATATCGTCCCCCTGTTCCTATTATCGCAGCCAGCACCAGTGATTCCACAGTTAGAAAACTTGCTCTTAGCTGGGGAGTTTACCCTTTTAAATCCGACGAATTGGAAAATACCGACGATATGATTGAAAAATCAAAGAAGATTGCCTTAAAAACCGGATTAGCCAACCCGGGAGATAAGATTGTGATTACCGCCGGAATTCCCTTTAAAATTCCCGGCACCACCAATTTACTAAAAGTAGAAACATTATAATTGATTCAGGGGACGATTGTTAATGCTCAAAAAATAATTAAAATTAGGGACCTACCGGCCATAATATAGGTAGGGGTCGGATTTATCCGACCCGAGATTCTTTATGAGCTCGATGAATCGACCCCCTATAACGGGATAACCCCGGGAAAGCAAGACTTCGCAAGACAGTTAAAAATAATTGTTTTTTAGAAGCTACCCTGGGCGGCAGTAATTTTCGAAATTTAATAGGAGGGAATAGTAGTGAAAGATAAAATTAAAATTGGAATTATTATCTGTGACCGTTACCATACCTGTGCCGGAGGTAAATGCCTTAGAGCTCTCCGTAACCGGGAAGGAGCATTTAGTGTTTACAGTAAGGATGATGATCTGGAATTAGTCGGATATACTACTTGTGATGGCTGCCCTGGTGGAAATATTGAATACGCTCCCGAGGAAATGATTAAAAACGGAGCTCAGGTTATTCACCTGGCTACCGGGTTGGTTGTCGGATACCCTCCCTGTACCCGTATAACTTATTTTTGTGATTTCATCAAGGAAAGATATGGAGTAAAAGTAGTTGTTGGGACGCATCCAATTCCTCAGAAATACTATGATATGCATAAGATGTTAGGAACATGGGATTCTCTAAAATGGGAAGAAATTATTCAACCGACATTAGCAGATGAAGAAACTCGTTTATCCTATAATTAATAAGTGAAAGGAGCTAAGGAAAATGGAAAAGACGGCGTACATTATTTTGATTACAGTCACTATAGCCTGGATTATTGCCTGGATAGTCGGTATGTTCGAGAATGTTTGGCTGGGCATAATCGGCTTAGTAACTATAGTCGGCTTAGGACTCTTATTTATCAAAGCTTTAACAGATAGATTGGCGAGTAAAGAAGACGATAAATATTCAAGGGATGTCAAAAAATAAGGAGGTAAGAAATGTTGTTAACTACTCAGGATAATTTTTCCGAATACGAAATTGTGGAAACTTTAGGAATTGTTCGCGGCAATACTGTTCGGGCACGACATGTCGGGAAAGATATTTTAGCCGGTTTTCGTAATATAGTTGGTGGTGAGATTGATGAATATACCAAATTACTGGCAGAATCCCGGGAGCAGTCCATCGACCGGATGATTATCGTAGCAGAAGAGATAGGCGCAGATGGGATAGTATGTATTCGCTTTACCACCTCGTCAATTATGCAAGCGGCAGCAGAGATGTTTGTATATGGCACCGCGGTTAAACTAAAGAAAAAGAAATAGGAGGATATAATACCGCTACATCCCCTTATGCTAATATTTTCTTAAATATTTATCTTATTTTCCAGCAAATAGGAAGTTGCCGTAAAGAATATAGCCGCAAGAATTATATTTAAAAATACGGCTGTATAACCTCCGGAAAGAAAATTAATTTTTGCTTCAATTCCGTAGTGCAATGAAATATACCTAATTTGATTTAAAAATGGACCGTAATATACCTTTTCGATTAGATAAGCCAGAAAGAAAAAGATACCTAATGATAATAAACTCGAATACTTTTTATTTACCAGTAAAGTTTTAGTCAAAGTTAAACTAAAATGTATCATTAAAACAAGATTAAAAAAAGCAGTTAGTATAAATAAAACTGTTGGTAAAAAGGAAAAATCAACCTGACTCTTTATTTGGACCATTTCCCGATAAGGTAATTTTGAATAGAATATTGACCCAAACCCAACGGTAATAGATGTCCAGAGAACTAATTGCATAAATAGTAATACTAATTTAGAAGCCAGGATAGTTCTTCCTTTTTTAGGTATGGTGAAAGTTAGATACCCGCAATCTTCAAATAGATCTTCTTTCAGCATATTAATTCCTTCAATAATAATAATTACGAAGATAACCAAACTTGCAAAAATAAATTTCCCGGTAGATTCTCCTAAAAATTTATACTGAAGGGCAGGGGTGGAGATCCTGTTTAAAAGTATAGCCCCTATTATAATCAAAGCCGCATATCTAAGCACTAACCATATCCAGCGGCGATAGATTTCATATTTAAGTAAAGTTATCATGATTAAAAAACCTCCTGAAACAATTTATCAATAGACATCCCTCTTTTATTTCTCAAATCTTCTGCGTTTCCGGATAAAATTATTCTACCTTCGGATAAGAAAAATACATAATCTAATAATTTTTCAATATAGTAGATTAGATGTGAGCAGATAAGTATTGACGCTTTTTCACTATAAGAATCGAGAATAGAAGTGATTATCTTTTCCCGGGAAATTGGGTCTATGCCATTTAAAGGTTCGTCCAGCAAGTAAAGCTTAGCTTCTCTGGATAAGGCCAGAGTTAATTTTAACCTTCCCATCATCCCCTTGGAAAGAGTGGTCACTTTTTCCTCTTCTTCCAATTCCATAAATTTTAAACTTTCTCTGGCTTTTTCGGCATCAAAATCAGCGTATAGATCCTTAAAAAAATTCACAGCATCCTTTATCTTCATCCATTTGTAAAGGTAGTTGATTTCAGGCAGATAAGAGACAATAGATTTTGTATATACTCCGGGCTTTTCATTATCTATGGTTATTTCTCCCTGGCTTGGCTTAAGCAACCCTGCTGCAATCTTTAAAAAAGTGCTTTTTCCACCACCGTTTGGTCCTAATATTCCATAAATTTTCCCTTTTTCTATATTTATATCAACTTTATCCAGAGCTTTTTTTTGATAAAAATATTTGCTAAGTTGAGTAGCTTTTAATATCTGTTCCATGTTTTCTCCTCCTTTTATAAGTACTCCTTGAGAGTATTAATCATTTCCTTATTGGAAAAACCTAATTTATTCATACCTTCTACAAAATCAAGAATTATTTTTTTGGAGATTTCTTCCTTTAGCAAACTTATGGTTTTTTCTTCTTCGTTTATATAAGTTCCCATTCCTCTTTTGGTAAAAGTAATTTTTTCTCTATCTAACTCTTGATACACTCTTTGTATGGTATTTGGGTTGACTTTTAATGTTCCTGCCAATTCCCTTACCGAAGGCATTTTTTGGCCTGTTTTTAATTTACCCACAACGATGTCCTGCTTAATGCTATCGATTATTTGTAGATAGATTGGAATACTGTTGTTAAACTCCATAATTAAATATTTTCCTTTTAATAATATACCCGAGCAATTAATTCAAATATATTTTTTAAAAAACTTTTATATCTTGGCATGTACTCTTTAAAAATTCCAATTTTATAAAATCCAGGATGTTTCATGCCATATCCCTATTTTTTATTTATAATTAATCTCTAACCAGGAATAAGAATAATCTTCTTCAAGACCTGCCCAGAATAAAATATTTTCAAGGCTATTTAAACCTTCTAATACAGCATTTAAAGATTCTTTTCTCTTTGCTCCTTCGGACCCTTCTTCTGCTCCTTCTGGTATCTGTTGTACTGCCATTTGTATAAACCTCCCTGCAATTTCACTAACAGAGTTCATATCTATATACAATAGCGAAAAAACCTTGGGAAAAGAAAGCATATATTTTATCGCTTCCAGCTTATCTAAAGTGGCCATATCTCCTTTTTGAGCATCTATAATATTCGCTATACCGCTTGATAAAACAAATCTATCTCCTGCAATTCCATATCCCAAAGGGAACATTGGGTTAGGCAGACTTTTGTAATTTATTCCCTCATATTGATTGTCTATTAATACCCCGCCCATTATAGGAGCAAAGTTCTCTAATGCAGGATAAAGATTCTGAATAAGTTTTTCTTCTGAAGAATACCCGGCTATTAGGCCCACTTTAGGGAAAATCCCGGAAGTATCAAAAAGCCCTAAACTAAATTCTTTTGCCGGCCAGGAGTAAATAGTTTTTTCTATGTCAATCCCACTTTTTTCCTGAACTTGTTTGATATTTTTTTCTAAATTAAGTTGAAGATCCTCGCTTATGTAACCTTCCTTTATCTCTTCCCAGGTAAAAGGTAATACGCCTCCAAGATAGAAGAATGTATTTTTGGGAAACATGGAGAGTGACCGTAGATTAATTATATCTATTTCTTTAAATATATCTATATATTTTTCCGCTATTTGAGCAATCGTATAGACTTTAAACTGCTTTTCTTGGTAGCCTCCCACCCCACTTACAGTGCCCATATCCTCTAAAGAATCCCGAGAATCCCTTAAAGTTTTAGCTAACTCTTCTTCTTCAACCACTTCGACTAATTCGTCTAACACATAGTAGAGTTCTTGACCAAATAAACAGAAAAAGAAACTTGAAGGCTCTACTTTCTTTTCGGTTTTTACTTTCTGTTCTAGGTATTCTGAATTTTCAAGAAGGGAATTACTCTCTCCCTGAAATACTTCTATAGCTTTTTTAACTGGTGACAAATTCCCTCCAATCACTAAGATATCCCCTAAAAAGGCGTAAGAAATGGATTTAAGAGGTTCTAAATCTGCTTCTTCAGGGAGAATTATACTTACTATGTCAATACCTTTATAGATCGATACTTCTTCTTCTAAATCATTTTTCGCTTCAATAGCTCCCACAAGCTTAGTAAAAGCGCGACTATCAGAAGGAGATAAAGCAAGCAGCACTTCTGGGACTCCTCCTACGGAAACACCTAAACAAGAGAGAACTGCACCACCGGAAAAGATGTTCTCTAAAAATAACGGGTCCAAGACATCAAATCCCAGTTCTTCTTTTATCTCTTCTCTGGTTATTCTATAATCTTTTATTACACTCCCTTCTTTCCCTTTAGGTGAAAAGCCTGCTAAATCTAATTCAGACAGACTTTCAATTAATTCTGCATCTTTCAGTTCTAAAACTCCGATAACATTTTCCGGGATTACTTCTAGTAAAGGATTTCCATACACAAAATTAAATAAAAAAGCAAATAGTAAAAATACGGTTACAATTAGACCAATAACTTTAAATTTGTTACTCATGATTATTTCTCCTTTTTGGCTTATTTTCAATCAAAGTGCAAACACTACTCGAAACGAGCACACTTTATGTATTAGTGTACTATATACATAATACACCAAAATATATTTTTGTCAAGGCTATTTTTGAAAAAAAATTAAATTATGATTACGCCCTTCACATTTGATTAAAAATAAATTATAATTTCGATAAATATCCTTCCACGAAATAGGATACATTATGTAAATTTTAAGTAGGTGAATAACAAGGACGGTTTAGAAATAAATATTTATCATATAAAAGGATATATTATGAGTGAAAAATCAGATGGAATAAATAAAAAAGCAGAAATAGC
>Ga0268277_1002223_pt1 | contig 11626 bp, 13 predicted proteins | sample saktaG_5_FD_190132 | JGI IMG/M metagenome (GOLD analysis project Ga0268277, IMG submission 190132) | Saline water microbial communities from Sakinaw Lake, British Columbia, Canada - sak_2010_1_5_50m | ecosystem: Environmental > Aquatic > Non-marine Saline and Alkaline > Saline ...
CCTGAATACTCTCAAGGAACGCGAACGCGATGTGATCAAAATGTATTTCGGAATCGACCGGGACTACGCCCTCCCGCTCAATGAAATCGGTGAAGAGTTCAGCCTGACACGTGAACGTGTCCGTCAGATAAAAGAAAAGGCAATTCGCCGGCTCCGGCATAAATCACGGAGCCAAAAACTCAAAACGTACCTGGGATAATTGTAATTTAGGAGAAAAGAAAACGAATGGTCGAAGTTAATGTCAAACAGCATGAACCGCTCGAAAAAGCCATCAGGCGCTTCAAGAAAAAATTCGAAAAAGCCGGTATCCTGAAAGAAGTCAAGAAAAACGCCTACTATGTCAAGCCCAGCGAGGAGAAACGTCTGCGCCGCGCCAAGGCGATGAAGCGCCTGCATCGCACGGAAACTTATGAAGAATAATTTTGGACTGTTTTAGTTACAAAATAAATCTCTTATACCAAAAACTTTCCGACCCACCTGATTCTTCAGCGTGGGTTTTCCTGTATGAGGAGTATGTATGTTAATCGAGAGTCTTTCCGGAGTCAGAGGTTGGGACAGCGCATTGACCGAAAATCTGATCAAGTCCTACGCCCTCGCCTTTCGGGAGACCGTCCGGGGCAATAAAATCCTGATCGGTCGGGATACCCGCGCCAGCGGAGCAAACATTCAGTCTCTGTTAGCGGAGGCTCTGCGGAACAGCGGCGCGAATGTCGTCCTGCTCGGTATCTGCCCGACACCAACTGTGCAACTGGCCGTCGAACAACAACACGCTGCCGGCGGGATTGTCATTACTGCTTCGCACAATCCATTGCCCTGGAACGGCCTGAAATTCATCGGGTCCGACGGGCTCTTTCTGGATGGCCCGCAAATGCTGCAATTGAAGAACCGCCGCCTGGAAATCGGCCTGACTCTCGATACCTATCCGAGTAGTACCGGGACCATTCGTGAATACAGCACGGTGTTTGAAGACCATATCCAGGCAGTTCTCCGCATTCCTTACATCGATCCGGCCTCAATCCGTTCGGCTGCATTCAAAATCGTCTTCGACGCGGTCAACGGCGCCGGTTATGAAATTCTGCCGCAACTTCTTTCACAATTGGGCTCTGAAGTGATCCGACTGAACTGTGCACCGGACAAGCCGTTTCCGCGCAGCCCTGAACCGCTGCCGGAAAACCTGGGTGAAGTGATGGAAGCTGTCAAAAAGCATCATGCCGATCTGGGGCTGGTCGTCGATCCGGATGCCGACCGGCTGGCGATCGTCTCGGATGAAGGCAAGCCGATCTCTGAAGAATTCACCCTGGTCTTGGCCGAAAAGCTGGTTCTCTCCAAATCCGAAAGCACCACGAAATCCGTGGTGACCAACCTGTCCACTACTCTGGCGGTAGACGACATCGCCGCTCAATACGGCGCCCGCATCTACCGCACCGCCATCGGTGAGATTAATGTCGCCAAGAAGATGCGTGAAGTCGGCGCAACCGTCGGCGGTGAGGGCAACGGCGGCGTGCTCCTGCCTGAAGCCCATCTCGGCCGCGATTCGCTGGTGGCTACAGTCTTGATCCTGCAATTGCTCGCCGAGGAGAAGGTCGCCCTTTCTCAATTAATGACCCAACTGCCCTCTTACAGCATGGCCAAGAAAAAGGTAGCCCTCGGCGACATCGATCTGGCTGCCGCCATCCCCGAACTCAAAAAACTGGCGGCCGCGGACGAGTACAATACGGAGGACGGCATTAAGTTCAGCTGGCGGGATCGCTGGGTGCATTTGCGTCCCTCCAATACGGAACCCATCATCCGGATTTATGCCGAGGCACCGACCAAAGCCGAAGCCGAAGAGATCGTCGCGCCGTTTGTGCGATTTTTCGAAGGGCATTAATCGTTAACCCTGCACAGCGCTAAATCATTTCATCCAAATTCTCCAATTTTTAGGGAGTCAACCAACCCCCCATCATTTTTTCCTTGACAAAAAGGAAATGCTTGTTTAAAATTGAACAAATGTTAATCTGCAATGAACATATGTACATAAAATGAAAAGCCAGAGACACCAAACTGTTGCCCTTGTCGAAGCCGCCCGGCTCTATTACGAGCACAACTACAGCCAATTGCAGATCGCCCAGAAGCTGGGCATTTCCCGACCGGGAGTATCGCGTCTGTTGCAGCAGGCCCGCGAGAACGGCATTGTTAAGATCGAAATTTGTGATCCATCGGACCGGGGCACCATCGCGGAAAACCAATTGAAACAGAAGTTCGCCCTGAAAAAGGTGGTCGTGGTCCCCAACGACGATGATGATATCACCCTGATAAAAAAACGACTGGGCGTTGCTGCCGCCGCTCTACTCAATGAGCTGAGCACAGCAGGCATGATTCTGGGCGTTTCCTGGGGTTCGACGATGCTGGAAGTCGCTAAAAGCGTTAAAAAGAACCGGCTGAAAGACGTGATCGTCGTACAACTGAACGGCGGTGTTTCGCGGGCCCAATATGACACGCACGCCAGCCAGGTCGCCCAAAAAATCGGCGAAGCTCTGTCCGGGATTCCCTACCTGCTGCCTCTTCCGGCCATCGTCGACCGGCCCGATCTGAAGGAAGCCATCATATCGGATAAAAATATCACAAAAACTTTACAAATCGCCCGCGAAGCCAAAATCGCAATGTTTACGATCGGTTCCTTCGGCTACGACTCGCTGCTCGTGAAATCGGATTATTTCGAACCGGAAGAGGTTGAGGCGCTACTAAAACAGGGTGCCGTCGGCGATATTTGCTCGCGCATCATCAACCATCAAGGCGAAATCTGTTCCAAAGATTTGAATTCACGAACGATCGGTATCGATCTCTCACACTTGAAAGAGAAAGAATATGCCATCGCCATCGCCGGAGGCCGGGAAAAATTGCCGGCCATTCGCGCCGCTTTACACGGAAAACTTTGTAACACCCTGGTAACCGACGAATGGGTTGCCGGCGAACTTTTATCCGATAATCAGGACCAGTAATTACGATGAGTGGTGAAATCCAGAAAACGATCGCAATCGGCGCCGACCACGGCGGATTTCCGCTCAAAGAAAAACTAAAGCACTTTCTGACTGAAAACGGTTACAAAATCATGGATTGCGGTACCCACAGCAGCGCATCCGTGGATTACCCAAAATTTGCTTACGCGGTCGCCAGCGAAGTCGCCAGCAAGAATGCCGATTTCGGCATTATGATTGACGGAGCCGGGATTGGTTCCTCAATGGTCGCCAATAAAGTCAAAGGCGTGCGTGCGGCACTTTGCTACGACCTATCCACCGCCCAAAACGCCCGCGAACACAACAATGCAAACGTATTGACACTGGGCGCCGGACTCATTGGAGAGGCGCTTGCCCAACAGATCGTTAAAACCTTTTTAACACACCAGTGTACAGTCGAACGCCATCTCAAACGGGTGGCCATGATCGATGAGTTGGATAAAGAGCCAGTGAATGAGAAAATTTTCTCGACCGAGAAGACTATGAACAAGGAGGAAGCCTTGGCCGAAATTTCAAATGAAGACCTGATCAAGATTGCCGAGCGCGTCCGACAGATTATGGGCGAACACGGCGCAGTAAAACCGATTCCCAACCCGGACCATAAAGACTCCGATATGGTCTGTATGTGCGGCGTTTTGGTGGATCGCAAACCGGAGACGATCCGGCAATTTCTGGATCTCGGCGTTCAGCGCCTGGGCTACCACGATGGAACCGGTTGCGACTGCGTTCCCGATGATATCGCCCGCTGCATCGATCATACGATCCTGAAACCGGATACAAGCGAAACCGATATCAAACGAGTTTGCGCGGAAGCCCGCGAGAATAATTTCGCAACCGTCTGCATCAGCCCAAGCTATGTGAAACTGGCCGCCGGCGAGCTGGCCGGGTCACCCGTGAAAGTCTGCACCGTAGTCGGTTTTCCGTCGGGGGCGCACCTGCCCGAAATCAAAGCCGCGGAAACGCGCCAGGCCATTCGCGACGGCGCCAGAGAAATTGATATGGTGATCAACATCGGCGCTTTGAAAAGCGGTAACGACGAACTGGTCTATCGTGACATCCGCATGGTCTGCGAGACCTGTGAAGACGGCAGCGCCATCAGCAAAGTCATCATCGAAGCAGCCCTGCTGACCGACGAAGAAAAAGTCCGCGCCTGTGAACTGGCCAAGAAGGCGCGCGCTAATTTTGTCAAGACCTCGACCGGTTTCGGTCCGCACGGCGCAACCGCCGAGGACGTCGCCCTGATGCGCAAGGTAGTCGGCTATTCCGGAATCGGCGTCAAGGCCGCGGGCGGAATTCGCTCCTTTGAAGATGCCGAAAAGATGATCAAGGCCGGAGCCAATCGCATCGGCGCCAGCGCCAGCATCAAAATTCTCGGCGAGTCGAAATCGCTGACTGTGTCCAATTAAACAAGATCACTAAAGGAGGAAAAGGTGGTTGATCTTCGAGCCTACGTGTTTTTGGATAACCTGCAGCCGCAATACGCCGCATTTCTGGGCACGGTTGCAACAGGATTCCTGCCCATTGCGGGAATGGCTTCGCTTTATGTGGAGATTTCACCCGGTATTGAAATCAACCGGATTACCGATATCGCCCTGAAATCGACCAACGTCACCCCGGGCATGCAGATTGTCGAGCGTTTGTACGGAATGCTGGAAATTCACTCGCATTCCCAGGCGGATGTCCGTCAGGCGGGAAACGCTATTCTGGACGCGCTGGAATTGAAAGAGGAGGATCGCTGGAAACCAAAAATTTATTCGCGCCAGGTGATCCGCCGCATTGATGATCATCAGACGCAGCTGATCAACCGGATGCGGCACGGCAATATGATTGTCCCGGGTCAGACCATGTTTATCATGGAGGTAGCCCCTGCTGCTTATGCCGCCCTGGCCGCCAACGAAGCCGAGAAAGCCGCGGAAATCAACATCCTGGAAGTCCGCGCCTTCGGCAGTTTCGGACGCGTCTATCTCGGTGGCGAGGAGAAAGACATCGACGTCGCCTGGCAGGCCGCTATCAAAGCCATCGAAGATGTCACCGGTAAAGTCCAGGAAAAGTAATTTTTAATAGACCTTAATTAATCAAAATATCAGGAGGATAAGAAAATGGCAGAAGCATTGGGAATGATCGAAACCAGGAGTTTCACAGCCGTCGTTGAAGCTGCGGATGCAATGGTAAAGGCCGCTAAAGTCGAACTGGTATCTTACGAGAAGACCGGCGGCGGCTACGTGACCGCAATTATCCGTGGCGATGTCGCGGCCGTAAAAGCCGCCTGTGACGCCGGCCGGGTCAGCGCTGCGCGCGTTGGTGAAATCGTATCGGTCCACGTAATTGCCCGCCCGCACCAGAATGTCGATGAAATTATGCCGCTCGGGCGCGCGGAAGAAGTCAAGCAGGAAAAGAAATAGCAGACCGGAGGCAACATGGTTCTTGCCAAAGTAATTGGTACAGTCGTTTCTTCCCAGAAAGAGCCGCGTATCGAGGGCCTGAAATTCCTGCTCCTGCAGCAGGTCGACCTGGAGGGTAAAGCCAGCGGCGGATTTGTCGTCGCCGCCGATGCGGTCAGTGCCGGCATCGGCGAGTATGTCCTTTACGCCACCGGAAGTTCCGCCCGCCAGACGACCAGTACCGACGGGAAACCCTGCGATGCGGTGGTCATGGCCATCGTGGACAATTGGGAAGTTCAAGGCGAGTACAAGTACAAAAAAGGCCGCGATGATTGACCTGATTGTGCTGCGTGAACGACCGCGCTAACTGACAATTTTCACTATGCAAGGAGATAGGATGTGACTCCTCTCAGCCAGGCACAAATCGACACGATTGCTTCCCAAATCGCCGGACTAATGGGCGGAGCGGGAAGAGAATCATCGACGAAAGAAGCGCCGACCCAGCCAGCCGGTCCTGTAGCCGGGAACGGAATTTTCCCGGACATCGATTCCGCGGTCAAGGCCGCCCGTGAGGCGCAGCTGCAGTTGATGAGTTTGACGCTGGACAAACGCAACGAGATCATCGCCAATATCCGCAAACAGATGCTGGCGCAGGCCGAAGACCTGGCCCGGCGGGCTCATATGGAAACCGGCCTGGGACGCGTCGGGGATAAGATTCTCAAGAATCGTTTGGTGGCCGAAAAAACACCCGGTACAGAAGTTCTAAAGCCCACGGCATACACCGGCGACCGCGGATTAACCCTGATTGAACTCGCTCCCTACGGCGTAATCGGCGCGATCACCCCGGTGACCAATCCGACTTCGACCATCATCTGCAATACGATCGGGATGCTTGCCGCCGGGAACACCGTGGTTTTCAATGTTCATCCGACGGCGAAGAACGTCAGCATTTACAACGTTCAACTGCTGAATCAGGCGATTTCGGAAGTGGGCGGTCCTTTGAACCTGGTGACGGCTATCTCCGAGCCGACAATTGAAAGCGCGCAGCAGATGATGCAGCATCCCGGAATCCGGTTGCTGGTCGTCACCGGCGGCGCCGGCGTGGTCAAGGCCGCCATGACCAGCGGCAAGCGCGCCATCTGCGCCGGGCCGGGCAATCCACCAGTCGTGGTCGATGAAAGCGCCGATCTTGAGGCCGCGGCCCGCGACATCGTGCGCGGCGGTTCGATGGACAACAACATCATCTGCGTCGACGAAAAGGAGATCTTTGTCGTCGAATCGGTGGCCGATCAACTGCTGGCCGCGCTCAGCCGCAACAATGCGGTGGTCCTCAATGCCGATCAAATCCGGCAACTGGAAAAAGTGATCTTCGCGCACAGCAACGGTCCGGGAAAACCGGCCATCATGGAGAAACTTCTGATCGGTAAAGACGTGCAGGTGATTCTGGCAAAAATAGGCCTTACTGTCGCGGAGAACATTCGCCTGGCCATCGCGCCGGTCGATCCGGATCATCCCCTGGTCTGGACGGAACAGATGATGCCCGTGATGCCGCTGGTACGCATGCCGGACGCTGATTCGGCCATCGACATCGCTAAGAAAGCGGAGCACGGTTTCGGGCATTCGGCCGTCATGCACTCGAAAAATCTCGATAATCTCAGCCACATGGCCAAAGAGATGAATTGCAGTATTTTTGTCAAAAACGGACCGGCCTACTCCGGGCTGGGATTTGGCGGCGAGGGCTACTGCTCCTTCTCCATCGCCAGCCCGACCGGCGAAGGCCTGACCGGGCCGCGAAGTTTTTCACGCGAACGACGATGTGTACTTGTAGATCATTTTAGGATTGTATAATGAAAAATTGTCCCGCCATAGCACTTATCGAACTCACCGAAATCGCTACCGGTATTCTGGCAGCCGATGCCATGATCAAAGCCTCTCCGATTTCGGTATTGAAATCGGGCACGGTCCACAACGGCAAATTTCTGATCCTGATCGGCGGAAGCGTGGCCTCGGTCGAGGAGGCCTATCGCAAAGGCCTGTCGATCGGAGGCGATCAAATCTTCGACAGTGTTCTGCTCCCGGACATTCATCCGCAGGTTTATGACGCGATGCTGGGCAAACGCTCGCCCTGTCCCGACACATCCCTGGGAATCATTGAGAGTGCTTCCGTCGCGGCTGTTATTCAGGCCGCCGACGCGGCCATCAAACGCGCACGGGTGACGATCGTCGAGCTCCGCCTGGCCGACGACATCGGCGGTAAAGGACTCGTACTGTATAACGGAAAAATCGAGGACGTCGAGGAGGCCCTGGCCGTTTCCCGGAAAACTGCCGCCGACCGCAACCAGACAGTCCGGGAATCGCTGATCCCGCACCTGCATGCGGAAATGATCCGGCAATTGGCCAAGAGCAGCGTCTTCTCGAAAAACAATTTAGAAACGCTGGAAGGCGGGGAGCTCTAAATGCTGTTGGGAAAGGTAATCGGCACGCTGACGCCTTGCATCGTTTACGAAGGACTCGAAGGCGTTCCATTGCTGCTAGTCCAGCCGCTTGACAAACATCAAAAACCAGCTGGCGAGACATTCGTCGCAACGGATGCAACCGGGATGGCCGGTCCTGACGAATTGGTCTATTATGAAGGCGGCCGTGAAGCCGCCATGGCGCTGGAAACCACGTTTGTACCGGTCGATGCGACCATCATCGGAATCGTCGACGACGTTAATTTAATCGATGAGGAAGAAACATGATCCTGGGCAAAGTCTGCGGTTCCGTTGTCTCCACCATCAATCATCCGTTTTACGATAACCAGCGACTGTTGATCGTAGATCGTCTTTCGATTGACGGAAAGATGACCGGCAAATATATCATTGCGGTCGATTCTGTCGGAGCGGGCGCGGGCGAAACAGTGCTGATCATTGATGAAGGCAACTCCGCCCGTCAAATCGTCGGCGATAAAAAGGCGCCCCTGCGCTCGATCATTGTCGGGATTGTCGACCAGGTCCACGTCTCAAAGGCAGAATAGAACACTGTCCTTAATCCCAGGCAAGCGATCCGCCCCCTCATTTTTATCAAAAAAACAAAACAAGAATCCCGCGAGAACGAGCCCGCGGAATCCTCCTTTGGTGTAAGCGGAAAATTTGTCCAAATATAATACGATTCCGATTCAGGGGACGTGATTGATCTCACCAAATTAGCGCGGCTGGGCCCTGACCATCCGGATATAATGCATACAATCTTCATCCCGCCCGGCAAACAGGCTGGCGGCGGCGATTATTTTATGCACTTCATCATCCAGCGGATTCAAAATCGCCGCATCAAGCCCGACGGCAATCGCTTGCGCCAGAAAGGTATTGTGAACGAGTTTACGATCCGGCAAACCGAAGGAGACATTGCTGGCTCCCAATGATACAGGAAGGTTATATTGCTTTTTGATGAGTCGGATCGAACGCAGCAATTCCGGGCCGGAGCCGGCCGAGGTCGCTACTGCCAGGGCTGCCGGATCGACCAGGATATCTTCACTGCGGATGCCGTATCGATCGCAAGCTTTCAGTATTTTATCCAGAATAGCAAAGCGTTGTTCAGCCGTTTCCGGAATTGTCTCATCAATGGTCAGTGCGATGATCGCCGCACCGTATTTTTTGGCAAGAGGCAGAATTTCCGCAAGTGCTTTTTCCTTGCCGTTAACGCTGTTGACCAGCGCTTTTCCGGAGAAGGCGCGCAACCCGGCTTCCAGGACCTGCACCTTGCTGCTATCGAAGACCAAGGGCAACGGTATACTTTTCTGGATCTCGGTGACGGCCTTGCCCATCATTAAAACCTCATCGGCCATCGGCGCGCCGACGTTTACATCCAGGGCATGCGCACCGTGTTCAAACTGGGCCACGGCGTCTGCGACAATCTGGTCCGTTTTGCCGTCCCGGATCGAGTGCGAAAGCGCTGCGCGATTGGTTGGGTTAATTCGCTCTCCGATTTTCACGAAGGGGCGGGCGTCACCAATTTTTACGACTCTTTCGGCGCTGGCGATGCGCAACGGAAAAGTGACCTGCTCGCGAAACAGACGCTTGCCTTTGACCGCCGCGGCGAAACGGCCGGTATCCTCGGATGATATTTTCTCAGGAAGAAAAATAATGTCCGCTCCATGCAAGATCAGTGATTTGGCCTGAGCTTCCATCTGAACGCGATCCTCGGGTACAAGATTCGCTGCCACCCGGTGATTGGTAAACTGGCACAGGCAGGCCTTGCGTGGTCGGGTTCGGCACCAGCATTCGGCGCCAAGAATGTCCACATCCAGTGCTCCCAAAACCGCCGCGGCCAGTTCGGCATTCATGCCTATATCATCCGAGCACCCATTCACAAATTTCGCCATTGCAATCAGCGGCACAGTCCCCCGGCGTTCATTCGCCGCGATGACCGCTGCACGCAGTTCCAGCAGATCCGTAAGCGGTCCCGCCACCAGCAGATCGACTTTCTGTTCGAGAAAAATTTCAATCTGCTCTGCATAGGACGCCGCCATCTCCTCGAAGGAGACATTTTCAAAAGTATAGTTCTCACGAAAACCGGTTTTTAGATGTCCGGCGACAAAGCCCTTTTCCCCAGCCGCCGTACGGGCGATCTGTACTCCGGCAGCATTAATGCGCTCGCAGTCCGAAGCAGCCTGGTAGCGCTGTAAAACCGATCGCACAGCACCCGCTGTATTGGTCAAAATAATATCCGCCCCGGCCTCGATCTGTTGCTTTTGAATTTGCCTGACAAACTCCGGCCGGCTAAGATTCAGAAGAGCCGGCAACCAGTCTGCGCTATTTTCTCCCATTTCCCGATTAATCCCGGCAGATCCGGCGACGATAAGAACTCGATTTTTTAGTTCAGCCAACAGTGGCATCTTTTCTCCCCTCTTAGCGAATGACCGATAATTTTCCGCGGTTATTTTCACTGCCGAGGCAGATTGAAACCGTTTTACATTCGCTATGGGAATAATTTATAAAAGTCATAGTTTAATCACCACAGGTTTTGAACGAAACGGCGAAAATTCCCGCTATTTCCAATCTGCCGATTTTGCTTTATATTTCATCGCAATCCGAAATACAATGCGAGGCGATTGAATGCAATTAAAACACCAACGGGGCTTTGCCAGCGACAACAATGCCGGCGTTCATCCGGAGATTCTAACCACGTTACAAGCCGCCAATAACGGCCATACGATTGGTTATGGCGACGACCCCTACACGACGAAGGCCATCCAAAAAATCAAAGATCAGCTCGGCCGGAATGTCGAGGTCTTCCTGATTTACAACGGCACCGCCGCCAACGTCCTCGGGATTAAGGCCGTCACGAAATCGTACAACTCCGTAATCTGCGCCGAGACCGCCCATATCCATGTCGATGAATGCGGCGCTCCCGAGAAATTTACGGGCTGCAAGTTGCTGACGGTTGCAACCAAAGACGGCAAACTAACTGTCGATAAAATCCGGAGGCATCTCCACGGTTTCGATTTCGAGCACCACGCCCAGCCGCGCGTCATTTCGATCACGCAAGCCACCGAACTGGGGACCGTCTATACAGCGCAGGAGATTCGCCAGATTGCCGACCTTGCCCACAGTCACGACATGCTGCTGCACATGGACGGCGCGCGCATTGGGAACGCGGCGGTCAGTCTCGGCGTGAGTCTGCGGGAAACGACTTTTGAGGCTGGGGTTGACGTACTCTCCTTCGGCGGCACGAAGAACGGCATGATGTTCGGTGAGGCACTGGTCTTCGCCGACAATTCCCATACCGCAGATTTCAAATATTTTCGCAAACAGGGCATGCAGCTGGCCTCCAAAATGCGCTACATCGCCGTACAATTCGACACCCTGCTCTCCAACGACCTGTGGTACCGCTCCGCCAGACATGCCAACGAAATGGCCCAGCTGCTCGCAAAGGAAATCGAGAATATTCCTCAAATCCGGATTACTCAAAAAGTGCAAACCAACGGCGTTTTCGCCATCGTACCGCCCAAGCTTGTCCCGCTGTTGCAGCAGGAATATTTCTTTTATGTCTGGGACGAACAGCGCTCCGAAGTGCGCTGGATGACCTCCTTCGACACCACCGAGGAAGATGTTCACAACTTCGTAGAAATCATGAAAAAATTACTGCGCTGAATCGCCTCCGGCTCCTGCCCCGGCCCGATCTAAATATTGCTCATTTCGATATTCCTTTGTATTCTTCAAATCGTAATACAAACCGTAATCATGGCAAGGAAAATCTTATGAGTACAAC
>Ga0268277_1002226_pt1 | contig 11614 bp, 12 predicted proteins | sample saktaG_5_FD_190132 | JGI IMG/M metagenome (GOLD analysis project Ga0268277, IMG submission 190132) | Saline water microbial communities from Sakinaw Lake, British Columbia, Canada - sak_2010_1_5_50m | ecosystem: Environmental > Aquatic > Non-marine Saline and Alkaline > Saline ...
CTCAAGTGCATATCTTCTTGTTCTTCAACCCAAACCTTGAAGGCGGGCGTAGGGCAATTTCACTTAACATCGGAATTAACAGAAGTCGGAAAATTTCAGGTAGCGAAGCGGACGGGAATTTTGCCAATTTAGGTGAGCAAGTGCAACGAAGCGAACCGGTTAATTGCTGTTAGCCGACCCGAGGGCTTTAGCCCGAGAATGCAATGTGGTTGAGGAGCGAAGCGACGAAGAAGTTTTCTTACTGCCGAAAATCAGATAGGTGCCGTATTTTACTTACTTTATTATCAATTCTGCGAAGCAGAGTAAATGTCTGTAGGACAAGAGAGGGGGCTGTTTTTGGTTCTTTTTTGAAAAAGAACATCTACTATTATTACATACATAAACGAAATAGCTGTAGCAATTCTTTAGGCAGTCCTTTAATTGAGCCAGAAGCGCGGAAAACTCCTTTCTTTTCATCATACTCAATTCTTGATTTAGAAAGAAACTTAGAATAAGCAAAATTTACTTTTATTATTTTTGCTCTGACACTAGTATTATTTTCAAGAAATTTATGGAATTCTGCTAAATCTTTCTGAGTAAGTTTTTTCATTTTTGATTTATTAAGAGTATATACTATTCTCATATCAAGCTTTTGCCTTTCATTATTAACATTTAGTGAATCAAACCATTCAAGAATATGGAGTATAATCATGCTTTTCTCTTTTCTACTTTTGTTCAATTTTGGTCTAGGATGGCATCTTTTTATATTCATTTGCCCTACTTTTTTATCAAGCCTACTTAAAATTGATTTGATTAAGAAATTCTTGTATTTTGGGAGCATAATATAGTTATTGAAAGTAAGATCATCATCATAACTATACATATCCCCTTGTGTTGGGATAATCCCTAAGATTTCACAGAGATTAAGATAAATTGATTTTCTGAAATATAAGTATTCTAATTTAGAATCAAATCCATCCTCAAAAAAATCAAAATTAGTAGTAGCGAATTCTTTTTTGTTTTTATAGTCAAGGGAAAAAGTAAGTATATCAATAAGAATGTTTCGTAACTTTTCTGAATTTACTTTAATCTTAGAATGAACTTTTGTGTGGCAATTTTTGCATGCTAGTACTAATGTATCATAAGTTGTATTGGCACCATCACTTTCCTTTTTAAAATGATGATGACACTTTTCGTATTTCTTAGGATTGGATAAGTTTATATTACAAAAGTAACACTTATAACTAAAAATTCTACTAGTATATCTCTTTAGACTAGGAGGTATATTTTTTTTACAATATTTCATATTAAGCATATCTCTATTTCCCTTTCTATAAAAATCTTTCTCGAAGATGAAGTTTAAATGTCCGGAGGACAAGAGAGGGGCCGTAACGCTTTATATAAAAATGAATATTATAATATATCAATCAATTGGAGTTTAATAGAAAAAAAATATATACTCTAGTTATTATATCTCCTTATATGGACAATTTAATTAAGAAATATGAAGGAAAAGAATTTAAGAATCAGTTATTCGAAGGATCTTCCCTAAATGAGGTCGTATCTGACTTAATTGAATTTAATTTACTTTGTTTCTCAGAATCGCTTAAAAAATATGATAAGACTAACTTATTTGACATGACTGGAAGAATGGTTAGAGGTATTGAAGAGTTCATAAATCTCCTCAATGAGATTAAAATAGAGAAATTTATGGAGTTAGCTCAGTTTCCTTTGTCCAAACCAGAATATGTAAAAAAATTAGAAAGATTTCTTTTTAATAATTTTCCAGATTCTAAGCTAGTTGGGAGATTAATAAATATTTACATGCAATTAAGTGCTTATAAAGATGCAAGTAAGATGTTAGGAATTGATTTAGAATTCAACAATGTTGGTGAAGGAATTGCTTATCTACAATCAAGAAGAATATACTTACATACCCTCCAACCGATGATATTGAAGTACTGTGAAGGAAATGAAAAAATATCTTCTGAGGATTTCCTATTAGCAATATTTCCATTAATTGAGATTCACCTATTTGCAATAGGTAATCTTACATCTTACCTTGAAATTAATCATGCTCTTGAAGATTACCAAATTAGAGTGAACGGTACATTCCCTGATTTAAGTCTTTCATCTAACTATACACACAATTCATTAGAATTCTTTTTTTTATCTCCTACAAGAATTCCCTTTCCTGGAATAGCAAAACACATTCCAAACAAATTATCTGATTTGAGACTCCAAGAACTTGAAAAAAATAAGATTCTTTCTTATAAAGAATGCCTCACACAGATAGATTATTTAGAAAAACTTTTTGATGAATATGATTTAAAGGACCATATAGCGTTTGTTCTATTCAGTAAATTAATTAAAGAACTAAGCAAAAATGTCTATTATGATTATTATATTGTGGTTTCTAAAAAAGAGTTAATGAAAAAACTAAAAAAAATCTTTGGAAAACAGAAAGCAAATGAGACTTATGCTCAACTTATTATTCCAAAAAATGATTTTGTTAAAATTATTAATTCAAGTAGACCTTTTATATATTTTCAAAAGAATCTATATTCAACGATATATCAATTAAATAGATTTATTTTTTATATTACTCAAGATTTCCTTTCAAAAAATAAAAAGTTTCAGATTAATTCTGGATTTATTTTTGAGAAAATTATAAAAGAAGAACTCACTAAGAATAGTTTTTCAATAAAAAATATTACTCGGTTAAAAAATGAACATGAAACCTTCAGTGAATTTGATGTAGTTGCAACAAAAAACCAGATTATTTATAATTTTCAATGTAAAAATAATTATTTAGATATATCTCATATAAAAGAAGACTATGAAAAATTTGGAACAGAAAATAGAAATTTAGTTAAAATGTATGAAAAAGCATATGTTAAAGAGAAAAAGAGAGAGAATTTATTATTAGATAAATTAAAACTTAAGTATATCAAACATTATGTGATTACTAAATTTCCTGTAATTACACGGAAACCCTATATAATTACATATCAAAACTTTGAGGATAGAATTAAATCTATATGAAATTTGTTCCACAACATAGTTATTACTAACTTATTATCAATGACTGAGTAGCAGATTATAAGTCTGAAAGATGAGGGGGCTGTTTTTGGTTCTTTTTCTGAAAAAGAACATTTAACTTATGCTTTTTACTGTATTACTTATACCTTTTAATTGGTTTGCTTTATCTGCAACTTCTTGTAAAGTCTGAGCAGATTTAGCAGTGTTTTTTAGAACATTACAACTTTGTTCATCTAAAGTTTTACAAGATTCATCTATAACTTGATTGATTGCGTTTTGTAATTCTTGGTTTACTTGTTGTTCTGCTCCTGTAATTGTTGTATAAATTTCTACACTTGCTTCACCAAAGGAAGTTCCTCCAATACCATATCCTATAAACCAAGTAATAAATGTTAAGAGAAATAAGACAACAAATGCTCCACCCACATACAAAGAGAACTCTCCAAATCTATCATTGGATAATTCTATTATAACTACAATTATTAGAGCGATTAAGGCTATAATGCTTAATCCAAAGAAAATGGGAAAGAGTTGTCTTGAAATTATTATAGCCAATGCCAAAACAAAAATAATTCCTAATACAATTCCTCCTACTTCTTTTTCATCCATTTTTGACATTTTGAATTCCAGTTTTAACTTTTTTTATACGTTCTATATCTTCATTCCTTTTTTCTTTTTTTGTTTGAGTAATTACTTGTAATTTCTTGAAACCACTCGCAAAGTGTCCGATATTTTTTTCTATTTTTTCCAACTCTTTGGCCATTTTATTAAAGGGTTCTTCACCTAATTGGCTCATATCATTAAATTGTCCAAAGTCAAAGTCAAATTGCTTTCTGAAAATTCTTTTATTTCTATTTTTATATTTAAAATGTAGTGAAAACTGAATATTTTCTGGTTTATTTTTTCCATCTACAAATGAGAGGAAGAATTGTTCGATTTCCTGATTTGGTCTAAGGTAATTAATTTTCTGAAGATATTTCAATTCAGATATTTTTTTATCATTAAAACAAATAAAATCATTTTCTACTTTTTCTAACTCCAAATTATATAATGGATTTCTCCCAATATTTTTGATTTTAATATTAATCCAACTAATATACCTTTTAGAGGGTTCAAAGATAACACTTAATTCTGGTTGATTTAATTGGATTTGATATTTTCTATTCTTCTTTGTTTCCTGATACAAATAATAAGTATAATACGCTAAAACTCCTGTAAAAATCATTAGAAAAATGCTTGAAACCAATTGAATATTATTAGATGTTAAACAATTAGTTAAATTACCCATAATAAAAGGAATAATATTCAAATATATAAAAATTTATGTTTTTGCTATGAATTATTTACACCATCCCTAATAAATTTCTTTTATGAAGTAAAAGACTCTCTGTCCGTAGGACAAGAGAGGGGGCTGTTTTTGGTTCTTTTTCTGAAAAAGAACCCATTGGACACTGGACATGTACGCGTAACATATATAAACATTGTTAAAATACCTTATTATAGCTTAAAAGCCGAGTATTGATACAGATAATAAAATTCAAATGAAGGTTAAAAAAATGAGATATCAAATCATATGTACTACAAGGAAAGAAAACAATTCAATAGATAAATTAGGTTATATTGAAGCAGGGAATGATAAAGGGAAATATAAGCATCTTGAAGATAAAGAAGTAATAAACCAAAAAATAAGATCTGGCGATAGCTTCTTTTTTACAGATGAAGATGGAAAAGAAACAGATGTGATTGCAGTTGAAGAGGATTATGTTAAAACAAGCCCAGATGGTACAAAAAAGAATAATCTTTTACATTTGAACAGATGTAAATTATAAATTTCTTTTACAAAATAAAAGACTATCTGTCCGTAGGACTAGAGAAGGGCTATTTTTAGTTATTTTTTTGAAAAAGAACACACAAAGGTGAGAAGATTATAATGAAAAAAGATAAATGGACAGAATTTGATAAGAAATTGTTGTCTGAAAAAGGGGATAAAAAAGAAAACAGGTAGGAGAAATCTAATGAATAAAGATATTGCTCAACAATTATTCCAGCAAACTATGGATTTATGGGTTAAGCCTGAAATAGACAAGAGGAAATCTTTAAATAGTTTACCAAAAAATTTTAGATTTAAAAGTGCTCAAATTATATTTTCTTTAGATAGAGGTTGGAATAAAGTTAGACTTAATGAAGAGGTTAAAGCTATCGCCAAATGTAAAGTTAATTGTTCTAAAAATAAAGGAGATATTGTTTATGAAAAGGATATTGATGAAATTGAATCTATCAGTTTAACAGAAAAAGATCCTAATTGTGCACACATTACTTTACTATTGTTTAAGCATAATTGGGTAATCTCATTTGACTTTGTATATAATAAGAAAAGAATAAATGAACACATTGAAGCAGCTAAAGAATTTTTTGAAAGTGCTAAAGCTAATTTAGATAAAAAGAGATTAAGACCATTTTTTGAAAATTCTTTTGCTTGTGCAGAACTTTCAGCAAAGGCAGTTTTACTGCAACTTCCAGACAAAAAAATTTTACATGGTAAGGATCATGAATCACGAATTAATAAATTTAAAAATTGGGCTGTTTTAGGTAATGTAAAACAAGAACACTCTGATATATTAGAAAGGCTTAACCAATTAAGGCCGTCCGCAAGATATTTGTGTTCTATGGAGTTTAAGAATGAGAAACCGAAAGAGATTATTTCAAAATTAGATGAGATGATAAAATTTGCTGAGAATATGATAAAATGAATGTTTTAGGGGAGGTAATATGGGCAACATCGGAATAAAAATAATTTCCATTTTATTAACTGCGTTAATTATTCCATTCAGTCTAATTCCTCTTATTATTAAGAATATATTTGGAAATTTAATTCTTAGTTTATTACTTGGAGTTGTAGTATGGAAATTACTCCCAATATCTTATTTATTGGGATTTTTAGTAGTCTTAATATTTTTTACAATACTCAATATTATTTTAGATTACATCTTAATTAAAGAATCGTTCATTAATCAATTTAGTTCTACCTATGGAAGTTTTAAATTTAGTCAGTTAATTCAGAAGTACAAAAAACCAAACGAGAAATTTAAAGTATCTCCAATTATATCCGTGAATGATAAAAATTATAGGGTCATTGAATTTGGAACATATAATTTTAATCCAACAGATAGCAAAAAACTTACAGGATTTTTGGCATTAACCGAAGAAGGTAAATTATTACAAGATTCCAATTTTTCAAATGAATTAGTAAACTTATATTTATTTTGGAGAAAGATATATTTTGATCCAATATTAGGCAAGGATATTAAGAAGAATCACAAACCGCTATTAAAATCCTGGTTGGATTTTCAAGATAAATTTAAAGATATTATAGAAAAAAGACAAAAGAATGATTATAAAAAAATATCCAATGTCAAAAATGAAGAGTTTGTCAAAATCTTAAAGGAATTAGATACAGAAGTATTAGACCAATACCCATTTGTTACCAATAAGATCAAGATAAGTTTAGAAATTTTTGATAAGATATATGATATTTTTCTATATCCATCAAAAGAATTTTATCAAGAAACATTTAACAAAATAAATAAGATAGCTAATATAAGTAATGAGGAGAATAAAATTTGGACTAAAAGATTGAAGACATGGGAAAATTTATACAAGCATTATAGGTTTGAAATAAATAAAATGTCTGAGCCAAAATTTAAGTGGTTATTTATTGGTGTCTTGGGAGATTTAATAGATTTCTTTGTGCTTAAACAACATTTATACCCTATTGGTGGTGCAACAATTGCAGGTTTAACAGTTGAAGGAAGTAAAAAAGTTAAAAAAGAAACTTTAAAGTATCTTAATCATACTTTGCTTTACCATAAAACTGGGATAGATACTATCAAAAATAATATTGAGGTTAATAAGCGTCTAAAAAATGTTCGTGATGAATATAAACGTATTTTATCCTCGAATAATACTTCAAAAATAAGAAATTAATTTCTGCGAAGCAGACTCTCTGTCCGTAGGACAAGCCCCCTCTCTTTTTAATTAAATTTCAATTTAACAAAGGCACCTATCTAAAGATTTGAGGTTTACCAACGACGTGAAGCAGTAAGAAAATTTCGGCTAACTTGGCAATTAACCGAAGTTCTGAGCGTAGCGAAGAATTTGGGTGAGCGAGTGCAACGAAGCGAACCGGTTAATTGCTGTTAAGTGACCAGAACGGAACGAAGTGGAGTGAGAGCGCAGCGTGGTCAAATAAATCATTGATTTATGCAGAAGTTGCGAAGGCACCTTTATTTAAATTTATATAAAACATATCCTGAAAAAAATAATTCAAACAAAGAGGAGATTATTCCTATGGCTATTAATCCTGGAGGTATAAGTTGCTCGCTTATTGGAGTACTCTGCATAACATTTATAATGCCCCATATTATAGCATAAACAAAAACAAATATTGCCATTACTATATGATAAATTGGAATGACTAGTGTTATTTTTGAAAATTTGTTTTTGATAAACAGCACTAAAGCAACAATACTCAATACAAAAATAGCAAATTCAAAAAGACCAATTAATAAAGAATATAATCCACTAATCTCAACTTGTTTAAATGTTTCTTTACCTCCATATAAAAAAGTATCAAATAATCCGATGAACGCATAAACAATTACAAGGATATAATATATTTTAAAAAATTTACTATTTTTTTCATCCATGTTTTTAAAATTATTTTTAAAGTTTATAAACCTTTGTTTCACAAGGCGCCGGAGCAATTTCACTTAACAGAGGAATTAACAGAAGTCGGAAAATTTCAGGTAGCGAAGCGGACGGGAATTTTGCCAATTTAGGTGAGCAAGTGCAACGAAGCGAACCTGTTAATTCCTGTTAGGCGAGGGTTGCTGTAGCGAAGCGGAAGCAAAGCGCAGCGTCCCCTTGAGTTTGAAAAAACAAACTTCAATATTATTATTATTAGCAATTTAAACTACATTACTTCAAGAAAATCTGTATCTTTATTTCTATCTAACAATTTGTGGGCATGTTTCATTTCTTCAGGAGTATAAATATAGATTATCTTGAACTTTCCGGAAGTCGTTTGTTTAACATTATCGTGAACAACTTCAATAACCTGTATAAGTCCCCAATAAAGCCATTTACCATTAATATTTTGAACTAGAAAATTACGAATGGGAGGTAATTTATAAATTCTAATTTTTGGCTTATCTTTGAACTCAAAAATTTTGTCTTTAAAATCATCGGCTGTAAATGGCTTTATTTTATGTTGTTCATAATTTAATTCTTTCGGAAAGCCCTGTTCAATAGATATTTGTAATGTATCGTTTATTTCAATGAAACTGCCCATAGTATTAAGTTTAAATTGCTAAGTATTTAAAATTGTTTGTTTTTTCAAATTTTGCCTAACTTGGCAATTAACCGAAGTCGGAAAATTTCCGGTAGCGTAGCGGACGGTAATTTTACCAATTTGAGTGAGCGAGTGCAACGAAGCGAACCGGTTAATTGCTGTTAAGTGACCCGAACGGAACGAAGTGGAGTGAGAGCGCAGCGTGGTGCGGAGTGAAACGGAGCAAGTTGAAAACCAGCCTATTAATAATTCTCAGAGCCAGCAGAACCTTTTTTTAATCTTTTTTCATATTTCTCAAGAACTTGGTGTAAAGCATCTTCAAGATCAATGTCAAATGTGTTGGCGATTGTTATTAAAGAATATAAAACATCTCCTAATTCAGATTTTAATTCATCTCTATATTCAATCGGCTTTCTACCATAATTGCTCATCTTAAGAATTTCTTTTGCGACTTCACCAAGTTCTGACATAGTATCTAATACTCTATGTTCTGCTGGTGATTCCATATTATTTTCTTTACAAAATTTTTTTATTCGTTCTTGAATTTCTCTCATGTAATTAATGATTAGTAAGAATTATAAAAATGTATCGTTGTAGGGCTGGTTTTCAATTTCACTTAACATATACTCTTAAGCGAAGTTCCGAAGGAATTTGGGTGAGTAACGCAGGGGCTTTGATTCCCTGAGTAACGCAACCGCTTAAGAGTTGTTAGGCGTAGCGAACCTTTGATGGTGAGCGGAGTTTTTGTCCCACCAAATTTTTATTCTCGGTGTAGTTTTGGATTTAATATAGATTTATCAATTACGAAGCTTTGCTGAGACTATTTTTATTTCTTGGGGGCTAATTTATTTATACTATTTTCTCTTATCTTCTCTATAGTCCTTAGATTATACCTTTTACCTCTATTACTCATTAGAAGAAGGTCTTTAGGCTCTTTATCTTTCATATACCCTTTAAATGTAGTTATGAGATGTCCAGAAATTAATATGACTTTTTTCTTATTTCCTTTAAATTTAGTTATTTTTAGGATTTGTTCATTAGGGCTAATATCTTTTATTTTAATATTCCTAATTTCTTGGGGGCTTAAGTTCATGTCAAATAATAATTGAAGAATAAATTTATGTTTAGGATTAATTGTAATTTCTATTACTTTCTTTTTATCAATCTCTGGTTTTTTAGGTGTTTCTTTTTTTTCTTTGTTAAATGTAAACCATTTTTGATTTACTTTAATTATTCGTTTCTTTGTTCTTGATATAGGTTTAATCTTAATTAAGGATTTATCTATTCTGATTTTTTGTCTTGCATATCTTATTATTTGTATATTTGTTGGTTTTATATTCATTAAATATCGTTCTTGGTTCTGAATTAGTTTAAAATTATCATCCAGAAAGCCACAGAATATTGATTTATCTTTCTGGTAAGAGCCTAAAGGTATTCTAATTTTGGTTTTTCCAATATAAAGTTCTGCTGAATGATAAATAAATTGCTTGATTAACCTTTCAACTCTATTTCTCAATATTGGCTCTTCGAAGAAAATCCATAAATGATAACCTCTTCCAGATTGTTCAATGTGAGAATCAATGTTTACTTTTTTTAGGTTTTCTTTGGTTTTTAACAGATTTTCCTGAATTTCCTCTATTGATTCATCATTATGGGCATCAAAATCAATTGCAGCCCATTTTACAGTTCCATCCTCTTTTTGAGGACATAGCCCTATAACAATTTGTCTTTCTAAGTGTTTTTTGATTAAATACTGAGTAACTTCTCTATTTTCAGTTAGCCAAGTTGAACCTGTGTGGATTATATAGATTAAATTATTGTGAATAAAGAGAGAACAGTACTTCATTAATAATTCTTCTGGAGGCATATTAAATTAAAAATAAAGCAATATTTATAAAGATTTAAAATATTTTGGTTTTAGAAGATGACATTTTTAGAAATAATCGGAGTTGCAATTGTTATTTTGCTAGTTACTATTTTGATAAAACTGTATAAAAAAGAAGAACCTAAAAAAGAAGATAATTTAGCAAACAGTTTACTTCTCAAACAACTTCAGAATATAGAAAAAACTATGGATACAAAAGCAAAGGAAGATAACGAAAGACAACAAAAAATTGTGAAGTGTGTTGAAGATAACATAGCTTCTTTTACAAGAACAATACATGGTACTAAAAGAAGGGGGAAAGTCGGAGAAGCCATATTACAACAGATATTATCTGAACCAATTGCTTCTGGACTAGTTGTGACTGATTTAACAACAGATAATGGCTTAGTAGAATTTGCGTGGGATTTAAAAAATGGAAAATATTTACCAATTGATTCAAAGTTGCCTGAACTAGATAAATTATATAGTGAGTTTGAACAAGCCGAAAAACCAGAAGAACAAATTAGAACAAAAAAAGAGATTTTGAAAATAGTTGAAAAGAGAAAAAAAGAAATTAGAAAATATTTAAATAATAAAAATACCATTGATAAATGCATTGTTGCTATCCCAGATTCTATCTTTGATCAATTTCCTGATATTAATAAAGATTCCATAACAACAGGAGTTTTTGTATCGGGCTATACAAAAGTATTTTTGTTTGCTTGTGTTCTTGGTGAAAATTATGTTAAAGGGCTGAGTCTAGGAAATATTGGAGTTTACAAACAAACAGTCCAAGCATTGAGGAACATTTTAGGGGAGATTGAGGAAAAAACTGAAACTATAAACAAAGGTGTGACACAAATAACAAATGCAAACACTGGAATAAAAACGCAAGTTGATAAATCAGTTACAAAGATAAATCAAGTTTCTGCTCTTGAGTCCAGAAATATTAAAAAATTAGAATAATTGTTTTTAGGTAATATGCAAGTTAAATTAAAAAAGAAGTGAGAATAAAAGTTTCAAAAACTTTGCTGAGAATGTTATTGGGGTAAAATAAATGGAATTTCTCAATAAATTATTTAGTAAAAAGAGCAAAAACAAAGAATCAAATAAAAACAAGAATATAGTGAGAGATGTGACAAAATTGAGTCCAATTGGTGAAGTGACCAATCCTGAAATATCAGCTAACCTTAAAGAAGATATACATAATGAATTTGGATACAATGAATGTTTGGACAATATAAAAAATCTTGATAAGTTTACGATAGAATTTGATACTTTATATAAAGGCAGTATAGACATTCGAGATAAAGAATTTAATTCTTTTATTGGAGAATATGTCATTTCAAAAAATAAAGAATTTATTGTTGCTTATAAAC
>Ga0268277_1002231_pt1 | contig 11592 bp, 9 predicted proteins | sample saktaG_5_FD_190132 | JGI IMG/M metagenome (GOLD analysis project Ga0268277, IMG submission 190132) | Saline water microbial communities from Sakinaw Lake, British Columbia, Canada - sak_2010_1_5_50m | ecosystem: Environmental > Aquatic > Non-marine Saline and Alkaline > Saline ...
ATTCTTCTGTCCCAGTTAGCGAAGAAGAAGGAAGTAATAGATGTGATGCGTTTCCTGGGGCAAGAAATGAACTTGTAAAAAAAGGCAATCTTGCTGGGACATGGGGATTGAATATTGCAGAAGGAGGGGGTGTTGGTTTAGTTCCTGGTCCAAAGCCAGAATTTAAAGTTGAGCTATATCTTGCTTCTGATTATATAAAAGAGACTCAGCAAACGAGGTTATTTACCCCTTCATTAGATAAGGCGACCGCTTTTGATGACATTTCTTGTAAATTGATTGTTGATAAAGATGAAGCTTTAGCTATTAAAGACTTGGCAATAACTGTAAAGTTTATTGATGGTGCAGGTAATGTAGTTCAGTCTGGAAATGTTCTTGGGAAATTTATTGTTGGAGACAAAGGTTATTTTACAGCAGGTATTGGTGGTTGGGCCAATGGTCGTGCTCCTGGAATTGCAAAAGATAATGAAGCATTAGAAAAATTAATTAAAAATCCAAAATTAACTTGTGAGATTACTGTTGAAGGATATGCGCCTGTTAAGAGTGATGCCCTGCTGTTGAGTAATTGTGTTCATTTATGGGGGTCTGATGGTGCTACTGGAGCTAATTCAGGTGATCCTGGAGGATTATTAGGGGAAGTAATTCCTGCTGCAAAATTCGGTATTGTTATAATGGGGGGGGAAAGTATGAAGTTTGTTTCAAATAAAGTAATTCTTCTTGGAGAGCTTAATAGAAAAGAAGGTTTTGAAAAAACTTCTCCTTTTAGAGAGTATAATAAAGAACTGTCTTATTATGCGGACTTGGCTGAACATGACGATACTTCATGGCCTCTCAAAGGGGGTGTTTCACTAGACCCGCAAAAGAATGCTTTTGATTTTGAAGCTTATGATTATGTACAAACTAAATCTTCATGTAAGGGCGTTACAGGTTCGTCGGATTATTATATCTTTTATAATAACAGGACATATGCAGGATATACTCAGTTTAATCAACCTGCGATTTTTATAAATCCAACAGACACTAGGGAAGTATTTTTGGCACGGACAGCTGTTCATGAATTTGGACATGCTTTTGGAGGATTAGATGATGAGTATAATTATTCAAGGCAAATTAAAGATGAATGGTCTTGGTCGGAATTTAAATTTAAAAGAATTGGTCCTGGTGAGAAAAATTGTGTTAAAAAGCCAGTAAATGAGATATATAATAATGGGTATTATTATAATTCAAAAGCTTATGGAGATACTATCTATAATAACAATGGAGCAGGTTGTTATATCTATAATGGATTTTTTACACCATCAGAAAGAAGTATTATGGGTGGGGGAATGAGTTACGTATCTGCTGCACAATTCAATGTCATTTCTTGTTATTTTTTAGTAAGAAAACTTGACAACTCATTATTTCCTTATCAAGAAGGTTTAGATGCATGTATGGATGCTGGATGGAATACAATAAAGCCAGATGCAGAATGTTTAACTAATGATGATTGCACACTTGATCAGTCTGATGGGTGTGCTACATGCGATTCAGATACTCATAAATGTTTTTATTATCCTGCGGGGGAGTCTTGCGCATGGTATAATAAGCCAATAAAAAGGATAGAGTATGGTGCTTGCGGAAAAAAAGATACTCCAGAAAGTAAGGCGTTTTGTGATCTTAATCCCCTATGGGAGTGTGCTCCTGGAAATGAATATATTTTAAGATGTTTAGCTAAAGGATTTAATGGTGATTGTGTTGTTTGTTCTAATCAAGGAAAATGTGAAGCTGCAAATCAAATGAGACCGTGTACAGGATATCTAAATGGCGTTGTAAGTAACGGATATTGTATGAATGGAAAATGTGAAGGTTAGGGCATTCTTGGTTAGATACTAATTTAGTTATCTAAGTTTAAGCTATTTCTATCAAGTCTTGTTTTTTGGACTTTTCCGGAAAGTGTTTTAGTGACTACTGAATACTTTTTGCTTGGTTGAATGGGGTTCTGAAAGTGAACATAATATTTGTTTGTTAGGGTATCATAAAGATTATCTCCGTTTCTTCCTCCAGACATATTAACTTCTTCTCTTATTTCAGACAATGGCTTCTCGTCCTTCATCAGCAAATAGACTATATTGTCTTGCGCATCTACAATGTAAATGTCTTTTAATGCTCTACTTGATTCAATTGAAACCCCGGAGAGGATGTCTGATTCAGGTCTTTGATTATTTTGAAGGGTTATTCCTGGAGTGCAAGAAGGTAATAATGCTGTGCTTGGAGTGCCCACTAGTAATGCAAGCCCTGTTAGGGTATTTCTCATAAACTCTTTTGTATTTGTCATAGTCTAATTAGTCATTATTAGTATTTAAATCTTGCTATTTTGATGTTACTTAATAGTAGTTGTAATTGTAAGTTAGTAAGTATTACTTTTAAAAGCTTCAACTTCTTTTTAAGATTATGGAAAAATCAACTATAATGAGAAAGCCAACAAAAACCATCAGCGGAGTAGCGCCCTTAGCAGTTATGCTTCCACCTAGAAAGTGTAAGCACGGAGCCTGCTTATATTGTCCTACATTAAATGCTCCGCAAAGTTATACACCTCAAAGTCCTGCTGTTTTAAGAGCTGCGAGCCTTGACTATGATGCTGTTAAGCAGGTTAAAACTCGGCTGAAATCATTTGAATATATGAAACATCCTGTTGATAAGATTGAGTTGATAATCATGGGGGGGACTTTTTTACAATATCCTGTTATCTTTCAAGAAAGATTTATTTTAGATTGTTATAATGCATTAAATGGCAAAAAAGTGAAAACACTTGAGCAGGCTAAGAAGATAAATGAAAAAGCTAAACATAGGTGTGTGGCTTTATGTATAGAAACAAGGCCAGATGTATGCAGTGATGAAGATGTTAAAAAGATGTTGAAATGGGGATGTACAAGAGTTGAAATTGGTGTTCAGATGCCTGATGATAAAATTTATGATTTAACTAATAGAGGGCATCACACTTTTGATGTTGTTGAGGCTACTGAAAGATTGAAAAGAGCTGGTTTTAAAGTTGGGTATCATATTATGCCTGGACTTCCGGGTTCTAGTATAAAGAAAGATTTGAAGATGTTCAAGAAAATATTTTCTGATAAGATGTTTAAGCCAGATCAGATTAAAATTTATCCGTGCCAAGTATTAAAAGGAAGTGGGTTAGAAGAATGGTATTATCAAGGAAAATATGTTCCTTATACAAAAGAGGAAATCTTAGATTTACTTATTAAAATGTTAAAGTTAATTCCAGAATATTGCAGAGCTATGAGAATTATGAGAGAGATTCCTCCAAGTTTTTTAGTTGCAGGAACAACTAAAATTGATTTAAGAAAAGATATTGAGGATTATATAAGAAAAAAGAAAATTAAAATTAAAGAGATTAGATTTAGAGAGATTGGTTTTGCTATTCGTGATAATCGTGATATAAGGAGCAAGATTAGGATTAAGAAAATTAAATATAAAGCAAGTAATGGGAAGGAAATATTTTTAGAGGCTGTTAATTCTGATAATATTTTATTTGGATTATTAAGACTGAGATTAGAGAAAAATAAAGAAATGCCTGCAACTGTTAGGGAGCTTCATGTTTATGGACCTGCTTTGAAACTTGGAGAAGAAGGAGAAATGTCTCAGCATAAAGGTCTTGGAAAAGAGTTGTTAATTGAAGCTGAAAAAACTGCTAAGAAAAAGAAATATAGTAAAATTAGGATTATTTCTGGTGTTGGTGTTAGAGGGTATTACCAGAAGGCTGGTTATAAGATTGATAATAAGGGTGTCTATATGGAAAAGGACCTTTAGAACTAAAGGAGACTATCTCATTTAATTCACTACTTAGCTTAGACGAATAAAAATAATAAGACTTATATGTTCGTGTTTTCTTTAGTTTTCATGGTTAATGGGATTGAAAAGAAGGTAAAACTCAAATTTGAAGAAATTGATAAAATTATCAAAAATTCTTTTGTTTTTATAAGAGAAGACGTGAAAGAAATGCAAGAAAGTATCGAGGCTATGAGAAAATATCTGAAAAAGAAAGATAAACAATACGAGTCTGCACAAAAGCAGGATAAAAAAATACAGATGGAATTTAGAAGTGATGTTGATGATTTTACTCAAAAGATTAAAGAGCTAAATATTGCCTTGGATAATGTTAAGGAGATTGAGAAAACTGTGGTTGTTAAGAAAGAGCTCGCCCAAATGGAAGATAGAATAAGGAGTGACTTTAGGAATGTTATTAATGAGTTTAGAGAGGATTTAAAAGAGTTTAATAAAAGGGTTGATTATCTTGAAAAAGGCAAGGTAAAGGAAAAGAAGAAAGAGCAGGGAGAAAGTGTCTGGAGAATTTTTGGGAAGACTAAGAAGTAAAAATTTAGAATTATCTAAAAAGAGCGTTATCTGTTTGGTTCTGTAACCCTTGACTAATTTAGTAATGCTCAGGACTGTAAATGGTTAATTTAGTTGGATTGAAAAAATAAAGACAATTTAGTAATTGTTGGGAGTTTGGACAATGGGTAATTACAAGGACTTTGGTATCTGCTCATGGCTGTGACGATTTGTTGGAGATTATTTATAATAAGTGATGCTAGTATTGTTGAAGGTTTATACTATAAATATCTAATTTAAGCTTTGTTTTTAATCTTGCATTATAACAATACTTAAAAACCTGTTTTGTGATTTGGGTATTACGAGGTTAAAATGTGGAGTTTATTTAAAAATAAAAAGGATGATTCTGAAGGGGGGATTTTTGATTATTCTACTTCTGGGGAGTGTCTGACGCCCTTAAAGTTTTCAAACGGGAAGACCCAGGAAGATGTCGTTAAGGAGATTTTAAGTGAGATTGAAAAGGGGGCTAAAGTTATCTTTGTTCACGGTTTGTGTGGAACAGGAAAAAGTGCCATTGCATTAAATCTTGCAAGGCATTATAAAAAAACTTCTATAGTCGTTCCTATTAAAAGCTTGCAAGAACAATATGAAGAAGATTATACAAATAAGAACTTTATTCTAAAAAAGGATACGAATAAAATGAGAATTTCAGTTATCAAGGGAAGGAATAATTTTAGATGTCCATTTTCTGGAGAGAGGTGTGATGATGAAACACTTCCTTGTTCAATTGAGTTAAGGGAGAAAAATATTGAACAGATTAAAGAGTATATTGATATGAATCCTGCTGTTGAGAAGTTTGATTTTTCTTCTGTTTCTGATGTTAGAAGGATGAGTGTTGCTCCAGCTTGCCCTTATTGGAGTCCTCTGCTTCCTGCAGAGGTTTCGGTGCAATGTTTGGAAAAAGCAAAAAAATTCAAATATCCGGCCATATCTGGAAAAGAGTTTGCATTGTTTCAAAGAAAAAAAGGATGCGGATATTATGACCAGTATGAGGCTTATGCAAATTCAGATGTTTTGATTTTTAATTCACAGAAGTATTTTCTTGAGACAATGATTGGAAGAAAACCTAAAACAGACTTGGATATTATTGATGAATGTGACGAATTTCTGGATAATTTTGCAAATGAGAGAAGGATTAATTTAAACAGACTTTTAATGGCTCTTTCTAATCTATTTCCCGAAGATAGAGAGCAAAAGGAAGTTATAAAGGAAATGATTTTTATGATTAATTCCTTGATTTATGATGAAGATTCTGTAGAAATTGAAAAAATAGGAGATACAAAATTGTTAGCTTTAATTGAGAAGGCGTTGAAATTTCCTTATCTTGCTGACGAAGAGGAAGGTAATTACTATAATACCTTTTTTGAGATAGCAAAAAGTTTTGAGCATTTATTGGATGAAACTTATATCTCTTTTGAAAGAACTGCAAAGGATGACAGGAAAACTTTGTTTGGCATTAAAAAAGAGGAAACCGTTTCGGTTGATATTGTCTCAATTAATCTTGCAGAAAGATTTAAGGAAATTATAGATTCCAATAATGTTTTAGTATTGATGTCTGGAACATTGCATTCTGAACAAGTTTTGAAAGATATTTTTGGGCTAAAAGAATTCAAGATTATTGAAGCTGAAACTAAAAATCCCGGAACAGTTACAAAATATAGGACTGGGTTAGAGAAAAATTGCAAATATGAAAATTTTAAGAATGGAATAATAACAAGGAAACAGTATTTGAAAGCGATGGATGTTTGTATGGCAAATGCCACTCCTCCTGTTCTTGTTCATGTTTCTGCCTTTTCTGATTTGCCAAGTGAAGAAGAGCAAAGAGAGTATAAGTTTGATAATTTAATTACACAGGAAAGGTTGAGGGAGATTCAAATGCAGGATAGAAGCAATAGACTAGTTGATGAATTTAAGTCGGGAGAAGAGGATGTTTTATTTACAACTAAATGTTCAAGAGGTGTTGATTTTGCAGGGGATAAGTGCAATTCAATTGTTATTACAAAATATCCTTATCCTAACATCCAGGGATTGTTCTGGAAAATTTTGAAAAAAGAACAGCCAAATAAGTTTATGGAGTTTTATTTAGACAAGGCAAGAAGAGATTTAATTCAAAAGGTTGCAAGGGGTGTCCGTTTTAAGGGGGATCATGTTCTGTTGTTAAGTCCTGATGTTCGAGTTTTAAATGAGAAGTTTGATGTATAAAAAATAAAAAATAAATTGTTGAAATCTATAGGCCTATTTTTATCTTAAAGATCTGTTTTTGGAGGGCGATAAATACCGGCCCCTCTTTCATAATCGGTCATCTTGTGATAGTCAACCATGTCTTTTACTCTAACTGTTGGTTGCATCCTAACTTGGTCGGCCAATCTATCTGTAGGTGTTCTGGTATTTATGGGTAATCCGTCGTTTCCTGTAATCCCGTGTATTGGTAATCCTATTTTTCTTTTTACCTCCTTTCATTTATTGAAAATTTAATTTTCATATAATCATAACATTTAAAAAATATAATAACTTAATGTTACTAGGATAACAAAAAAATAAAATAATGTTATGGTAACTATTAGTCGGGTTGTTGAAAAGATCGTTGAAAGAAGTCCTTTTATTCAGGAAGCTATTGCAAAGGAGATTGTTAATTATGCTGCTCTTGCCTTAAATATAAAAAAAGAAGTTGAATATGAGATGAAGCAAAAAGTGAAGGATTCTGCGATCATGATGGCTTTAAGAAGGTTTAATGAAAAGCTTGGTGAGAATTTTTGCTCCCAGGTAAAATTTGATAAGCATTCCGAGATAACGATTCAATCAAACTTGATTATATTTATGATAAAAAGAACTTGGGAAACTCAAAAAAAACTTCAAGAGGTTTATTCTATTTCAGATAATAAACCTGGTGTTTTTTTAGCTGTTACTCAAGGACTCCATGAAATAAACATACTCACTACAGACAATTATGATGAACATATTTCTAACCTATTTAAGAATTTTCAGGTACAAAAGAAATTAAAGAATCTTTGTGGGATTACTTTAAAATTTCATGAGGAATTTTTAGAAACTCCGGGCTTTATTTATACTATTACTCGGGCCCTATTATGGGAGAACATAAATATTCTCGATATAATTTCTACATTTACTGAATTGATGATTATTGTAGACGAAAGAGACTCAGGGAGATGTTTTGAAGTGTTGAGAACACTTATACATGCCAGATAGGTTGCATCTTCCTTTCAGAATTAATCATGTGCGAACCAGAATTCATTTCCATTAAGTTTACAATAGCCTAAATCCTTGAGATGAACAATATCTCCGTCCTTTACCTTTGCACTTATGTCTAAGTGGACTTTTTTTGTTTTGTTGTCTGGTGTTCTTAATGTGAATTCTTTTGTAGTTTTTGATTTTTTTCTTATTTCTGCTTGGATTGCTCTATTCTTTATTATTTCTCTGTTTAGGTTGTTTAATAGCTGGAAGTAATCTTCTTTTGTAATTACCTTATCCACATCACTCAATCCTCTTTGAACTGCAAGCTGTCTGAACGCTTCTGCCTGATAGCCTCTTTTTTTTAGAGGGGCTATAAATGGAAGTCTTATGTCTTCCCATCCAGAGAATTTTCCTTTATTAATTAATTCCTTAGTTTTTGAACATGAAATTTCTAAATCAGTGAATTTATATCTGCCTAGGAAGTAAGTGTGAGGTATTGGTTTGTTGAAAACTTTGAACATCATCGCTTGTCTTTTTGCATTATCTTGGTGTTCTTTTCCTCTTATTATATGGGTTATGTTGAATTCCATGTCGTCTAATGTGACACATAAGTTCATCAAAGGCCAGACTCGGTATTTGTTTTTTTGCTTTGGATGTTTTTCTGTTACAATTCTTGCTAATGGAAAATCTCTTAATGCAGGGTTGGGGTCGTCTAAGTCTGATTTAAATCTAAGGACTGCTTTACCTTCTTCATATCCTTTTTTGTCAAGCATTCTCTTCCATCTTTTCAAATGCTCGGTGGAATCTAAAAATCTGCAAGGGCAGGGTTTCTGCTGTTCAATTAATTTTTTGAATTCTTCTGGATCACAGTCGCAAATGTATGCTGCATTTTTTGTTATGAGTTGTTCTGCAAAATCATAATATTTTAACATTCTATCTGATTGTGCATAGGATTCTGCAACATTTCCGAAAAGCCAGTCTGCTTCTTCAGGAATCATTTTATATGCTGCGGGCTCTATGTTGGCTGGATTTGTATCTTCAATTCTTAGGTAAAACTTGCCATTGTATTTTTTTGCGTATAATGAAGAAGGCATTCCTGTTGCAGCATGTCCAATATGCATTGGACCTGATGGTGAGGGGGAAAATCTTGTTGCAATGTCTTCTGTACTTTCTAGTTCGGGCATTCCTTCTCTTTCAGGCCTTTTTCCGACTTCTTGTTCAAGTTCGCTGAATTTGGCTGTTTTTTCTTCTATTGAGAGTTTATTTACCTTTTCTGTAATCTCGTTGATTAAAGGCATTGTTTCTTTTGATTTTGATTTGTCAAGCCCTTCGTGGAAGAGGGAGTTAAGAACTTTTCCAGGGATGGCATTTCCATTATGTTCTATGGCATTTTTTAGGGCGTATGCCCATATTTTTTTTGTTAATTCCTTTTTATCCATGTTTGATTAAGGTTTATGAGGGTTTTAAATTTGTTGATTTAGAAAAAACAAAATTACCAATTAATCGGAGCTACTGAAGAAGAACTATCGCCAACACCCGCCTTTCTTTCTAAAAGTTCTATTCTTTGTTCCATTTTGTAGATTTTGTTGTCCAACTCGGTAATCTTTTCATCTACTTCTCTTTTATTATAGCCCTCTGATTCTGATGAGAAACTTGTCGTTGAGCTTTGTGAAGGAGTTGAAGAAGGACTATTAAAAAAATTGAAGGATTTCTTTGCGAGAGGTTTTTGTTTTCTTAGATCTACAAAACCTTCCTTATCTGTTGGAATTTCGATATCTTTTTCAGGAATTATTATTCTGCCTCTTCTTTGAAGCTCACGAATGTCAATCATCCTCTTTTTCTTGAATAACATGATAATTTAAAGAAAGGTGTTTATATAAATTTATCTGGGTGGAGTTAAATCTCTTAGTTTAAGAGAGTTATAAGAATGTTTAAAAATCCTTTTCATTTATCAGAATTATGCGTGGATGGTTAAGTGGTAGAATACGACCTTGCCAAGGTTGTGACCCGGGTTCGATTCCCGGTCCGCGCATTTGCATTCTCGCTGATTTGTTGATTATATCTTGAGAAAGCGAATGCTTGGAGGTCCGCGCATTTGCATTTCTAAATTAGGAACTTTATGCTTAAAAAAGCGAATGTTTGGAGGTCCGTGCATTTGTACAGTGTGGTCTTACGCATTTCAATATTGAAAAGATTTATAACGGGCAAATATTATTATAATTTATGGATGCGCGAGATAGGGGTTCATTAAGGGGTAGCCTTGTTGAGATTTTTGGAGGTATCTTGGTTGTTCTGGGAATTTGGAATTTTAATTTTAGCTCTAGTTCTAATATTTCTGCACAACCTCCTTCAGATACTCCTTATGGTTACCAAGAAGTTGATCCTAATTCTGTTTCTCCGGATCCTAACAATCCTAATAGGTATGTAAGCCGAGTGTTCAGACCTTTTGGTTATGATGCTAACTCTGGCGATAGGTTTTTGAGTGAAAGATAATGTTTTATGGTATCCTTAAAAATCAAGATTGGCAATTACTCATAATCAGCCATATTACCCATGCCTCTTGGAGACATTGAGTTTTGATTTGGTCTTTTTGCTGCAATCACATCGTCAATTCTTAGAATCATTATTGTGACTTCTGCTGCAGATGATATTGCCTGAGTTTTAATTTTTAGAGGTTCTATGATGCCTTTCATTAAGGTGTCCTCAACTCTTCCTGTGAACAAATTCAAACCGAAATTCTGGTGCCCTGAGTCATGAGCAACTTTTAATTCTGTTAAAGCATCTATGGGATCCATGCCGGCATTTTCTGCCAAGGTGAAAGGAATATATTCTAGGGCTTTTGCAAATTCTTCAACTGCAAGTTGTTCTCTTCCTTTTAGAGTTTGTGAGTATTCCTTAAGTCTTTTACTTAATTCAATTTCTACTGCTCCTCCGCCTGCAACAACTTTCGAGTCTCTTAATGTTGCTGCTACATCTCCGAGGGCATCTTTTAATGCTCTTTCAATTTCATCAAGAACGTGTTCTGTTCCGCCTCTGATTAAAATTGTGATTGCTTTTGGGTTTTTGCAACCAGTAACATAAGTCATTGCTTCATCTCCCTGCCTAATTTCTTCGACCTTTGCAGCATAGCCAATCTCTGATGGAGTTAGCTCTTTTATGTTTGAAACAATTCTCGCACCTGTTGCTTTCGATAGTTTTTGCATGTCTGATTTTGCAACTCTTCTTAATGCATAAATTCCAAGCTTTGCTAGATAGTATTGTGCAATGTCGTCTATTCCTTTTTGACAGATAATTACATTGGCTCCTGACTGGCTTACTTTTTCAACCATTGATTTTAATATTTCTTCTTCTTGGTTTAGAAAACTTTGGAATTGTTCCGGAGATGTTATGGAGATTCTTGTTTGTGTTTCTAGATTTTTCAATTCAAGTGCAGAATCAATTAAGGCTATTCTTGCATTTTCTATTTTTATAGGCATATCCATGGAAACTCGCTCTTTGTCAAGGACAATCCCTGAAATTAATTCTGTTTTTTCAATTGACTGGCCTTTTTGTTTTTCTATTTTGATATCATCGAGATTTACTTTTCCATTTTCTGCTATAAGTTTTATTGCGCTTACAATAATGTCATCGAATTTCTCTTTTACGTATTCTGCTCCTTTTCCGGTCATGGCTGTCTGTGCAATTTTTAATAGTTCATCTTCTGTGTTTATTTCAACCGATAAGTCTTTTAGAATCTGCTGGGCTTTGTCTGCTGCTAGCCTATAGCCCTTTGTTATTATGGTTGGATGAATTTTATTATCTAAGAGTTTTTCTGCGTTTTCTAATAATTTTCCGGCTAACATTACGGCTGTTGTCGTTCCATCTCCGACTTCTTGTTCTTGAGTTCTTGCTATTTCAACAATCATTTTAGCAGCTGGATGTTCAATATCCATTTGCTCTAGAATTGTTACTCCATCATTTGTTACAGTAATGTTTCCTGCAGAATCTACAAGCATTTTGTCCATTCCTTTTGGTCCT
>Ga0268277_1002237_pt1 | contig 11579 bp, 10 predicted proteins | sample saktaG_5_FD_190132 | JGI IMG/M metagenome (GOLD analysis project Ga0268277, IMG submission 190132) | Saline water microbial communities from Sakinaw Lake, British Columbia, Canada - sak_2010_1_5_50m | ecosystem: Environmental > Aquatic > Non-marine Saline and Alkaline > Saline ...
ATAAAGTTATTCCACAAGACGAGGCAAGGCCAGGAGAAGAAGCGCCGAAAAAGTATGTTTTCAATCCTGAAAAACATATAATGCTTGACGAGGCTAAAAAAGATTACCCAAAAATTAAGGCCGGAGAAGAAATTGAAATCCCCCTAGTCTCCAAACAAGATTACGGTAGAATCGCCGCTCAAACAGCCAAGCAGGTTATTTTGCAAAAAATTAGAGAAGCGGAAAAGGAAACAATTTCTTCTGAATACAGATCAAAAGAGGGTGAAATTATCTCTGGGATTGTGCAAAGAGTTGAGGGTAACACTGTTTTTATGGATATTGGAAAAACATTGGGAATTTTAAATAGAGAAGAACAAATTTCTGGAGAATTTTACAGGCCAGGCCAGCGTTTGAAACTTTATATTATGAAAGTGGAAGACACGCCAAAGGGTTCGGTTGTTATGCTTTCAAGGGCTTATCCAAAATTAATCTCAAAGTTGTTTGAACTTGAAGTTCCAGAAATTGCTTCCGGTTCTGTTGTTATAAAAGCAATTGCCAGAGAAGCTGGCTTTAGAACAAAAATTGCAGTTGTTTCAAACGAGGAGGGCGTTGATCCTATTGGGGCCTGCGTTGGGCAAAGAGGAACAAGAATTATGGCTGTGATTAATGAGCTTGGCGGAGAAAAAATTGACGTAATCGCATGGGATGAAAAACCGGAAAAATTTATTGCCAATTCTTTATCTCCGGCAAAAATAGTAGGCGTAAAAGTTGAAGATAAAAACACGGCCACTGTTTTTGTGCCAGAAGATCAGCTTAGTTTGGCGATTGGTAAAGATGGCAGAAACGTAAGATTGGCCGCTCAATTAACCGGCTGGAAAATAGATATTAAGCCAACAGAAACGCCAACTGAGGAAGTTGATGGTGAGGCAAAAGACGAGAAAACTGAAGAACCAGAGAGGAAAGACGAAACCGAGAAGCCCAAAAAAGTTAAAAAATCAAAAAAAACTTCTGATGAAAAATCAGAAGAAGTTGAGGAAGAAAATAAATAAAATTAAATTAAATATTATTAATAATAAATAAACATGAGTTTAATTTATTTTCCGATTATAGTTTCGTTGTTTGCAATAGCGTTTGTATGGTATTTAACAACGCAAATTAAAAAAGCGCCGGTTGCTGGAGATAAAGCAATCGCAATTACCGCCGCGGTTCAAGAGGGCGCAATGTCTTACTTAAAAAGACAATATAAAACAATCGCCATCGTGGGGTTAGTTATTTTTATTTTATTGTTTTTTATGGGATGGAAAATCGCCATCGGGTTTTTGATCGGAGCTGTTTTATCTGGAGTTTCAGGATTTATTGGAATGATTGTTTCTACGCAGGCAAACACAAGAGTTGCTGAAGCCGCAAAAAAGGGTTTGGCAAAAGCATTAGATATTTCTTTTAAAGGAGGGTTAATTACAGGATTAATGGTTGTTTCTTTGGGATTATTGGCAGTATCAGGATATTATCTTTTAACGGGCATAGAAGGATTGGTAGCTTTGGGATTTGGAGCTTCTTTAATTTCGGTTTTTGCTAGAGTTGGCGGAGGAATTTACACAAAGGCAGCCGACGTTGGAGCAGACTTAGTTGGAAAAGTTGAAAAAGGAATTCCAGAGGATGATCCAAGGAACCCGGCAGTTATTGCTGACCAGGTTGGAGACAATGTTGGAGATTGCGCAGGAATGGCTGCTGACATTTTTGAAACGTACGCTGTCACAACAGTGGCCGCAATGATTTTGGGAGCCTTGTTGTTTCCAAGGTCAACTCAATTTGTTTTGTTGCCTTTAATTTTAGGAAGCGTTTCGGTTTTAACTTCTATTATAGGAAGCTTCTTTGTAAAACTTGGAAAGTCTCAGTCCATTATGGGCTCTATGTATAAAGGATTGGCCGCCACAGTTATTTTATCAGCAGCCGCATTTTATCCTGTGATTACAAAGCTAATGGCAGGTCAAGCAATTTCTGCAAATAAACTTTATCTTTCAACACTGGTTGGATTAGTAATCGCAGTTGGAATGTTTGTTATTACAGAATATTACACCTCAAAAAGTTATGGTCCGGTAAAATCAATTGCCAAGGCATCTGAAACAGGGCATGCAACAAATATAATCAGGGGAATTGGATTAGGAATGCAGTCAACAGCATTTCCGGTTTTATTAATCGCTTTTGGTACAATTTTAAGCTTCTGGTTGGCAGGAATTTACGGAGTTGCGTTAGCTGGCGTAGCAATGCTTTCTATTTCTGGAATTGTTGTTGGAGTTGACGCATATGGCCCGATTACAGACAACGCAGGAGGAATTGCAGAAATGTCTGGAATGCCAGAAGGCGTAAGAAAAATTACAGACGCCTTAGACGCAGTTGGAAACACAACGAAAGCAGTTACAAAAGGTTATGCAATTGCTTCAGCTGGTTTGGCGGCGTTGGTTTTGTTTTCCGCATACGTTGAAAAAGTTGGCATAAATGGTTCAATAGATTTTTCATTAACAAATTCTTATGTTATCGCAGGATTACTAATCGGAGGACTGCTTCCCTACTTGTTCGCTTCGTTTTTAATGGGAGCTGTTGGAAAAACTGCAGGAAAAGTTGTTGAAGAGGTAAGAAGACAATTTAAAAACATTGCAGGTTTAATGGAAGGAACAGGAAAACCAGAATACGGGAAAGCAGTTGATATAGTTACAAAAGCGGCAATCAAAGAAATGATGATTCCGGCTTTAATTCCAATTGTAGCTCCAATTTTAGTCGGATTTATTTTAGGACCGCAGGCATTAGGCGGATTGTTAATTGGCGCGATTATTACAGGATTATTTGTTGGAATTTCAATGACAACTGGAGGTGCTGCCTGGGATAACGCAAAAAAATACATTGAGGGCGGAGCGCACGGAGGCAAAGGCTCATTTGCCCACCAAGCAGCCGTCACCGGCGACACCGTCGGAGATCCTTACAAGGATACGGCTGGACCCGCGATAAATCCTATGATCAAGGTACTTAACATAGTTGCTCTATTAATTGTCGCCTTTTTAGTATAAAAAGCGACAATTACAAAGGGGGTCGGGGAAATTGGGTATTTCCCCGTGAAGGAAAACAGAAAAAGCTCCGTAAGGAGCTTTTTCGTTAGAAACCGTGGGTGTCTAAGGAGTGAGCCAGGAATCCCTGGAAGGGAGCTATCCCGAGAGAAACGAGGGCGGTAGGGCGAGCGACATTGTTGCCTTTCATAGTATAGCGCTCGTAATCTTCTTTTTCGGGACACGCGAATTTTTCCAGCGAAAAATTCCCTGCTACTCGTGATTTTCCGCTTTGCGAAGCGAACCGTGCAAAATCACTGCGGATTGTCCCGAAAAACAAATTACTCGCTTCTAATCTTTTTAAAACCTCAACGGCTCAGCACTAAAAGTGCTGAGCCGTTGAATAAAGACCGCTCAAAGGCGGTTTTTTGTTGCGGTGGGGTTTCGAAAAATAGAAGTGAGGGTTTTATGCTCGCCTTTTTTGGTGTATGATTTATAAATACAATTAAAATAAATTTATGAAAAAAATAATATTAGTAGTTGGGATTGTCATGGTAATTGGATTAATATGTGTTTATGCTCCTTCTGCTTATGAAAACAGATATTTATGGTTTCCGATGAGTGAAGAGGTATTGAGGCAAAAAGTCAGCGATTTTTATTATATAGAAATGGAGCATGAGGGATGTGTAACAAATAGTTACAGAAATTTTGCATCAATGAGCGACTGCCAGAGCGGAGTAAAATGTATTTCAGATGCGTTTTCTAATGTTATTCCAAAAGAAGATTTAAGAAAATTGGCGCATTTAATGAAAGATGGAGAGCGCGCAGAGTCGGAAGCCATATCATATTTTCAACAGCATTCCGCGATAGAGGCCGAATATGGGCAAAAAGCAGAGGAGTGTTTAAAATGGACAATTCAGCAATAATTTAATTAATAAAATTATGCCGAAAGAAAGATATAGAAATATAGCAGCAGCTTATTTGGTGCTAGTTAAAGACAGTAAGGTGTTTTTACAAAGAAGGTGTAATACAGGATATGAAGATGGAAACTACGGCATGCCTGCCGGACACGTTGAAGAGAAAGAAAGTTTCACCGGGTGTGTAATTAGAGAAATTAAAGAAGAAATAGGGATAGATTTAAAATCGGAAGATTTGAAAGTTGTTCACGTTATGCACAGATACGGCGGGGAAAAAAACGAAAGGGTAGATGTGTTTTTTACAGCAGAAAAATATGGGGGCGAAATTACAAATATGGAACTCCACAAGTGCGACGAATTGTCGTGGCATGACTTAGATAATTTACCAGAAAATATAATCCCCTATATTAAGAAAGCAATTGAGAATGTAAAAAATAAAGTGTTTTATAGCGAATTTGGGTGGCAGAAATAGTCACTATTAAAAAAACTAACAAAATAAAAATTATTAATTTTTTAAAATTATGATGAGAAATATGGAGGCTCCGGTTATGGAACCGGGGGAAGATCAAGAAAACACACCAGAGGAGGTAAAAGAAGAATGGGGAGATGAAACAAAAAAAGAACTAAGTGAGTTGAGGAAAAAACAATATAGTGCAGAGGGTGCAGGTGAATTTACAAATAAGGACAGAGAAAGGTTGCTTACTTTGCAACAGTTGGAAGATAAAGAGTTTAAGGCTCCCCTATCTGCCGAGGAAATAGAAGAGATGAGGGGATTGCAGAAGTCACAGACAAAAAGCGAAGATTGGACGCCAGAAAAAGCAGGGCGATTATTAAAACTCCAGAGGCGCGAAGGGGCAGACAAAGAGAAAAAAGAAGCGTCGTAGATAATTTTAGTGCTAGGATTTTTAACGCTATCTCCTGCAAACAAACGCCCCGTACTAGGCAAAGCCTAGTACGGGGCGTTTAAATTGTAATAAAAAGCCCGACGGTGAGGTCGGGTTTTGGTTTATTGTCGGCCGGAACCTACAAATGTTAAGGGGCTATTTTAGCGTCGCCTATCGAGGCGGGCTTTCACGAGGCCCAGAATAAATCCTATGGGCACAAGAAATATCAAGCGCCAACACCAGCCATACCATTGCCAAGAATTAAGGCTTAAGCAGGTTATAACCCACACGCCGAAGGGCAGGCAAATCGCCACAAGGGTTGCGAACAGGACATCCATGATTAAATTAATCATATTTCCTCCATAAAGTTGCCAAGCGGTCGGAAAGAACTTACTGATATGTTATTTCAATGTGGCCGGCTTGTCAACAATAGAAGATGATTCCATCAGGGTTGATTTATCGCTAAAAAAAGTGTATTCTATATAATATTATTCATAATATTTAATACGCACACATGGAAGTAAAAATTAAAAAACTTGATAAATCTCAAATAGAATTAACCTTTGAATTAACGGCAGAGGAGTTTGCTGGGCACTTTTCGCATGCCGTAGAACATTTGAAACATCACGTAAAAGTGGACGGGTTTAGGGAAGGAAAGGCCCCAGCTTCAATGGTTGAGGATAAATTAAAACCCGAGTCCGTTTTAATGGAGGCCGGCGACCACGCTGTTCAGCACGTTTATACAGATTATGTTAAAGATAGCAAATTAGAACCTGTTGGGCATCCCGAGGTTAAGATAATAAAAATAGCCAAAGGTTCTCCATTTATATTTACGGCCGTAGTTACCGTGCTCCCCGATGTTGAGTTGCCAGACTACAAAGAAATTGCAAAAGCGGTTTCCGCCAAAGGCGGATCCGCCTCGGGCGGAAAGGGTGTAGAAGTTACAGAAGAAGAGGTCCAAGATTCTATAAATTATTTGCAAAAAACCAGGGCCAAATTCACTTTAAAAAGTGAGGCCGCCGAGAAGGGAGATTTTGTGGAAATAAAATATCAAAGCAAAGACATTGAGAACAATAAGGAAATTGATGATAAATTTATTTTAGGAGAAGGTGGATTTATGAAAGGATTTGAGGAGGGCGTAACCGGTATGAAAGCCGGAGAAGAAAAAGATATCACAGTAAAATTTGCTGATGATTTACCAAGAAAAGATTTGGCCGGTAAAGAGTCAGTTTTTAAGGTGAAAATGATTTCTGTGCAAAAAATGGAGTTACCTGAAATTAATGACGAGTTTGCAAAACAATTAGGAAGTTTTGACACCTTGGTTGCTTTAAAGACCAGCATGAAAGAAGGAATTATACTGGAAAAAACAGAACAGGAAAAACAAAGAAGAAGGGGAGAAATTTTGGGAAAAATTGCAGAAAAGGCAAAGTTTGAAATGCCAGAGGCCATGGTGGAATACGAAAAACAGAGATTATTAGAAGATTTAAAAAACAGGGTAGTGCGGGCTGCTAAAATATCTTTTGAAGAGTATCTGGCATCTGTTAAAAAAACAGAAGAGGAAATAAAGGCAACTTATCAAAAAGAAGCTGAAAAAAGGTTAAAAGGATTTTTGGTTTTAAGAGAACTTGGTAAAAAAGAAAACATTGAAGTTTCTGATGAAGAAGTTGAAGAAGAGACGACAAAATCCATTAAAAATTATTCTAAAGAGCAGTTAGCTCAAATTGACATTAACGAGCTAAAAGAGTATACTAAGGGTGTAATTCATAACGAGAAAATTTTTAAAAAATTAGAAGAATGCCAATAGTACCAACTATTGTAGAAAGAAGTCAGCGCGGTGAGCGCGCATACGATATATTTTCAAGGCTTTTAGAAGAGCGCATAATTTTTCTTGCGGGTCCCGTCACAGATATGAACGCCAACGTGGTTATTGCCCAGATGCTTTATTTAGCATCAAAGGACTCAAAAAGAGACATAAAGCTTTATATAAACAGCCCCGGAGGTTCGGTTACAGCAGGGTTAGCTATTTACGATACAATGCAGTATTTAAAATGCCCGGTTTCTACCATTTGCATAGGGCTTACAGCTTCCATGGCAGCGGTTATTTTAGCGTCAGGCACAAAGGGTAAGAGGTTTGCCCTACCAAATGCTGAAATACTTTTACACCAGGTTGCCGGAGGCATGCAAGGACAGGCTGCAGACATTGAGATTACTGCAAAACAGATCCTGAAAATGAAAGAAAAATTAAATAAAATTCTGTCTTCACATACGGGCCAGCCGATATCTAAGGTGGAAAAGGACACCGACAGAGATTTTTATTTAACTCCGGAAGAGGCTAAAAAATACGGGCTTATCGACGAAGTGATAGGCGGGAAATAACTTATAGCCATCTTATAACCAAAAATATCGCATGTGGGCTCACCTCGCTAAGGTGAGTTTTTATTATAAAGAGCGCGATACCAATTATACAAATACACATACCAATCATACGAATGACTATTAAAATTTATTAGTATCATTGGTATGGAATTAGCATATTAGTATCACGATAAAATTTATGAATCAAATTATTGTTTACGTTATGATCGGAGCTGTCGCCCTAATTTTAGGATCTATTATAGGTTATTATATTAGGCAGAATCTGGCTAAAAAAAGAGCCGGAACTCTTGAAGCAAAACTGCAGAAAAGAGTTATAGATGTTAAGGAGGAAACATCGCGGATGGTTAAGGATGCAGAGAGAAAATCATCGGATCTTTTAGATAAGACGCAAAAAGATATAGATGAGAGGAGAAAAGAGTTTTTAAAAGCCCAGCAGCTTTTGTTGGGTAGAGAAAGTTTACTTAATGAAAGAATAGTTTCCTTTGAGGAAAAAGAAAAAGAGTTGCAAGACAAGGTGGAAAAATTAAAAACCGTAAAAGAGAGTTTAGAACAGTTGAGATTAGAAGCTGAGGGTAAATTGGAAAAAGTGGCTTCCCTATCAAGGGAGGATGCCAAAAAAGAATTATTAGCTTTGGTTGAAATTGAGAATGAGAAAGAAATTTTAGACAGGATGAAAAAATTAGAAGAAGGAAATCAGGAAAAGTTTCAGATAAAAGCTAAAGAAATTGTTGCCATGGCAATCCAAAAATGTGCTGTTTCTCAGGCGCAGGAACTGACAACAACAACAGTTGTGCTTGCAAATGAGGAGCTAAAGGGCAGAATTATAGGGAAAGAAGGCAGGAACATCAGAACATTCGAAAAATTGACCGGGGTTGAATTAATTGTGGACGAAACTCCAGAATCGGTTGTCATTTCAGGATTTAATCCAATTAGAAGACAGATTGCCAAAGTTGCTTTAGATAAACTTATTGCCGATGGCAGAATCCAGCCCGCAAAGATTGAAGAAAAATATGAGGAAGCAAAAGCGGAGATAGCGACAAAAATAAAAGAAGCCGGCGATAAAGCAGCTTACGAAGTTGGAGTTATCGGTTTAAATGAAAAATTGGTCCAAATTCTCGGTAGATTGTATTATAGAACAAGTTATGGTCAAAATGCCCTTTTGCATTCAATGGAGGTTGCTTTAATATCAGAAACGATTGCAGGAGAATTGGGGGCTAATAGCCAGATAGCAAAAAGGGCCGGGCTTTTGCACGATATTGGCAAGGCAATTGATCAGCAGATTCAAGGCTCGCATATCGAAATTGGAATTAAAATTTTAGAAAAGTTTGGCGAGTCGGAGGCTGTTATAAAAGCTATGAGGTCTCACCATGGAGATTATCCTGTTGAGTCTTTGGAAGCTACAATTGTTACGGTAGCTGACGCAATTTCAAGTTCAAGGCCAGGAGCCAGAAAAGACACAATGGAAAATTATCTGCAAAGGTTAAAAGAGCTGGAAGATATTGCTAATAAGTTTGAGGGTGTTGAAAAAACATATGCAATCCAGGCTGGAAGAGAAATCCGCGTGTTTGTGAAGTCTGACAGGGTTGATGACTTGCAGGCTGCAAAAATAGCAAAGGCTATCGCCGGAGAAATTGAAGAAGAACTAAAATACCCGGGAGAAATTAAAGTAGTGGTGATTAGAGAAAATAGAATTATAGAATACGCGCGTTAATTTATCAGCGCAACAAAAAACCGTCCTTCGACAAGCTCAGGGCGGTTTTTTGTTAGAGGAATTTTAAAGAAAATGGGTGATGATAAAGATGAATAATGTGCCCAGAACCGTTAGCCCGATTAATTTATATGAGCTGTGCTCTGAGTGGGCTTCGGGTAAAATATCTGAAGCCCCAATATACAGTAAAAATCCTGCAAAAAATCCCAAATATAAAACTAAGAAATAGGTTGGAAGCGCAAAAAACAGCGTTGATATGGCACCTAAAATGGGCGTTATCGCGACCAGTAGTAAAAATAGCGCAGATTTTTTAGTGCTGTTTCTGTGATTTAACATTAAGCCTACCGCATTCATCCCGTCGGTAAAGTCGTGAGAAATTACGGCAATTGCGACTAATAACCCTACGGATGGGCTAACTTGGAATCCAAGTCCAATTCCTACGCCGTCCATGAAACTGTGGCCGGCCAGAGCCAAGGCGGAGGCAATTCCTATTTGCGGGTGTTTGTGATGAGCAAAGCAATCCTCGTCGTGGCAGTGCTGTATTAATATGCTTTTTTCTAATATATGGAAAATTAAAAACCCACAAATTAAGGCGACCATGACCCCTGTAGGATTAAAGTTATTGATTTTGACCTGTTCTATTATTTCAGGAAAAATATCAAAAGTTACCACCCCAAGCAGAACGCCTGCCGCAAAAGCCATAATATAATGAAGCTTGTTTTTAAACTTAATAGCAAAAAGCCCTCCTAGAAGCGTGGAAAAAAAGGTTGCCGCCGAAAAGATGATAGCTATTGTATGCATATTATTATTTTACCAGGAAAATATGAGATTGGCGATAGTGTTAACCCTTAACGGCCAGGGCGTCTAAGATGTTTTTTATCGCATCGATTTCATTGGGTTTTATGTCTCTCGGTACAGATATTAATGCCTTTTCGCCATTTCTCAAAGATAACTCAATTTTATGCACAGGGGTGTTAGTAGGGTCAGATAAGTCTGTCTGGGTTCTATCTTGCTCTCTATCTGGGGTATCTTTTTTGATAATTTTATGGTTTATGGATCTATGTGGCGCCGTATTCCATCCCTGAATTTTACTTGGATTCACGCCGTACTTTTGATAGTCTTTTATAACTTTAAGTAAACGCATTTTATAAGTGTTTAAAGATCCGATACCTTTATCTTTGTTTTTGCCCACAACATTTATAAATATCTCTTCTATGTTATCTTCAACTAAATCTACAGAGGAAAGCTCATCTACATTAAGCTCTTTTTCAAAGATTTTTAAGGCCGACTTTAAACCATTAGCCGTATTTTCCGGGTATTTTCTGTTGCCTTTGGCAAAGTCTATAAAATTGTATAAATCGCTGAATTTGTTCATAGTTTTTTATATGGTTATTATATTCTAACTCTAAACGATTTCTTTATCTTTATCAAGATAAAGATAAAGATAGATAAAAATACACAAAAAGATAAACATAGTGACAGATAAAGCGCAATAAAAAACCGCCCCGATGAGGAGCGGTTTTTTGGGTTGAGAGATTAAATTATTTCTTCTGTTATCGCATAGGTTCCGCCAGACTTATTCTTTTTTCTTGCATAAACACACACTACATTGTCTCCTCTTTTTAGGAATCCTGAATTGTATAATGTTTTTTTGGCAGATTCGATTAATTTATCGCCTTTCATTACAAGCGGAGAAATTCCCCATATTAGGGCTGACTTTTTTGCTATGTTTGAGTTTTTGGTAGCTATAAATACCGGTGTTTTTGGTCTAAAATGAGAAATCATTTTTTCTAAGTTTCCCTCTATAGCTTCGATAATGATTGCTTTTGCGCAGGACTCTTCGGCAATTTGTACGGCCGACCTGGCAACAGAAAGAGGGGCCGGCAGACTATTTTTATCATCAAAATTTTCATGCAGGGGTTTTTGGTGACTATCAGAAGCTTCTAGGATTTTTTTCATCATTTCTACGGCTTCTACGGGGTATTTGCCGGAGGCAGTTTCTCCCGAAAGCATGACGGCATCTGTTGAATCAAAAACAGCATTAGCAACATCTGAAACTTCGGCCCTTGTGGGGATAGGATTTCTTATCATAGAGTCTAGCATTTGAGTTGCAACAACAACAGGTTTTGTTTTTTTTCTTACCAATTCAATTATCTTTTTTTGTTTAACTGGTAGTTCCCATAATGGAGTTTCAATCCCCAGATCTCCCCTTGCTATCATGATTACGTCTGCCTCGTCTATTATCTCATCTATTTTTATTAATGCTTCCGGGCGCTCTATCTTCGCGATTATTTTTGTTTTTGCCTTGCCTAGGAATTTTCTAGTTTCTTTTAGGTCTTCTGCGCATCTTAAAAAAGAAATTGCTATATAGTCAACACCTGATTTTATTGAAAATTCAATATCAGACTTATCTTTTGCTGAAAGTATAGAAGATGTAATTTGCAAAGAAGGAACATTCACCCCCTTCTTGGGAAACAAAATTCCTCCTTTTAGAACCACGGCCCTAAAAATCCCTGCTCGTTTTCCGATTATTTTAATTTGTATAGTCCCGTCATCTAAAAAAACCAGGTGGTTTTCTTTTGTTCCGTCTCGGAAGAGTAAAGACGGCAAGGGAATTCTATTCTCGTAAAATTCTCTGGTACCGGTATCTATTACTATCTCTTGCCCGGCTTTTAGT
>Ga0268277_1002238_pt1 | contig 11578 bp, 6 predicted proteins | sample saktaG_5_FD_190132 | JGI IMG/M metagenome (GOLD analysis project Ga0268277, IMG submission 190132) | Saline water microbial communities from Sakinaw Lake, British Columbia, Canada - sak_2010_1_5_50m | ecosystem: Environmental > Aquatic > Non-marine Saline and Alkaline > Saline ...
GCCTGCGGATCGAAGACGCCGAAGTCCGGTTTCGCGTCGATTTTACCGTGCAAGCCGGCTTGCACGCCGAAAATCGATTCGATGATCACATTCACCCAGGCCCCGCCGCCGGAAACCGTCCAGTCGCACAGGTAAGGCATTTCGCCCGGGCATTTGCGGGCGCCGCCATCTTCAGTCGACACGAGCGTTTCGACAAAATGCGCCTGTCCGAACGGTCCCTGGTTGGCGCTGCGGGCCAGGCCTTTGAGCCATTTGAAAGCGACATCGCCGCGGCCGATCTTATATAGCGCGCCGGCCGCTTGCGGCGGCCAGGCCGGGTAGCCCCCGTTCCATTGATGATCGGGACGGGCGCTGAACATGGTATTATCGTCGAGCGGCGAGATGGCCCTGATCCATGTTTCGGTCTTCAACTCCTCATTGAAGAAGCGGAACATCTCTGCTTTCTGCGTTTCCGTCAAATCGCCGCCGATCGTATTGATCGTCGTGAAAAAATCGTAGCAGTGCCGCACTTCGACCATTTTACCATCGGGGAAACGGGCCTGCCAGTAACCGCTGCCGTCCTTATATAACTTCATGACTTCGGGCAGCAGCGCGGCCGCCTCCTGGCGATACTTTTGGGCCTGCTCCGGATTACCGGTCAAATCCAGGAGATCGGCCATAAAGCGCAGGTTGAAGACATTGCCGGCGTTCAGGCTGGCGACTTCGTGGATATAGGTGCTGACACATTCCAGCAGGTTGTTGATACCGCCGTAATCCGCCAGGCCGTGCCTGCTCTTGAAAAAATTCCAGCTGTCGGCGTGTTTTTGCAGGTGGTCCAGCACTTTCTGCGGACCGCTAACTTTGCGATCCGAAGCGGCGACCGTCTTGCCGAGCCAATTCATACGGCCGTTCCAGCGCAGCAAATAATTCGACATCGAAAGCATGGCATAATCGTTGACCGAATACCAGGGTCCGACCGGTCCGCCGGTCAGATATTCCGAGCCGAAGTGATGGTGCATGTCCATCATCATCCAGTGTCCCAGATATTTCTGCATGACGTCCGGGTCCAGCAGGGAATGCACCAGCTGGCTGAGATGATAATCCCAGAGGAAAGTCGTTGTCTGCCAGTATCTCGGCATCAGCGTATCGTAGGCGCGCCCGTAAACCGAATAGGGATTGTCGCGCTTGAAATAAACGACACTCATGATTCCCATGAGGTAAAGTTTCAGAATTTCTTTATCGTCGGTGAAAAGGGTCGGCAGATAGCCCGAGTAGCGGCTGTTGCCGGGCGTGAAAATCGCCTGCAGTTCTGCATTCCAATCCGCTTCCGTCTTCAGTATCTCGGCATCGGGATCGGCGGCGACGGCATCGTAGATTTGGCAAACTTCGGCGCGGTTTTTAGCAATCACACTGATAAAGTAAACGGCTTGCGTTTCCCCGGCAGCTAATCTGAGCGTCGATTCGATGCCGGTCGATAAAAGCTCCGTAGCGCTCTTCGCGACTACTCCCTGAATCTGAACGGCCTGGCTATGCCGTGCGCTGAACAGCAGGGCCGAGCGGGATTCATCGGCAGCGATCTCGTTGTCGCTCTCCATAGGCGGCATGAAGCCCGCCCATTTATCCACGGCAAAAGTAACCGTCCCGGCCATGCCGAATTTCACGCAAACGTCACGCGCGGTTCCGCTGCGGTTTTCGATCGCGAGGCGTACAATTACGCCGTTTCGGCCGGTAAGCAGGATCGTCTCCGAATGTAAAAACAGACCGCGATATTCGGCCTCGCGGATGATTTTGTCCGGCCGCCAGTAGAAGGTCACGGGCGTTCCGCTAGCCGGGAAATACCAGCCGTCGAGAAACAAGCCGGCGGTCAGAGTGCCGGCGCTGCCGAACGGCGGAAAATTCAGGCTGCGGATGCCGGTGAGGTCAATGTCGGCCTGTACCGTGCCGACGAAATTCGTCAGGCCCGGCGGATTGAAAACATCGCCGAAGCGGTGCCGCATCGGGCTGCTGATAAGATCCTGCACTGTGGGTATCATCGGGTGAACACCCCTCTGTTTTCGATCAATTTAAGCCGCACAGACACGGGCTGCTTCGTCGGCCGCGGAGGCGGCGTCGGCGCTGTAAATATCCGCTCCGATGCTCTTGCGGTACTCGTCGGTAACTGGTGCACCGCCGATCATAATCGTCACATCGTCGCGCATCCCGGCGTCCTGCAGGGCTTTGACGACACTCTCCATCTGAACCATAGTCGTCGTGAGCAGCGCCGAACAGGCCACGATTTGGGCCTTGTTGTCGCGGGCGGCCTGAACATAGCGATCCGCCGAAACGTTGGTGCCCAGGTCGATAACTTCCATGCCTTTGCCTTCCATCATGATCTTGACCAGGTTTTTACCGATATCATGCAAATCACCCTGCACGGTCCCGATCACGACCGTACCGCGCGCCTTGCTGTCGCCGGCTGCCAGCAGCGGTTTCAAGATCTCGATCCCGCCGTTCATGGCCCGCGCCGCGATTAGCACCTCGGGAACATAGACTTCATTGCGTTTGAACTTCTGGCCGATGATGTTCATACCGACCATCAGGCCCTCTTCCAGAATGACCTTGGCTTCGATGCCTTCGGCCAGCGCCTGGCGTACCTGCTCCTTCAGGGGTTCGGCTTTACCGGCTTGCAGCAACGTTGAAATATCATCCAATATCTTCAATGCATTTCCTCCTTTATCATAGTACTAAATTTAGGCCTGCTCGATCAAGAGCGACATGATTTTTTTCGGCGGCACATTCAATTCGATTTTATGCGCATCGGCGACGCTCAGCTCCGTTAAAATTTCCTCATTCAATTTCACAGTCCATCCTCGCTTCAGCGGAAACCTGAACCAGATAGATCCAGCCAGTTCTCTGTCCAGCGGATTGTAAAAACGCATAACGATTCCTTCGCTCCATTCGGCCTTCTTCAGGGCTGTCAGGTACAGTGCTTCGGGTTCGATTTTCAGAAAAGACTCGCACTTGCTCAGCCCGGAGCCCGCATAGCGGCCCTGGTGCACGCTGAGCGTCGGGTATTTGTGCTCGCGTTCATGGCGCTGCACGCCGGTGGCCTGCCACGGGCCATTGTAAAAATATAAGGCCAATTCATAATGTTGACGGCCGGGGCATTGCGAGCCCTCATTACCAATGCGGACCGCCAGGTCCTCGCGGCCGATGCCCGACATCTTGGGATAACCGAAGGCCCGCAGCAGGGTCATGGCGATGCTGCCGCTCGCGTTGTCCAGCACCTCATATTCCGGCAGGCCGAGATTGAATACCGCCAGGCCGCGCTTTCCGTTTTCAACCCAGACGCCGCCGTTATTCGGCTGCGTGCCGGTGTAGGGCTCCAGCCAATCCGAGGTATCCGGCAGAAGCACATCGCGCTCCAGAACGTCGAACTGTCCGCTGGCGATGGATTTCTGCGGGCGCAAACCGCTGTCGAACATCGCGCGCAGGCGGTGATCTTTGACCGTATTTTCGAGGTCGATATCGATATGTAGTTTCGGATCGCCTCTTTTCAGGGTTACAACGGCGGTGATCGGCAGATCACAAAAGTGTTCGCTGCGTTTTTTCAGGCCGCGGTTGAGATCAGCCGGCAGTTTCATGGTAAGCTGAATTTGAAATGAGGTCAGTAGCGGCCCGTCATAAAGTTTTTTGATTTCGGCCGCGCAGCCAGTCGAATAAAAGGCGGCATCGCCGTCGCCAACCGGTGGAATGCGCGACCATGGATCGCCGGATTCACCGCTGTCCTCGAACCAGAGTTGGTTGGGATAGATTTCGCCGCTGTTTTTGTCCGTGACTGTCAGCATGCCGTTCGCTTCGATGCGGACTTTCAGGAATTCGTTTTCCATGCAGTTCGTGGCCGTGATCTGGGAACCGTAGTTGGACCGGCGGCCGTCCTCCGGTTTTACTGTGAAAGTCTTGTAACCCAGCGCCGGGATATCGTTGGCCTCGATGGCTATTTTCCATTTGGTCGTGGTATAATTGGTCGGGATTTCATGCGGCTCGATCGGAATCAGATAACTCTCCTCACGCGAAAGGACCTGGTAATTGACCCTGAATCCGCGATCGTCGTAAATCGAGAAAGAACGGTAGAGCGGCTCTCTCGGGAAATCGATAAAGACCTGCGGCACATCGTCGCGCTCGAAGGGCAGCGGATTGAAAACCGTCACCAGGATATCTTCGGGATGTGCGTCGGAAGTATCGATGCGCGCCACAATCGCGCCCAGGGCGTTCTTCGTCAGGGTCTTGCCGATGATGTCCACCTGATCGAAACGGAACTGCATATCCTTGTGAATCTGGTCGGGGCTGAGGCCGCCGATGCCGTCGTGCGAATGGCAGGACAGCAGCATTTTCCAGGCGTGGATCAAGGCGCTTGCCGGGTAGTCTTCTTCGCCCAGCAGCTCCGCCACCACTGAAAAGGGCTCGGCCCATTGCAGCAGGGAACGCTCCGTCTCGGCATTACGCTGCTTGATGTAAATACGCGAGGAGAGCGAATCTTTCAAGAAGGCGTTGAACATGTTGTCCGGGCTGGGATGGCGGCGTTCGCCTTTCAAAACGGTCAGCTTCTCCGGTTCGATGCGGGATTTCAGATCGGCCAGAAAATTGGGCAGCGAACTGTGGATAAATTCCCAATCGGGATTGACCCGGTTGGCCTCCTCCAGGATTTGGGGGAGATGTTTATTCGGGTAAGCACTGTCCATGCCGTCCAGTAGCACCAGGCAGTCGCTGGTGGCCTGCTCCAGGATGTCCTCCATCGCCTGCATAATACCGGGTTTGACGTTCTCCAGATGGCAGGTTTCACCATAAGGCGAACGGATCACCAGCGGTTCTTCTTCGTGATCCTCATCGGCCCGGCAGAGGTGGAACGGCAGGCAGCCCTCTTCACCCCAGCGGAAGCCGGGGAAGTCCGGCGCGTGCATGGTCCGGCGGGCGACGTAGATAAAGAAAGCGCCCCGGCTGACGTGCCGGCTCAGGCGAATTCCCAGGATACGGGTTCCATCCGGCGCTTCCAGCCAGTATTCGTTGGTACCTTCCGTGTGGTGAATCCCGCGATAAAAGATGATGCCGTCGATGCCGAAGCCGTCATAGAGTTGGGCCATCTGCGAAATCTGTCCGTACGAGGTGGGCGTGTAGCCGACCCCCGAGGTTTTGCCGAAGGAGTCCCCGACCCGTTTGCCCATCAGCAGGTTGCGCACCAGCGCTTCGGCATTGACCGTAAATTCTTCGGGCAGTGTGTACCAGGGCCCGACAATCAGTCGGCCGGCTTTGATCAGGCTTTCCAATCGCGGACGGTTCTCCGGTTTGATTTCGAGATAATCGTCCAGAAAGATCGTCTGCGAATCAAAATTGAAATAGCGATAATCCGGGTTGCTCTCCATCAAATCCAGCATTTTATCGATCAGCTTGGCCAGGTGCAGGCGGGTCTCCTGGAAAGGGAAACGCCATTCGCGATCCCAGTGCGTGTTCGAAAGGACGTGTATCGTTTTCTTGTTGCCCATAATCCTGATATTCCCGTTCTACTCCGAAATTATAAATTAATAGTCGCGTCCGGCGCGCCAGATTTCCTGGATCAAATCGTAGCTCTCCAGCGGCATGCCCCGGAAGACGCAATTTGATGTCGAAAAGATATAGCCGCCACCCGCTTTGGCATGCGTCAGGGCATACTCTGCGCTGGCGCGCACCTGCCCCGGCGTGCCTGTCTGCATCAGCGAACAGTCGACATTGCCGCAAAGCGCGACGGTCTTTCCGTATTTTTCTTTGATCAATTTGATATCGACACCGGCCATCGGATCGAGCGAATGCAGCGCATGCGGCCCGGCCTCAATCAGGTAGCGGATGATCGGCATGATGTTGCCGTCGGTGTGTTTGATTACGTAGGCGCTGGCTTTACGGAAATACTGCACCGCTTCTTTTAAATACGGCGCGATAAATTCCTCAAATTGCGTCGGGCTGATGAACGGCCCGGCATTAAAGCAGTAATCACAGCAGAGAATAAAACCGTCCGCCCCGGCCTCCAGCATTGCATGGCAGCGCTCGAAACTCTCGGCCAGATTGCGGTGAGCGACCTCATGCATATAATCCGGCCGGTCGATCAGGTCGAAGCAAAATTGCTCCATATTATGAAACGGAATCATAAAAGTCGGATCGTTATGGCACATGACCATGTACTCATCGCCGGAGATTTCGCGGATTTCACGAATCGTATCGCGCACGCCGGTTTCCTCTGCGTTCTCATGCACACCCAGCGTACGGTTGATGAAAATGATCGAATGCTCGAAATGCCGGGCGACATCTACGTACAGACGGGCGTTGTGTTTGACCTTCCCGGCGTAACTCTTGCCGGCATCGACCGGCTCGACCGGTCCGCCGTACCAGACCCGCCCGTCGAAGTCTCTTTCGGTCTCATCGAAGACCAGTTCGAAGGTCGGTACAAAATCCGGGATTCCACCGTCCAGTACGATTCTGGCCCGTTCGCGATGTTTCATTTGCGTAAACCTCTCATCCGGTTGCGCGACTGCTATTTATAAAATGATACTGGCGATCTCATCAAAATCTGCACAATAATGGCTGCACAGCCCTCGGGTGCCGCTCTCTTCGATATTTCCGCCGGCCATGCCGATCGCACTGAATCCCGCCAGGCGAATGGCCGTCACACCGGCCCCGCTGTCCTCGATTCCTACGACATGGTGCCGCTCAGCAAAGGGAATCCCGAACCCGACCCGGCAGACCTCCGCGTAAAGCCAGGGGTGTGGTTTAGGCGAAAGCTCTCCGAGCGTGCCGGTTGAGCCCTTACCCATCGGGAAACCAGCCGTGATAATCGCATCGTAGAATTCACGCGGATCGCCCAGGCCCAGCGTCCGGAAGGCCGACAAAATCTCCGGGTAGGCCTTTTCGTACAGACCCGAAGTCACCAGGCCGATACGTATCTGGCGGTCCCTGAGCCTCAACAGAAAATCTTTCAGTCCCGGCGTCGGCACAAAGGCATCCTGACGGCCGTTACCGTCGAGAATGGCCTTCATCTCACGGCGGGTATGCTCGAAGTAGAATACCCGGGCTTCTTCCACTGTCTGATCGGGGCAGTATTTGGCAATGCAATATTGCAGGTGTTCGGAGACGCTGTGCCCCGAAACAAAGGGCACATCCGCCTCTTCAAATTCGAATTTCGGGTTGCCCAGCAAGCTGGCTACGCTGAGCTGGATGATCCAGACCCAGAATTCCTCGCTGCGCACACTGGTGCCGTCGAGGTCCATCAGTACTGCTTTAATGGGTTTCTCAATCTTCACTGGATAAACCGGATAGTAGGCCGGGTAATCCATGGCCGAGAGCACGTAGGCCAGTGTATAATCGCCAAAAGCGATAAACTCCACCTTGCCGTCGCCGGTGGCCAAGATGGCCTGCACCCCGTCTACCCCAACCCGGAACCGGCCGTCCGAGGCTTTTTCCAAAACCCGCCAGCCAGTATCGGCGGGCAGTGTTCCCAGTCCGGGCAATTCGATCGATTCATATTTCGGATTCACTATATATTCCCAATTTCTATCGCATCCTTCACCATCGATCCGCTTTACTCCAGCGTCAGGCGGACCAGGTGAGGGTAATATTCTTCAAATTCAATGTATGTAATAAAGATCGTTTTCCCATTATACCGGGATAGCTCCGGATGCTCCTTCCCGGCGTACACCATTCGCGGATAGGGCAACGGCTTCTGGTCGATTTGGGCCGTCCAGAGCACTGTTTCCTCGCTCCAGGGGCCCCAGAGCTGCGGCGCGGTGCGTCCCACAATCTTTTCCGTAGTGCGCCAGGAATGGACTGCCAGGTAGGCGCCGAGATGCTGGTTGTAGGAAACCGAGACCTCGCTGGGCGCTTCGATAAACAGGGTAATGGCTTCCTCAACCCGCGGATCCCATTGCGGTTTATGGGACATCAAATATTCATATTTGGCGAGATTCTCCACATCATCAAAACCGACGCGCGCCAGGCAGCATTTCTGGATGCGATCCGTTTGATCCAGGTGCACGCCGTAGAGATAAAGCATTTTTTCTTCAAAATCGGGGAAGATCGCCGAACCGAAATGCGGGTCGTCCGGACCCCACAGGATATCGCTGCCATTGTGATAAATGCGCCGGAATTCCCAGCTCTGCGCATCACCGACGGCCAGCCCGGAACCCAGCACCTTAAAATTTACCGGCAGCACTTCGCCCTTTTCATTCGTGCCGAGGACCTCACTCTGCGGGATCATCTCCACTTTGATAAACGAGAGATACAGCTTGCCGTTCAACTGCACGCCATGCTGGCACCAAACCCGGATTTGGCTGGGATGCTCGTCGGCCAGCAGAGGAACCAGCGATCGCAGTGTGCCGTCCTCATTCAGGATGTAGCGATAATTTTTCAGCCCTGTTCCTGCATCCTGATCGGGGAGCAGCAGGCCGGTATTGGTCAGCATTTGCTCGATGGTCCCGCGGCCGGACATGTCATCCGCGCCCACGGCAAAACCGTTGATGTACCAGAGACTGTCACCGGGCACGCGGTAACCGATGAGGGTATCCCCGAAAAACCAGAGCGCCTTGCCATCATCCAGGGAAATCGAGAAGGCGCCGTCCTGCCCGACCATTCGATGGGGATTTTTTACAAATTGCGGTCCCAAATCCTCGGCTTGCCGAACTTTTAATCCAGTCATTATTTTCCATTCCTATGTAATTTTGTCGACCCGGGAAAAGCTACCGGCAACACCTTCCGGGAGACATTCTTTGTCCCCTTGCGGAACGACGAAGCAAGGGTCATTCCGCAGTCTCTAAGTCGGTGGCCGGGGGCAGGCAAATCCCCGCCCCCGTCCAAAAACAATTTCCGAAAGCAGCTGCTATTTGGTCAGCACCATCTTTCGGGTAAGAATCTGATTCCCGGCTTTCATCTGGTAAAAATAGATGCCGCTGGCCAGATCATCACCCGAAAATGTGATATCGTAGGAGCCGGCATCTCTGGTCTCATTGACGAGTGTCGCCACTTCCCGGCCGAACAGATCGAAAACGGACAGGTTGACAGCCGCTCTCTCGGCCAGCTGAAACGCGATGTTGGTTGTCGGATTGAACGGATTCGGATAATTCTGATTCAGGCTGAACCTGGCCAGAATCCGGGCTTCGTCGTCCACAGCGCTGCCGCCGGTTACCGTGATGGTATTTCCAAGGCTGTCGGCATAATAGCTGGGATCGGTGAAATCCATGGCGCCTTCCGAGAAGAAATAGCCCAGCTCATAAGTGCCGTTGGTCGCACCCACGGTCATCTTAACGGCTGCGTCGATGTACGATTTAGCCGCCCAGCTGGAACCGTTATCGGACTCGTACACTTCCCAGTGCATGTTGTCGCCGCTGGGGTAAAAGACTTCCAGGGAATCGGTCCAATGGTCTACGGTGCTGGCATACTTGTCTGCGCTGTCGGGATGCAGGAAGTGCGTGGTTCCCTGCCCGAAATCACCGTCATAAGAAACTTCGTCTACGGTCCAGTCGTTGGGAATCATGACGCCCAGCAGACCCCATTTGGTATTCGCGTCCGAGTCACTGGTCGAGATGGACAGGTTTACCGTAATCTGTTCGCCGGCCGTCGCATCCGTCGGCTGATCGATCTCCTCAAACTTGCATCCACTCAGCATCATAATCGAAGCCAGTACGACTGCAAGCGTGATCCATTTTGTAGCATTCCTCTTCATGGTACCTCCTCTTTAAGGTTAAGGTTTGGGTTTTGAAATCGTGACTTTCATTCTCTATCGTTCTTCGTTACTCATAAAAATAACCGGGAGAATTTCGTTCGGTGAAAGGGTAAGGCGGAACTCCCCATTCTTCTTTTTGACTTTGTTGATTTTGCGATCGAGTAAATCCGCCGTAAAAGACGCCTTGTCGGCCAGCAGTTCGCTGCGAACCGTAGTTGTCACCGTTTTTTCGGGATTTACATTCAGAAAATCCAGAATCAAGCGGCCTTTCTTCACATCGGTCTTCATCGCCAGTAAAACGACATCCTCATTGTCGACTGAAACAAAGCTCTTTTCTGGAGCTTCGGCCGAGAGCGGCCAGCGCAGAGCGATCGGCTTTGTAGCCGCTTCCCAGCCGAAACGCGCTGTAAATCCCGGAAGGAAGCCGGTGGCCTGATTGCTGATCGAGAAACGGCTGGTCAGCCGGCCGTCTTCGATCTGGTTGCGATTCCACCCACGGGGAAAATTATTGATAAAATTGGAGTACAGAACCGGGGATGCATCGTCACCGGTCTTTTTCAGAGAAACGACCCGGCTGTCGAGCGTCGCCCAGCTGAGCGTGGATTGGGCATCGCTGAGAGCCACGCTGCGCCGAATCGAAAAAGCCGTATTCTGTTTGCCGGGCAGACAATCCTGCGCAGGATCCAGATAACCGCCAATCTGTTCCACCCGGATAGCGGGATCATCCAGCGTAAACGGGAAGGCAATGCCGTACTCCTCGATTACATCGGTCGCCGCCAGCCGGCTGACGTCAAGGGAAAATTCGATGTCGACGCGGTCCAGGCCGTTCCATAAACTGTATTCGACCTTGTCCAGCAAAAAGCCCGGTCGGCTGCTCTCTAATATCAGGCGCACAGGACTCTCATCTTTGATCGCGACCCGGGGGGAAGTTGCGACCGGGAATTCCACGTTCGCCCCGAATCCCCGATCGCAACGCAATTGATTGAATATTCTTCCCGACTTACTCTGCACAATCACACGCTTGGTTTTCTTGTCGACAATTTGCCCGACCTCCCCGGAGATGGGATCAAATGTAATCCGGTAAAATTGATTTTCGATGCTGTTGCCGGTTTTTTGCAGCTCCCCGGCGATTGCGGTCTCCGTACCCGTCCGTTGCACCAGTTTATATTTGCGATAACCGAGCGAAGGCAGCGCCCGCACGATAAATATGATGCGATCCCGTTCCTGGTAGCTGGGAACTTCCCGGCCATCGGCCATATTGACGACTGCGTAGCGCGTTTGATCCACCATCGGCAGGAAGAATTCGACGGCCGCATCCCGGCTCCAGGCCAGTGAATTGAAAACCATGACGCCCTGCGATTCGAACGAAAATTGGGGAACGGCAAGGCGGTACATGCCGCGCTCCAGGGCCTCCTCGGCCTGCAATCCCGCGCTGCGGATATTGCCTTCGCGATAGGCCACCGCCCAGAAATTCTCCTCGGCTGAACCGTAGCTGAACTCTAAGCCCGATCCGTGACCTGCGAAGTTCAGCAGCGAACGGTAGGCGTCCGTCAGCAGGGCTTCCTGCGGATAATTCTGCGGATCGAGCAACCAGTTCAATGAAATCACATTCTCGGCGGCCACCAGTTTATGCTGGATTTCACGCTGCTTGATGAATAGTTCCGGCTCGCTCTGGTACTGAATATCCCAGGCCGAGGTCCAGTCGCCGCGCAATACCGGGACATTCTCTTTGTATTTCTGCGTGAAATCACCGGCGAATTCCGAGAGCGTGGAGACTACAATCTTCGGGTAGGCGTAGACCCGGTTCCATTCCTGGGCGGCTTCGAACTGGGCTTCCGGAATCCCGCAATTGTCGCACAGATCGGCATTGAGGTAGACCAG
>Ga0268277_1002243_pt1 | contig 11550 bp, 11 predicted proteins | sample saktaG_5_FD_190132 | JGI IMG/M metagenome (GOLD analysis project Ga0268277, IMG submission 190132) | Saline water microbial communities from Sakinaw Lake, British Columbia, Canada - sak_2010_1_5_50m | ecosystem: Environmental > Aquatic > Non-marine Saline and Alkaline > Saline ...
TTAGCATTAGGTTTACCAGCTGTTATTTTGCAGATTATAATGCATACTATTTTAGAGGCAAATTTACGCCATAGAGAATTAACAGCTTTAATTATTTTGCCAAGTATTTTAAAGATTTTAATTATTATTTTATTAGGATTTTTATTCGGGATAATAGGTATCTGTTTCGGAGTAGTGTTAGGATATTGGATTAGTTTAGCTTTTTATTATTTTTTAACTATAAAGAGGGATTTAGCACTAAAATTGATCGTTAAGATACCTTTATTAAAAAAGTTAGCTAATTTTTAATATGGAAAATTTAAAAGTATCAGTTATAATGTCAGCTTTCAATGAAGAAAACTATCTCAAAGAGTCGGTGGAGAGTATTTTGAGTCAAACATACGGTGATTTTGAGTTTATTATTATTAATGATAACTCTACTGATAAAACTAAAGATATTTTAAATAACTTAGCGAAAAAAGATTCTAGAATTAAAATAATTACCAATATCCAAAATATTGGTTTGACTAAATCTTTAAACAAAGCAATAAAAATAGCCAGAGGAGAATATATCGCTCGTCAAGACGCTGACGATATTTCACTGCCAGAGAGATTTAAGTCTCAAATAGAATTTTTAGATAACAATCCAGATATTAAAATCTTGGGAACATTCAACTACGCAATTGATAAAAAAGGAAAAGTTTTAGCTAAAAATACTTTACTAACTGCTCATAAAGAAATCAAAAAAAATCTTATTAAAAGAAACCCATTTATTCATAGTTCGGTTATGATAGATAGAGAGATTTTAAATAAAGTCGGATTATATAACGAAGAATTTGAAACCACTCAAGACTATGAATTGTGGTTTAGAATATTAAAAATAGCTAAAGGAGCAAACTTACCGCTATTCTTAATAAAGAAAAGATATTGGGCAGAAATGATTTCTATTAAAAAAGAGAAAAATCAACTAAGAGCAATTCTTTTTTTAAGAAATCAGGCTATTCAAAAAAGAGATTATCCTAAAACCTCCTACATCTATCTTTTGAAACCCTATTTATCCTTAAAATGTCCATTATTTATCAAAAAATTCCTCAGGAAATACATATTACAAACTAGAGAAATATTTAACCAAATATAAGGTTGATTTAATGAAGATTTTATGAGATACTTTACATATTATGAATAAACCATTAGTTTCAATTATTACTCCTACTCATAATGGAGCAAAATATATTAGAAGGGCAATTAAGAGTGTCCTTGATCAAACCTATCAAAATATAGAGGTAGTTATTGTTAATGATGGCTCAACCGATGAAACAGCTGAAATTATTGCTCAATTTATCAAAGAAGACTCAAGAGTATCTACTTTGGTTAATGAGACTAATATTGGTTTTGTAAAATCTTTGAATAGAGCGATTAAAGCGACTCGCGGTAAATATATTTCCAGAATAGATGATGATGATTTCTGGTGTGACTCAGAAAAACTTGATAAACAAGTCGCTTTTCTTGAAGCCAAGCCAGATTATGTATTAATTGGATCGGGAATGATTAAGATAGATGATAATAGTAAGGAGATTGCTAGATATTTATTTCCTGAGAAAGACGAAGATATTAGAAAATCAATATTAGTAGATAACTTACTTTCTCATGGAACAGTTCTTTTCAGAAAAGATGCTTTAGAAAAAGTTGGAGGATATAGTGAAGAATTTGGTTTTTTTGCTGACATGGATCTTTCGATGAAATTAGGAAAAATGGGTAAATTCTATAATTTTCAAGAATATTTTGCCTGTTACTTAGATAAAGAATTATTTAGTAGTTATAGCTTGCGTAATAGGGATATAAGGAGAAAATTAAAACTTAATCTTCAGTTAAGAAAAATGCATAGCGACACTTATCCTGGACGTAGAAGAGCTTATTTATTCTGTCTAGCTAGTTATGTTTTTTCTTTTCTACCAATTAGAGAGAAGCTACGTCCGATACTTGTTAAAATAAGATCAAAGATAATTGGTCCACCAGCTTATAAATATTTCACGAAACAAAAAACGGAAATTATTATAAAACCAAAAAAAGGATTGGCTAGTATAGATTTCAGAGAATTGTGGCGCTATAGAGAACTTTTCTATTTTTTTGCCTGGCGCGATATTAAAGTTCGTTACAAGCAAACCTTTTTAGGAGCTGTCTGGGCAATTCTTCAGCCGTTTCTTACCATGGTTGTTTTTACTGTTATTTTTGGCAAATTAGCCAATATGCCTTCAGATAATATTCCTTATCCTATTTTTGTTTATGCCGGGTTGTTGCTTTGGAATATTTTTTCAAATTCTTTGACTAATGCCGGTCAAAGTTTAATTGGTAGCGTTAATCTTATTCAAAAAGTCTATCTGCCAAGAATAATTGTACCAGCCGCTTCTATCATTGTTACTTTAGTGGATTTTTTCTTTGCCACTTTAATTTTCGGGGGGATTATGATTTACTATAGATTTATGCCGAATTTCAAAGGATTAGTTCTTTTTCCTTTATTGCTTTTGATTATTGTCACTGTTTCTTTGGGCTTGGGATTATTTTTAGCAGCCTTTAGTGTTAAATATAGAGATGTCCGCTATGCTTCGCCGTTTTTTATCCAATTATTAATATTTCTAACCCCGGTTATTTATCCAGTAAGCATTGTTCCAAGGAGTTATCAATGGATTTTAGCTTTAAATCCAATGACCGGAGCTATCCAAACTTTTAAGACAGTTTTTTTGGGCACAGGTTCAATAGATTGGATGATTTTAAGCATTTCAGCCACTGCTAGCGTTGTTTTCTTGATTATTGGTTTGGCTTATTTTCTTAAAACTGAAAAAACTTTTGCTGATATAATTTAAAAACATAATTTAAAAATGAAACCGATTATTGAAGTTTACAATTTATCAAAAAAATACAGAATTAGCCATCGAAGAAGAGGGATGAGTTATAATACTCTAAGAGATGAGTTTGTCGAAACTTTTAAAAGTCCATTTTATTGGTTAGCTGGGCAAAGGCAAAACAAAGAAGAGATTTGGTCTATTAAAGATATTAGTTTACAAATTGAGCCAGGTGGGATTATGGGCCTGATTGGTGCTAATGGTGCAGGTAAGTCCACTCTTTTGAAGGTTTTAACTCGGATTACGCCACCGACTGAAGGAAGAGCAATTATTCGCGGTCGGGTTGGTAGTTTGCTTGAGGTCGGGACTGGTTTTCATCCTGAATTAACTGGGAGGGAAAATATTTATCTTAATGGTGCTGTTTTGGGAATGTCTAAGAAGGAGATTGACCAAAAATTTGACGAAATTGTAAAATTTGCTGGAATAGAGAAATTTTTAGATACACCAGCTAAGCGTTATTCAACTGGAATGTATGTTCGTCTAGCTTTTTCAGTGGCAGCTCATTTAGAAACCGAGATTTTATTTATTGATGAGGTTTTGTCAGTTGGTGATGTCGCTTTTCAGCAAAAAAGTTTAGCTAAAATGCAGGAAGTAGCTCATGATAGTAAAAAAACAATTTTCTTTGTTAGCCATAATATGGGAGCAGTTTTGAAGTTGTGTAAAAAATGTATTTTATTAGAAAAGGGAAAGATTAAAATGATAGGAGATACACAAGAGGTGGTTAGTTATTATTTAAAAAGTAGCACTGATGTTAGTCAAGTAAGAGAAGTAAATAGAAACGAAGAAATTATTATCAAAGAAGCATTTGTTATTAATGAAAAAAATGAAAGAAACAGCCAGGTAGAATTGGGTAAAAATTTCAAAGTAAAAGTTTGGTATGATATTAACAAGGAAGCGCCTAATGCTGTAATTATTATGCAAATTATTTCTAATGATGATAATAAAAGTTTAATTTTTTCAGCTGATGTTGATACTAATGAGAATTTACTTCAAATTAGGGAAACGGGCCAATATGAAGCAGTTATTGAAGTTAATAATCTTTTCTTAAATGTAAATAATTATACTATTAGAATTTCTGCTACGGTTCCGGGCTGTGTGCTTTATGATCGTGTTGAAACTTCTTTAGAAATAGTTGAAAAAGAAAAATTCAGCAATGTAGATTCTAATTTAGATTTTGGCAGTATTGTCAATAAATTAAAATGGAACGTAAAAAAACTTTAATTATCCTTATACTGAGAGCTGTTTTTATTTATGGGTTTGTCACTGAAATGGATAAAATAAAGGAGATTGCCAAAAAACATAATTTATGTATAATTAAAGATGTGGCTGAAGCGATAGGAATAGAATACATAGGAAATTATTAAAATGTCTAATTTTAAACAATATATAAAAAGAATTTTCAAAATATTTGGTTTTGATATACATAAAATAAGATTCGAGCGCGATAAAACAGATTTTTCTGCCTATAATAAAACTTTGTATTGCGATAAAAAGGAGATTATCAAAGAGGATAAAAATTGGCAGAAAATTGAAAATGAATGCAAAGAATTAGAAATACCGGAAGATATCAAAAGAAATCCTTTTTCGCGAACCAAGAGAGTGGCTTTTGAATTATCAAATTTGTGTAATTATTCAAAAATTCATATAAAATGTCCTTTAAGCCTTACTCAAGAACCTAAAATTCTGCCAGCAAGCATTGTCTATAATGTTTTGGATTCCTTAAAAAGATATAACTTTGAGGGTGAAATTGCTTTTCATAATTATAACGAACCGTTAATAGATCCTCGCTTGTTTAAGTTTATTGAATATGCTCGTCAGGTATGTCCGAAAAGCAGAATTTGTATCTGTACGAACGGATTTTATTTTACTCAAACATTAGCTGATGAATTAGTAGAATCAGGTGTTACAAATATTAATATTTCTGTTTATTCCAAAAAAGAAATGGAGCGTCTCTCAAAAATACATTTAAAAATAGCATTTCGGTTGTCTCCGATCTGCTTGTTCGATTATGTTATACCAATTTATAATAGTCCGAAAATCAATAATAAGAGAACGTGTTCTGCTCCTCTTAATGAAGTTATAATATCAAAAGATGGTGAAGTTGTACTTTGCTGTCTAGATTGGAAAAAAGTTTATACTTTTGGTAGCCTCAAAGATCAAAAATTGGAAGATATTTTAAAAGACCCCAAAATTTATTATATATATCAGAGACTTAAAAAAGGAGATCGTTTTTTAAATATTTGTTCAAGATGTCCTCAATCAAGATAAAAATCTAAAAATTGATGGTTATGGAGAAATATAAAAAAACAAGCTTATCTGATAATCAAAAATATCCTTCTTTTTGTGATTTAGCGGCTAAAAATGACGAGGTTTTTGAAAACTTTAGAAAAAATTCAGTATATAGCGCTATTGTTGAAAGTGTTAGATATAAGTTGGGTAAAAAATACTTAAAAATTATAAATTCCCAAACACCCGAATTAGTTAATTGGTTTGATAAATTTAGAGAAAATGATAGATATGGAAGTCCATACATATATGATTACGGAAAATACGGGAGATTTTCACCAACAACTTTGAGATATATTAAAGTATTGAGCGATCTCATAATTATTTTCGGAGATTTAAAGAATATGAAAATTGTTGAGATAGGTGGTGGTTACGGCGGACAGTGTAAAATTATTTCAGACTTTTTTAATATTAATTCTTATAGTATTGTAGACCTAAAACCATCTTTAGATTTATCTAAAAAATATTTAGATAAACTCAGAGTTAAAAATGTAAGTTTTTTAACATCAGATGATTTGTTGAATAAAGAGAAAAAATATGATTTAGTGATAAGCAATTATGCTTTTAGTGAATGCTTAAGACCTATCCAAAACTTTTATTTTGAGAAAGTGATTAGGAATTCTGAAAGGGGTTATATTATTTGGAATTTCATAAATGAAAAAACTGGTTTTGATTTATATACAATAGAAGAATTTTCAGAGAAAATAAAAAATGCCAGAGTTATTGTAGCAAAACCTCATTCGTTTTCAGCGACTCGAATATTATTTTGGGATGATAATAAAAAATTATTTTGTTTCTCCTTATGCTATTTAGCAAGAATAGAAAATGCTATAATTAATTTTTTCCCTATTATCTATATGAATTTAGTAATTTTTTTAAAGCAAAATTTTCCTAGATTATACTATGCCTTAAAAAAAATTAAAAAAAAGATATTAGAAAATTAAAAACATGAAACTTTTAATTATTTATTATAGTGGACCTGGAGAAAGATGATGAAAAAAAGAATAATGTTTTTTCTAGCATCTATTGATGAAGTTTATTCTAGTTATCTTAATTTATTTCAAGAAAATAATTTCGAAACAGTAGTCTTTATTCTAGAAAAGAAACCCTCTTTAATAGAAAAAATAAAATATGTTAAGAAAACTATTTCTGAATTAAGAAGGTTCAAACCAGATTTTATTTATATCAATGATGAGTTTTTTACAAAAATTACCTTACTTATCGTTTTTTGTAAAAGATTCTTTTCTAGAAAATCTAAAATAATTGTTTTTATTGCTAGCCGAAATATTTCTGAACCTACTTTCTTAAACAAGATAAAGTTAAAATTTTTACTTAAGAATATTGATTTTCTTATTTGTCGTAATAAAAAAGAGCTGGAGAGGATTAAAAAAATAGATTTATTTAAAAATTACCCAAATCTTTATCAAGTGTATTGGGGTTTTCCCAAAGAACTTTTTTATAAAAAAGAAGTTTCTTTCAAGAAACCAAATAGATTTGTTTTAGGCTTTATGGGCAGAATTGTTCCCGAGAAAGGCTTAGATACTATATTGGATTGTTTAAGCAAATTACCCAATAATTTCGTCTTGCTTTATGCTGGAAAGGTTTATGACCACAATTATAACTCTCAAATTAATCAGTTTATAAAAGAAAATAACCTAAGCGAAAGAGTTAGATATCTTGGTTTTATTGACTACGATAATCTTAATAGTGTCTATAATTCTATTGATTTATTGATTATGTCAACAACCAGTAAGCCGAACGGATGCGTAGAGCTTTTTGGTTATGTTATAGCCGAGAGTATGCTTGCTAAAACATTTGTTATAGGTAGTGATAATGGGTCTATCCCAGAGGTTATTGGTAGAGCTGATTTTATTTTTAAGCAGAGTGATTCTAATGATTTGTTGAGAGTTATTAATTATGTTTATAACCTATCTGAAGAGAAAAAGAAGCAAATTATAGAGGAAAATTATCAAAGAGCTATTAAGGAGTTTAGTTCCCGTGCCTATGTTGAAAACATTATTAATATAATTAGTAAATAATTTTATGACAAACTTTAAAGAATATTCTAATTACTACGACAGTTTCTATAAAGACAAAGACTATAATAAGGAAGTTGAGTTTTTAGAAGAGATTATTAAAAGATATTCTTCTCCAGTAGAAAATATCTTGAGCTTGGGTTGCGGGACAGCTACTCATGATGCTCTTTTAGCTAAAAAAGGATTTAAGATAATGGGAATAGATAGATCAGAAGAGATGCTTGAGATTGCTAAAGAGAAAACCAGAAACTTGCCGATAGAGTTTAAATGTTGCGATAATAGCAACTTCTATTTAGATAAGAAGTTTGATATGGCTATAGCTATGTTTAATGTGGTTGGTTATCAAACAGAAAATGATGCTATGGAAGGAATGTTAAAAAGTACAGCTAATTGCCTGAAAGAAGGTGGTCTTCTTGTTTTTGATTGTTGGTACTTGCCAGCTGTTCTTAAAGATAGGCCCTTTGATAAAGAAAAAGAAATGGACGGAGTTGTGAGGAAAACAAAACAAACCTTAGATATTGAGAAGAACTTCTTGAATATTAACCTTCAAGTTTTTAAAGATGGAGAAAAGATCGTTGACGAAGATCATGGAATGCGTTTCTGGACACTTCCTGAATTAAAGTATTTTCTGAAGAAGGCTGGCTTTGAATTAGTTAGAGCTTGTAAGTTTCTTGATTTAGATTCAGATGTTTCTGAAGATAATTGGGATATGTTTATCATTGCTAAAAAGATATGAAGAATATAGCTATATTATTTCCATTATTAGAGAGCGGGGGAGTGTTTCAATATGCTAGTTCTATAGCTGATAGTTTAATTAAATATTGTCCTCAATTCAACTATACTATTTTACACTATGGCGATGCCGATGAGTTTATCAATAAAGATGCTAAGTTGGTTCGCTTAGACGCTACCCCTAATAGTTTTATTAATAAGATAAAGGTATTATTAGGAAGATCTAAGAATAAGAATGAGAAGTTGTTAAAATCTCTTAATCTGGACCTCATTATCATCCCTTGTCCTTTATTATTAGGATTAGAGTGTCATATTCCTTATATTGTTTCTGTTCCTGATATCATGCATAAGTATTATCCTAAATTTCCAGAATACGGCTTTAAAGAAAGGGTAATTCGTGATATAATTTACAAGTACTCAACCAAACACTCTGCCTTTAATGTTGTTGATTCAACTCAAGGATTAAAAGATCTTAATAGATTCTATGGCGTGCCTAAAGATAAGATAAAAGCTATTCCTTACATTCCTTCAGGCACTATTTATGGTTATAGAGAAATGAGTGAAGAAAGGGCCGGAGAGATAATAAAGAAGTTTGATTTAAATGATAAATATCTCTTTTATCCAGCTCAATTCTGGTATCACAAGAATCATATCAGATTGGCTAAGGCTTTAAAATTAATAGAAGATGATATTCAATTAGTTCTAGTTGGTAACAAGAATGCTAACATAGATTGCTATGATAAAATGATGGCAGTGGGAGGGAATATAAAACACTTGGGTTATGTTTCGGATGAGGAGATAGCTGCTCTATATAAGAAAGCAACTGCTCTAGTTTTCCCAACGCTTATTGGTCCAACGAGTATTCCACCATTAGAAGCAATGGTTTTTGGGACACCAGTTCTTTGTTCTAATCTTTTCTCTATGCCAGAACAGATAGGGGATGCTGGAGTTCTCTTTGATCCTTTTGATGAAAAAGATATGGCGGAGAAGATTCAATTAGTTTGGCGAGACGAAGAATTAAGAAAGAGATTGATTGATAATGGGTATAATAAAATAAAGGAACTTAATTTGGAGAACCACGCTCATCAATGGGAAGAAGTAATTAATAAAGCATTATTATGATAGAAACAATCAAACATAAAGATCAAATCATAGCAATTATTATTCGTAATGATTATAGATCAAAAGGAACAGAGTTTTTTACTCCGGGTAGTTTTTCTCAACAATTAGCAACTATATCTAGAAAGCCAGGAGAAACTATTAAACCTCATACTCATAATATTGTTAAGAGAGATATTGATTTAACTCAAGAAGTCCTTTTTATTAAAAGAGGTAAATTAAAAGTAGATTTTTATAATAAAGAAAAAGAGTATTTAGAGTCAAAAACATTAACTGCTGGAGATGTTATCTTGTTAGCTAGTGGTGGTCATGGATTTGAGGCTTTGGAAGAACTAGAAATGATAGAAGTAAAACAAGGTCCTTATTTAGGTGACCAAGACAAGACAATATTTTAAATTATGATTCCTGTCAATCAACCATTATTTATAAGTGATGAAGAAAAATATCTAGCTGAATGTATTAAAACTGGCTGGATTTCTTCCGAAGGCCCTTTTGTTAAGAAGTTTGAAAATAACTTCGCTTCTTACATTGGTCAAGAATATGGTGTGGCCGTTTCTAGTGGAACAGCTGCTTTAGAAGTGGCCATGGGAGTTATTGGGATAAAACCAGGTGATGAGGTTATCATGCCTAGTTTTACTATTATGAGTTGTGCTTCGGCAGTTACTACTTATGGTGGTGTTCCCGTCTTTGTAGATGCAGAACCAGAGACTTGGAATATGGACGTTACTAAGATAGAAGAAAAAATTACTGATAAGACCAAAGCCATAATGCCAGTTCATATTTATGGTCATCCTTGTGATATGGACGTTATCTTAGATATAGCTAAAAAACACAATCTTTTAGTTGTTGAAGATGCAGCTGAAATTCATGGAGGTGAGTATAAGGGAAAGAAGTGTGGTAGCTTTGGTGATATTTCTTGTTTTAGTTTTTACGCTAATAAAATAATTAGTACTGGTGAAGGAGGAATGATTTTAACTAACAATAAAGAATATGCTGAAAAAGCAAAGAAATTAAGAAATCTTGGTTTTGAAAAAAAGAAAAGATTTCATCATAATGAACTAGGTAGAAATTATAGATTAACTAATCTTCAAGCTGCTATTGGTGTTGCTCAATTAAAGAACATTGATAAGCTGTTAGAGATAAAGATTAATAATGCCAAAAGATATACAGAAGAATTAGTTGGTGTCAAAGGATTACAATTACCCAAAGAAAAAGAATGGGCCAAGAATGTTTATTGGATGTATGGTATTGTCCTTGATGAATCTACTGGTTATGATGCTAAAACCTTTGCTTTAAAATTAGCCGAAGAGGGCATTGATACAAGACCATTCTTTCATTCTTTAGATGATCAGCCAGCTTTAAGGTGTTTAGGGATTAAATGTCAGAACGATTGTTCGGTAGCGGAAAGAATAGGTAGACAAGGTCTTTATCTGCCAAGTGGTTTGGGGTTGAAAAATGATGAAATTAGTGTAGTCTGTAATAGTATAAAGAAGTTATTAATATGAATAAGACAGCTCTCATAACTGGAATCACAGGGCAAGACGGCTCATATTTAGCCGAGTTTTTGCTTAGCAAAGGCTATAATGTTCACGGTATTATTAGAAGAGCTAGTACTTTTAACACTGATAGAATAGATCATATTTATAAAGATAGTCATTCTGATGGGACTAGTATGGTTTTACATCACGGAGATCTTACTGATACAGGGAATATTATTAGATTAATCACCGAGATAAGACCGGATGAAATATATCATCTAGGGGCTATGTCTCACGTTAGGGTTAGTTTTGATATGCCAGAATATACAGCTAATACCGATGCTCTGGGAACATTAAGGATATTAGAGGCAATAAGGAATAGTAAACTACCAATTAAGTTCTATATGGCAGCTAGCAGTGAAATGTTTGGTTCAGCTCAGCCACCACAGAATGAAAAGACTCATTTTCATCCAAGAAGTCCTTATGCTGTTTCTAAAGTCTTTGCTCATGACATTACTAGATTGTATCGTGAAGCTTATGGAATGTTTGCTTGCAACGGAGTTTTGTTCAACCACGAGAGTATGAGACGAGGAGAAACATTTGTTACTAAAAAGATTACTAGAGGAATAGCCAGAATAAAAGCAGGATTAGATAAGAAACTATATCTAGGAAATTTAGATGCTAAAAGAGATTGGGGTTTTGCTCCCTGCTATGTAGAAGCGATGCATTTAATTCTTCAACAAGATAAGGCAGATGACTATGTTATTGGAACAGGGGAGACTCATACTGTTAGGGAGTTTTTAGAGCAAGCTTTTCTTTATTCAGGACTAGGGGACTGGAAGCAATATGTTGAAATAGATCCGAAGTATTTCAGGCCAGCCGAAGTAGATGTTTTAATAGCTGATGCTTCTAAAGCTAAAGAAAAGATTGGTTGGGAACCAAAGATAAGATTTAATGATTTAGTTAAGATAATGATAGATGCTGATTTCAGAAAGTTGAACTTACCGGTACCCGGTGAAG
>Ga0268277_1002248_pt1 | contig 11536 bp, 10 predicted proteins | sample saktaG_5_FD_190132 | JGI IMG/M metagenome (GOLD analysis project Ga0268277, IMG submission 190132) | Saline water microbial communities from Sakinaw Lake, British Columbia, Canada - sak_2010_1_5_50m | ecosystem: Environmental > Aquatic > Non-marine Saline and Alkaline > Saline ...
CGGCGAACATGATTATTTTAATTTCTTTACTTCTTTAATCTCTAATAATTTTTCGACTTTGTCTGAAAATAAATTAAGCCTTTTTTCCGAATTATCGAAGGAAGATACGGCATTCCTCAAATGCCCTCCCAATCTTTTGAAATCCATCATCAGCTTGGTCGCGTCCTGATTGATTTTGGACAGTCTTTTCAGAATTTCCTGGGTTTGCCGCGATATCTGGGTGTCTTTGAACCAATGTTCAATGGTTCTTAAAGTCAGATATATCGTATTAGGAGAAGTAAGAACCACTTTCTTCGACCAGGCATAGGAAGCAAGGTCGAACTCTCCTCTTATATTATTGATTATTTCGTAATAGACGGCTTCGGCCGGCACGTACATCAGGGCGAAATCAACCGTGCCTTCCCCGGGAATTATGTATTTCCGGGAAATGTCTTCCACCATTATCTTGATGTCTTCGACGAATTTCTTCCGGCAGGCCTCTTTTTCTTCCTGGCTGGCAGCTTCCACTATCCGGCTGAAGCTTTCCGACGGGAACTTGGAATCTATGGGCAATAATTTCCCGTCCGGCAGATTTAAGACAACATCCACCTTTTCCCCGGAAGCGAACATATACTGCGATTTATACAGCTCCGAAGAAAAATGCTGGGATAAAACATGCTCTAAAGAAGCTTCTCCCCATTCCCCCCTTAATTTCGGGGCTTTGAATATTTCCTGGAAAGAAGAAACGTCTTTGATTCTGTCCTGGACTTGCTTCAAATCCTCCCTTATTTGGGTGGCTTCCCTGGTGAAAGAAGTTATCTGCTCGTTCATGGTTTTGGAAACGCCGTCTTGCCTGTCCCCCATTTCTTTCAGCTGTCCCAGGATCAAATCCGTTATCCGCCTTTCAAGATCCCTGATTGAATCCGATTGGGCTTTGTCAACGCTTGTTTTCCTGAACAAGAAAAAAAACAAAACTCCGGCAATCACCAAAAAACCTATTAAAATTAAAAAAAGTTCAGCCATGAAGCAATAATAATACTATATCATTATCTTGTAAAAATGCCAATATCGGCTCTTTTATTCGAGAACCAGCCGGTATTTTGGCGCTGTTTCGGCATAATACTGTTGGATTTGAGCTGAAGTTAAGGCTTCGTTGTAGATGCGGACTTCATCCAATAAACCTATATATCTGCCCGCATAGCCGCTGCCCATTAAAAGATTTAAACTGCTGGGGGTTGTATTGCAATATAAACCACAGGTTCTTATTTGCACAATTTCTCCATTATTATAAGCAATCACTGTGTTATCAGCTGGATTTTTGGTCCAAGCAAGGTGAATCCATTTATTATTTTTTAAGGTTCCTACAGGCCAATTTGAACTTATATAAGGAGAAGAATTTCCTCCGGCAGTACCGAAATAAAGATTTATACTGGAACCTGGCTCCATAGTCATACAAAATTCTCCTCCATAGGATTTGCAAATTGGATTTTGTCTTCCTAAAGCATAATTCTCTGGATAAGCCCAAAGCATAAGCGTAACAGCGCCAGTAACTGGAAAATAAGTCGGGTTTCCCATATTCACATAATCATCCGCCCCGTCAAACTGGATGGAACAGCCCTGGCCTAAAGGAGTGTAGCTTGGATCAGTACTGGCACACCGCCAAACAGGCCCGTTGGTTAAAATACCTTGATTATTGTATCCCGAAGCATCGTTGGCGGTTGTACCAGACCCTTCGTCAAAACTCCAGACTCCTACTGCTTCCGAACCAAGAGCATGATGCACGCTTTGGCTAAACTGCAAGCCTTTGGCTATATTAGCTTTGCTTCTGGTACCGGTCAGGTTGACAATAATAATGCTGGCTAACAGGCCGATAACAGCAATAACCACCAATAATTCGACTAAAGTAAAAGATTTACGGTTCATTTGGTTAAAATCTCAACCAAAATAAAAATAATATAAATTCCCATCAGGATAAAAGCTTCTTTCTTAGTCAGATGACGGTCGGTTTTAATGAAAAAGAAAAAGAACAAAGTCGAGATTATCAGGAAAATCCTGGCAATCACGAAAGGCGAAAAATCAACAATCTTAATGGGGCAAATCAGGGTGATTATTCCCAAAACCAAAGTGGCGGGAACGATTACCGCGCCCATCAGATTCCCCAGAATCATCCAGCCTTCGTCTTTCCTGGCGGAAATTACGGCAAAATAAATTTCCGGCAAAGCGCTGCCCAGTCCGGTAATTAAAACTCCGACCATAACCAAAGGAAAATTGAATGCCTGGGCAAAAAACTGGGCCGAAGCGACAATACCTTGGGCGGCGATTATCAGGAAAACTATGCCGAAAAACACCTTGATGATGTCCCGCACGAAATTCTTGAAATCTTTAGTAATTAAGCTTTCCCCTTCATTATAAATTTTGCTGAATCTTTCCTTTTTGGAAAAAAGCCAAAAAAGATAAAAAAGGAAAAAAAGAATAAGGATGCCGCCGTCCGGCCTGGACAATTCTCCGTCCCAAATTAAAATCAAAGGCAGAATGGCCGCCGCCAGGGTGAAAACCGAAGTTGTCTGAATGGCCCGGCTTTCGGCCGGAATTCCTTTTTTGGCGAATAAAGCGGCCAAACCTACGGCCAGAGTGAGAGCGACCAGATTATTTCCGGCAATATCGCCGAAGGAAAGTTCGGGAATTCCTTTGAGAGCCGAAGTTATGCCGACGAAAAAGTTGGGCAAAGAAGCGGCGAAAGCCATGACGAAAAAAGCAACGACGAATTCTTTCCAACCCAAAAATCTTGCCGTTCTCATCAATCCGCCGACAACCCAATCCCCGGAAAAATAAAGTAAAAGGCAGCAAAACAGAAAAAGCAAACTGTAATATAAAATCATAATTATTTAATGAAATATATTATTTGATAAATGATTCCGGCCGAAAGTATCAAAAACAAAGGATAAATTAAAATCTGTTTCGGTTTTATTTTTCTGTACATCAATAAGATTAAAATGCCGTCAATACCCAGCATAACCGTTCCGATGAATCCGATTATTACAATAAAGCTTTTAAAACCGGCCAAATATAGAAATAAGGGCAGAAAACAAGTAATCGCCCAAGACAAATTTTTTGTAAGTTTCAAATCATACCAGAAAACTTTCTTTAAAGTCAGCCCTAAAGCGATAAAAGAGGTAAAAGTCGTCAAAATCCCGAATAAAAGAGCCAAAGTGACAATGCCGTCTCCCAAAACATCTTTCAATCCGGTTAAAGCGGATTCCGTTGTTTGCGGGCCCGTAATGCCTAAAATCAGATAAATAAAAAAAAGATAAACGATTACGGGAATTAAAATGGCAATGGGAATGATTTTTAAAATCATCTTCTTCCGTTCCCCCAGCATTTCCTCTATTTCCGGAATCAAAGCCAGTCCCCATAAAGAAAAAAGAATGACGCCGTAAGGCAGAAAAATGGAAGAAAAATCAAGAGAAGGAAAAAGATTTCCGACTATTATAAATGATTTTCCCTTGAAGAAAATAGCGACCAAAATCGCGAAAAATAAAACCAATCCCCAAAATTCCACTTTGGCAATGGCTTTTATGCCGAAAAAAATTATGGAAGCGCCGATGAAAAAATATAAAAGAGTGTAAGATAAAGAATTTCCGCCGAAAATCGGCGAAAGCAATTCTGTCAAGAATTCTCCTCCAACAATTAAATAAGCCAAAAGCGCTCCGAAAATACCAAGGATTGTCGAAAGATAAGCTATATTCTTACCTTGATTCCCCAGATAAATTTTGGCAAAACCCGGCAGGCGCTTAAAATCAGGAGTTTTTAAAGCCAACTCTCCGTAAAACAAATGGATAAGAATAGCCAGCCCTCCTAAAACAAAAAAATAGCCGAGAATCACCCAAAAGCCGACTTTCAAGGTAATGTAAGGCAAAGCAAAAAGACCTACGCCGATAATAGTGCCGGAAAGAGTGGCTATGGCATAAATTATTTTCATACTAACTAAATTTTACTCAATTTTAAGAATTTTGCCTTCTATTTTACCATCTAGGCTTTCAACTTTTATCTTATCTCCAACTTTTTTTCTTAAAAGAGCTTTTCTCAAAGGAGATTTAAAAGAAATTTTTCCCTGCCCCGCACCGAATTTATTCCCATTTTATTTCAGAGAAATCATTAATCTATCTCGAATACCGTTGCTAGTTCTAAAGGGGTGAGGACTTTTTTTCCATCGCATTTTGCTAAACAATTTCCATTTTTATCAATTTTCGCTCCTCGACAAGCTCGCAGGACATCGGGTGAAATATCATCGATTAATTTTATTTTTCCGTTAATTCTCCCGAGTTCTATTTTCAGGTCAATTAAATGGAGATTTTTCTTTCTAAATTCTTGAGTTAAAACCTGACCAATCTTTCTTGTTGATTCCTTGGCATAATTTAATTCCTTTTGGCTTAAAATTTTCAGTTTTACTAATATTTCCTCGGTTATCAACTGATCAGTTTCACCTTTTGTAGTAATTTCTACTAATCCATCCAAAGCTCGGCAAAAAGGAACAAAGGGGTATCTTCGAAGAAAGCTGCCGTGGGCATTATTACGATAAACAAATTCCAAATTATATAATCCGGGAATTACCAATAATTCAGCTGGCCTCACAACCATAACAGTTGACTGAGGTGTGTCGATATAATGATTTGAAATTCCTTTTTTAGTCAGAAGTTTGAAAAAAAAAGTTGCAAAAGCGCAGGAAATTTTTCCTTTACCTGGCATTTTCCCAACTACCGAATCTTGCCCTGGGTCAAAAACTGTTTTTCCTTCAACGACTGTACCAGTGGCAGTGTCTTTAAAATGAAATTCTAATTTGCCATCGTTTCTTTCATAGACATCTTTAGTTTTTCCTTGATATTTTAATTTCATAATTTTTTCTTTTTTAGATATTTTTTATAACTTATTTTTTCTAATATTTTTGCCTTTTTTTTTACTTCTCGATTCAAATTTCTCTTGTAGTGCTTAACTTTTTTTCTAATCTCGGGGTATTTTATTCCTAAAATCTCAGTCGCTAAAATCCCTGCATTTTTGGCATTATTTATTGCAACTGTTGCTACCGGTACTCCTCCTGGCATTTGCATAATAGATAAAAGCGAATCGGTTCCTTTTAAGCTGGAAGTTTTTATTGGTACTCCTATTACCGGCAAAGGAGTTATCGAAGCAGTCATTCCTGGCAAATGGGCAGCGCCACCAGCACCAGCAATTATCACTTCAATTCCTCTTTTTTCAGCATCCCGAGCATATTTAAACATTCTCTCTGGGGTTCGATGGGCCGAAACAATAGTAAGTTCATATTTAATACCAAAATTATCAAGAACTTTTGCTGCCTCTTTCATCACCTTTAAATCAGAATCGCTCCCCATAATGATTCCAACTAATATCTTTCTTTTTTGCATAAGTTTTAATTTTTACTTATAACCTTAATCAATTTTTTAGCTTTTTTAGCTTTCTCGATTGCTTTTTCAAGGTTTTTATCTATTATTGTTATATGCCCCATCTTTCTGAATGGTTTTGTGATTATTTTTCCATAAAAGTGAAAAGATAATCCGGGAATTTGTAAAATATCTTTAACACCTTTTAAGACTGCTTCTCCCTCGTATCCTTCTTCTCCTAAAATATTAACCATTACAGCTGGGGAAAGCAATTCAACAGAACCAAGAGGTAATCCAGCGATTACTCGAATGTGCTGTTCAAACTGAGAGGTAATGCAAGCTTCAATTGTGTAGTGACCAGAATTGTGAGGACGAGGCGCTATCTCATTGACCAAAACTCTCCCGTCTTTTGCCAGAAACATCTCAATGCCAAAGATTCCCACTGCTCCTTCTCCCAAAGCTTTAATTGTTTTTATTCCAAATTCCTCGACTTTTTCTTTAATTTTATCACTTACTCTGGCTGGAGCAATAACCACATCACAAATATTTGCTTTGGGATTAAAAATTGTTTCTACTACCGGATAACATTTAATTTCTTCTTTTCTATTTCTGGCTATGTTGATTGCCAGTTCCTTTTCAATATCAATATATTCTTCAAGAAACGATTCACCTTTGATTATTTTTTCAATATCTTTTTTACTTCTAATAATGAACACACCTCTGCCATCATAACCACCCCGAGATCTTTTTTGGACTACAGGAAAGCCAAATTCTTTAATCTCGGAACCAATATTTTCTACTTTTTTATATGCCGGCGTTGGGATATTGTTTTCAATTAAAAATTCTTTTTGTTCTAATTTATTTTGGATGAGTTCAAGAATTTGAGGAGAAGGATAAATCAAATATCCCTTCTTTACCAGATCAATTAAGCTTTTATCTGCCCGTTCAATATCAAAAGTAATTACATCAGATTGAGAAACTAATTCTCTTAATTTTCTCTGATTAAAGAAATCACCAACAATCTGAAAATCAGCCACTTGACCGGCCGGACAATTTGTCGTGGGGTCTAAAACAGTGACATAAAATCCCATTTTCTTTGCGGCCTGAGTCATCATTTTTCCTAATTGTCCGCCACCAATAATTCCAATTTTTGTTGATTGAGGATTAAACATTTTTCATCTTAGGGTTTAATTTTTCTTCTCCGCCAATATTTATACAATTCCCCTACCCATAAAACCAGAGAGGAAAGCAAGATTATAATTAAAAATTCTGAAAGAGATAAAATTTCAAAGCTAAATTTTTCCGCCAAAGGTTGCCAAAAAAGAGATAAAGTAATCAATGAAATAGCCGCTAACTGTCCACCAACGATGAATTTATTGGAAAAGAATCCTATCTTAAAAATGGACTGGGAAAGAGACCTCATATTAAAAACATTAAACAACTGGGTAATAGCCATGACGGCAAAGGCGCCGGCTCTGGCTTTTTCCAAAGAATCATTAAGCATAAAAGTTTTAAAAATAAAAATCGTTAAAACGGTCATTATCACAACCATTAAAACTAAAAATGGGAAAATATCTTTGGACAAAATATTTTCTCCTTTTTTTCTCGGTGGTCCCTTTAAAACATTTTCATGGCGCGGCTCGCAAGCCAAAGCAACATCGGCAAAACCATCGGTTACTAAATTCATAAAAATAATGGTGACCGGTAAAATAATCAAAAGGGTCTCGCCCCATAAATAAGCGCCGATAATTAAAGAAATTATTAGGGTGGCAATTTCGGCCAGATTGGTGGTAATTAAAAACAAGCTGACTTGTTTAACGTTAGTAAAAACGGTTCTTCCTTCTTCAATGGCGTTAATAATGGAGGCGAAATTATCATCGGCTAAAACCATAGAACTGCTTTCTCTGGCCACATCGGTGCCGATTTGCCCCATGGCAATGCCAATATCAGCCCTTTTTAAAGCCGGGGCGTCATTAACTCCGTCGCCGGTCATGGCCACAATATATCCTTGTTTTTGCAAACTTTCCAAAATTTTTAATTTCATCTGAGGAGTTAATCTGGCAAAAACCGAAACATGCTTTACGGTTGAATCAAATTCTTTTTCACTTAATTTTTCCAATTCTCTTTCGGTCAAAACCAAAGGATATTTGTTTTCGCCTATTCCTTCTTCGTCTATTAAACCGATTTCTCTGGCAATAGCTAAAGCGGTTTCTTTGTGGTCGCCGGTTTTCATTATAATTCTAATCCCCGCTGTTTTTGCTTTAGCAATGGCTTCTTTTACTTCTGGTCTTGGCGGATCTTTCATTCCTACCACGCCAACAAAAATGAGATTTTTAATCAAGTCCTCGGCCAATTTTTCCGTTTCTGAAGAAACGGTCTTATAGGCCAACCCTAAAACCCTTAATCCCTTTTTTGCCAAATTCTCTATTTGCTTCAAAATTTCTTTTTTTTCTTTTAGTGTCAGTTTCTTCTCTTTTTCTCCAAGCCAAGAGGTACAAATTTCTAAAACAGCTTCCGGCGCCCCAACTACATAAATTTCTTTCTTGGTTGCTTCTTCTTCAGTTAAAATAGCCAGTGAAGCTCCATATTTTAATTCCGGATTAAACGGCAAATCATCAATTATTTTTTCTTTTTCCAGCAAAACCTCTTTTTTGAGCCCGGCTTTTTCTGCCAAAACAACCAGAGCTCCCTCTGTCGGATCGCCAATAATTTTATAGCTTTCTTCCTTAACCAATCTGGCATTATTACAAATACAGGCAATATGTAAAAGCTTTCTTAATCGAAGATTTTCCAAAGGAAAGAAAACTTTTTCTTTCTGGATGAATTCGCCTTTCGGCTTCCAGCCGTCTCCGGAAACCGTAATTTCTTCTTGGCCTAATAAAATTATTTTTTCCGCCTCCATTGTATTTTGAGTAATGGTTCCGGTTTTATCCGTGGCAATAACATCGGCCACGCCAAGGGTTTCAGTGGCTTGCAGGTTTCTGACAATGGCATTTTTTTTAGCCATTCGGTGAGCTCCTATAGCCAAAACAATAACCAAGACAACCGGCAGTCCCTCGGGAATTGCCGAAACAAGAGCGGCCACGGCAAAACGAAAAGCGTTTTCAAATCCTAAATGGCTAATAAACAATTCAACCAATAAAAGTATGAAAACGCAGCCAAAAGCGATAATGGCCATTTGTTTCGCCAATAAATCGGTTTTTACTTTAAAATGAGTTTTTGGGGGTTCAATTTTTTCTAAACTCTCGGCAATTTGTCCTAAAGCGGTTTTGGGTCCGGTGGCAACAACTATTGCCTTTGCTTGACCGACTGTAACAAACGTTCCCAGCCAAATCATGTTTTTTTGGTCAGCCAAAGGAGTTTTTTCCGGTAATTCTTTAAGATCTTTATCTATTGGCAAGGATTCACCTGTTAAAGCCGCTTCCATTGTTCTAAAATTTTTCAATTCCAATAATCTGGCGTCAGCCGGAATTCTGTCTCCTTGTGCCAATAAAATAATGTCGCCTTGAACCAATTCTTTGGCCGGAATTTTAAATAACTCTCCGCCTCTAATAACTTTAGCAAAAGGCACAACGAGCTTCTTTAGGGCCCTGATGGCTTTTTCTGCCTTTGATTCCTGAATAAAGCCCATACAAGCATTGAACAAAAGAACGGCCAAAATTATATAAACATCAAACATATGGCCGGTGAAAAAGGAAAAAACGGCCGCGCCGATAAGAATGTATATCAGCCAGGAATGGAATTGTTTTAAAAAAATAAAAACCGGATGAACGGCTTTTTTTTCGGGAATTTCATTGGCACCGAATTTTTGCAGACGGCTGGCCGCTTCCTTCAAAGTTAAACCTTCCGGATGGGAAGAAAATTCCGTTAATGTTTTTTCAACGGTTCTTGAATGGGCCAAAGAAGATAAATCTTCTTTTTCATCCTTCGCTGATGCTCGGGTGGGCGAAGAGGATAAATCCTCTTCTTTACCCTTCGCTGATGCTCGGGTGAATAAATTATTTTCCATATCTTTGATTGATTTATATTATTCTAACTTAAAAAAAGCCGGAAATCCAGCTTTAACTATAAAGTGTTCTTTTTTGGCGGCCCCAAGGGGAATCGAACCCCTGTTACCAGGATGAGAACCTGGCGTCCTAGACCGCTAGACGATGGGGCCTTTGCGATATTTAATATATCATAAAAGAAAAATAAAAAAAGCCGCCTTTATAATAAAAGCAAAGGCGGCTATCAGCGAATATTATTTACATTCTTACACTGCCACCGGACCGTGAACTTTTCCGTTTAAATCCACAGAAAAAGTGTTCCGCCAGTGGCAATGAGGACAATTTACCATTCGAGCGCTTCCGTCGTTCTTCCCGACCAGTACGGGAAATTTTTTGTTGCAATGTCTGTTGCTACAGGTAATTTTCGTTTCACCGTTACCGTTGCCGTTGCCGTTCCCGCCGTTTTTTTGGGACATCTCTTTCCTCCCTGCCGTTGAAATTTTAAAAGTACTTTTGATTGATCTTTGAAACCAATCATATGCCGATTACTGAAAAGGAATCTCTAAAAAGAAAAGAGCTGATCCTGAGGATCAGCCGAATTTTCAAATAATTTTAATTAAAAATTCAACTGATCCTCTGAACAGCTTTTTTGGTAATAAATGAATAAAATTTAAAATTCAAATTTCCTAGATAATCCATGTTACAGGGTAATAATAGCATGTTCCATAACAGAAGTCAAGCCCTTGGGCCGCTTTGTCCGAGGGATTGGGAAATTTCCACCAAATTCAGACCGAGAATCGTAGCTAGGCTGACAGCAGTCAGAATAGCGTAAATCTGCTCTTCATTATCATAAGCGCCGGACAGCCAAAAAGGCACGATTTTCCCCTGGTAATTGATCTTGAAGTTCGTATTTCCGTTTATTTTTATGTCCGAGACGAAAATATCGTATTTCTCCCGAATACTCTCTTTGAAACCGAATCTCAGGGTTTTAAAATCATCGAAATCAGCCATGTTCGCCCTTATCTTGTTTTCGTCGTAATTCAAGAGGAAATAAGTATTGGCCGGCAGCTTCTTGAGCGGAAAGGCGCTGACAGACTCGTTTATCGCCAGAATGGGCAGTTTGGCATGTTTCAGGAAAAAAGCAAACTTGTCGATTTTTTCACTTTCCGCTTCAAAAATGAAAACATCCCGGCCGATTTTAAAGGATTCGTTTAAAACCCGGCCAATCGCCTCTCTAAGCGCTTTTTTCTCACCGCCGATAAGAACAATGACTATCGGCTTTTTAAGAAGAAATTTGATTTTCAAAAAAATATTCAACATGGAAATTATTCGTGGTCAGGCGGTATTTGGTAATAATCGATCAGGTATTTCGCCAAATCCCGGAAAACGGGAATCGCCGAATATTCCGCGGTTCTGGTTTTCGGGTTGTTCAATTTGACTAGGATGACGAATCTGGGGTTGAAAGCCGGAGCAAAGCCTATAAAACTCTGCCAAGTTTTGTCGGAATATCCTTTTTTATTAATTTCCAAAGCGGCGAAAGATATTTGGGCCGTGCCGGTTTTTCCGGCAACGTAATAGCCGGGAATTCCGGCGGATTTGGCAAAACCGTTTTCAACCACGCTTACCAGCATGCTTGTCAATTGGGCGGACGTTTTCGGAGAAATTACCGGATTTTCTTCGGCTGTTTGCCCGCTGCCGGCCGCTTTCTTAACAAGATGAGGTTTGACCAGTTTGCCGCCGTTGGCAATGGCGGCAAAAGCCCTGACCAGCTGAATGGGCGTTATTTCTATGCCCTGGCCGAAGCTGGCCGTGGCAAAGTTTATTTCATAACCCTTTTTAAACTCTCTGTTCTCGGAATAAATTTCCGGCAGGTCGATACCGGTCATTCTGAAAAAGCCGAACTCTTCCAGATAGCGCAAAAAGGAGCTGTGGCCGAGTTTTTCTTCGGCAAAAACAGCGCCGGTATTGATTGATTTTTCCAAAACATTGGTCATGGTCTGCTCGCCGTGAGTTCTATTATCGTAATTGGAAATGGGCCAGCCGCCGATTTTGATTGTTCCTTTATCTGTATAAACAGTCTGAGGAGTGATTTTCCCTTCGTTTAAAGAGGCAGCCATGGTAATCGGCTTGAAAACCGAACCCGGCTCAAAAATTTTCTGGGTGGCGCCGTTCTTA
>Ga0268277_1002251_pt1 | contig 11523 bp, 8 predicted proteins | sample saktaG_5_FD_190132 | JGI IMG/M metagenome (GOLD analysis project Ga0268277, IMG submission 190132) | Saline water microbial communities from Sakinaw Lake, British Columbia, Canada - sak_2010_1_5_50m | ecosystem: Environmental > Aquatic > Non-marine Saline and Alkaline > Saline ...
TCCCGCGCGTTTTCGACCCCGCAAAGATCGTGATGGTTCCGGACCATTTCTGCCCCAATAAGGATATACAGTCCGCCACGCAGGCTAAAATGATGCGCGAGTTTGCCGGTCGGCAGGGACTGGTATATTTCGAGGTGGGGGAGATGGGCATCGAGCATGTCATACTGCCTGAAAAGGGGCTGGCGCTGCCCGGGCAGGTGATCGTGGGGGCGGACTCCCATACTTGCACCTACGGTGCACTGGGCGCCTTCGCCACCGGTATGGGTTCGACCGATATAGCCGTCGCCATGGCCACCGGCGAAATCTGGATGAAGGTGCCCACCACTATCAAGTTCGTTTACCACGGCAGGCCGGGCAAATGGACCGGGGGCAAGGACCTCATACTCCATACCATCGGCGATATAGGTGTGGACGGCGCCCTCTACTCCGCCATGGAATTCCAGGGCGAGGCCATAGATAATCTGCCCATGGACGGACGCTTTACCATGGCCAATATGGCCATCGAAGCCGGCGGCAAGGCAGGCCTTTTCCGCGTTGACAGCACGACAAGGCGGTACCTCAAGGGGCGTACCAACGTCAAATACCGGGTTTACGAAGCTGATGCCGATGCGGAATACTCGCGCGTAATCGAATATGACGCCTCCCGGATCGAACCTCAAATAGCCTTCCCCCATCTTCCCTCAAACACCCGACCGGTCAGCAAGGCCGGACATGTCCCCATCGACCAGGCGGTCATCGGCAGCTGCACCAACGGCAGGCTGGAGGACCTGCGCCTGGCGGCAAGGGTGCTCAAGGGCAGGAAAGTCGACCCTCACCTGCGCTGCATCATACTGCCCGGCTCACAGCAGGTTTACCTGGACGGGCTTAAAGAAGGGTTGATCGAGATTTTTATTAAAGCCGGCGCGGCGGTCAGCACCCCCACCTGCGGCCCCTGCCTGGGCGGGCATATGGGCGTACTGGCTGCAGGAGAGAGGTGTATCTCCACCACCAACCGCAACTTCATCGGCAGGATGGGTCACGTTAAATCAGAAGTATACCTGGCCAACCCGGCCGTGGCCGCGGCCAGCGCAGTCTTGGGCAGGATCGCCGGACCCTGGGAGATGGAATAGATGTCACACAAAGGCAAAGCACACAAATACGGCGGCAATATCGATACCGACGCCATCATAGCTGCGCGCTACCTCAATATGCACGATCCCGCGGAGCTGGCCGCGCACTGCATGGAGGATATCGATCCGGACTTTCTGAGCAGGGTCAAACCCGGGGACGTAATCGTGGCTGAAGCAAACTTCGGCTGCGGATCTTCGCGCGAGCATGCCCCGGTCGCCATAAAGGCATCAGGGATCTCCTGCGTCATCGGCAAGAGCTTCGCGCGCATCTTCTTCCGCAATGCCATCAACACCGGTTTGCCCCTGCTGGAATGCGCGGAGGCCGTGGACAGCATCAAGCAGGGAGATATAGTAGAGGTCGACCTGGCAACAGGAACGATCACCAACCTCTCCAGCGGGCAAACCTTCAGGTCAAAGCCCTACCCCGGATTCATGATGGAGATCATAAGCTCGGGCGGGCTGGTTGAGTACACCAGGAAAAAACTCCCGGGAGCAAAGTGATTTGAATTTTGATATAGCAGTGCTTCCGGGAGACGGCGTCGGGCCGGATGTAACGGGCGAAGCCCGGCGCGTGCTGGAGGAAGTAGGCAAACGCTTCGGCCACCATTTCTCGTACAAAGCGGGACTTATCGGCGGGATAGCCATCGATAAATCAGGCAGCGCCCTGCCACAGCAGACAATTGACACCTGCCGCAGCTGCGATGCCGTACTGCTGGGCGCTGTAGGCGGGCCTAAATGGGACGACCCCGGCGCGGCAACCAGGCCGGAGGACGGGCTGCTGGCCATACGCAAGGAGCTCGGTCTCTTCGCCAACCTGCGCCCGGTGAAGATGTTCAGGGTGCTGGAGAATTCCACCACACTCAAGCCGGAGGTGGTCCGCAAGGTGGACCTGATGGTGGTCCGTGAACTGACGGGCGGCCTCTACTTCGGCAGGCCCAAGAAGCGCTGGAGCACATCGAGGGGAAGGCGCGCGGTCGACTCAATGGCCTATACGGAAAAGGAGATAGCGAGGATACTGCGCGCCGGCTTCGAGCTGGCGCTTGCCCGGCGCCGCCGGCTGACTTCTGTGGACAAGGCCAACGTACTGGAGTCGTCGAGGCTGTGGCGGCAGATAGCGGGAGAGATAGCGGCCGGGTACCCGCAGGTCAGTATGGACAACATGCTTGTGGACGCCTGCGCCATGCGCCTGATCCGCGACCCGGCCTATTTCGACGTGATCGTGACCGAGAACATGTTCGGAGACATACTTACCGACGAAGCATCCATGCTGGCAGGCTCCATGGGCATGCTGCCCTCCGCCAGCCTGGCCGGCATACCGGGCGGCAAATCTTCCCATGCCTTCGGCCTGTACGAACCCATCCACGGCAGCGCGCCGGATATCGCCAGCAAGGACCTGGCCAATCCCATTGCTGCCATTTTGAGCGCAGGCATGCTGCTGCACTACTCGCTGGGACTGGGCAGGGAGGCGGCGGCGGTTGAGCGGGCTGTGCTGCAGGTGCTGGAAGAAGGGTACCGCACCAAAGATATTATGACCGCTGGCATGAAGCAGGCCGGCACAGCGGAGATGGGAAAGCTGATTGCTGCGAAAATAAAAGGATGAGCCCGGTTTGATGAGACACGTTGATATCTACGATACGACTTTGAGGGACGGCGCACAGCAGGAAGGGATATCCTTCACCGTCGCCGACAAACTCAAGATCGCGCAGAAGCTGGACGAGCTGGGCATTCAATATATTGAGGGAGGCTGGCCGGGGGCCAACCCCAAGGACACGGAGTTTTTCTCGAGGGCTAAAAGCCTGAAGCTTAAAAACGCATTATTGGTAGCCTTCGGCAGCACGCGGCGTGTGGACGCGGTGACATCCGATGATGCCGGGCTGCATGCGCTGGTACGGTCCGGAGCACGGGCTGCCAACATAGTGGGCAAAGCCTGGGACATCCAGGTCAGGCGCGTGCTGGAGACCAGCCTGGAAAACAACCTGGCCGTTATCGAGGAATCAATAGCCCACCTGAAATCAAAAGGTTTGATGGTCTTTTTCGATGCGGAGCACTTTTTCGACGGGTTTAAATCGAACCCCGCCTACGCTCTTTCGGCCCTGGCGGCGGCGGCCAGGGGAGGGGCGGATTGCCTGGTGCTGTGCGACACCAACGGAGGGACGCTGCCGTCGGAAGCGGGGGAAGCCGTCAGGCAGGCGGTTAAAAAGCTGGGATGCCCGCTGGGCATTCACGCGCACAACGACAGCGATATGGCCGCAGCAGTGTCCCTGGCCGCCGTGCAAAACGGCGCCAGCCATGTCGAGGGTACGATCAACGGGTACGGCGAACGCTGCGGCAACGCCAATCTTTGCTCCATCATTCCGGCGCTTCAGGTCAAGCTCGGCATAAAGTGCCTCTCCGCCGGTCAACTGTCGAGGCTGACGGATGTCTCCCGCTTCGTATCAGAGGTTGCCAACCTGCCGCCAGCTTCGAACCTGCCGTACGTGGGCAGCAACGCCTTCCTGCACAAAGCCGGCCTGCATGTATCGGCCATCGCCAGGTGGGGTGACAGCTACCAGCATATCGATCCCGCTTCCGTGGGCAACGACCCCAAAATAGTGGTTTCCGAACTCTCCGGAAAAAGCAATATCCTCTTTAAGGCCAAAGAGCTCGGTATCCACATGCCTCCAGAGGGCAAAGAGGCTCGAAAGATACTCGATCAGGTCAAGCACCTTGAGAACCTGGGCTTCCAGTACGAGGATGCCGATGCTTCCTTCGAGCTGCTTCTACTGCGGGCACAGCCGGGCTATAAGCCTCCCTTCAACCTGGTCGACTACATGGTCGTGGTGGAAAGGCACAGGAGGCAGCCATCCGTTTACGATATAGGCAGCGAGCTGCTGGCCGAGGCCACCATCAAGGTCAGGGTGGAGGGCAGGGTGATGCATACGGCAGCCGAGGGCAACGGCCCGGTCAACGCGCTCGACCGCGCCCTGCGCAAGGCGCTGCTGGAGTTTTACCCTGGTCTGGCTAAAGTGGACCTCATCGACTACAAGGTGCGCATACTGGAAGGCAGCAGCGGGACGGGCTCTCTGGTGCGCGTCTTTATCGAATCTTCCAACGGCAGGGTGCAGTGGCGCACGGTGGGCGGCTCGACCAACATCATCGAGGCGAGCTGGCTGGCGTTAAAAGATAGCCTGGAATACTTCCTGTTGCGTGTGGATAAAAAGCACCGGAGTATTATTGCGACCATGGGCAATAAAGGTTGATAATAGCTTAGTTGAGAATCGAAATGGGGAATCCCGTTTTAGTAATCAAATATGGAGGTTTGGTTTTATGAAACTATCTCATGAATTCAAGAAATTATGTTTTGTCTCTTTAATGGTCATACTGATTATCTCTTTGTCAGGATGTTCAGGCGGCGTAACTCAGAGTCAAGTTCAAGGATACCCGATCGATCCCGATGTTGCTACGACGCTCCAGAGGACGATTGCGTTTGGCACGATATCGGATAATTCCACCCAACTTTCAGCGATTTCACAATACAGCAAATACGGCTACGGCAACTGGACATTCGGCCCGGGCCTGCCTTCTGACCTACGGACCGATATCATGCCGGCCGGTTATACGGGAGCATCAGTCACTGATAAAGCAAAACTTCTGAATTTCTTTACCATATCCGACATCCATATCACGGACAAAGAGTCTCCCTCTCAGATGATCTATCTCCAGCAACTGTATTACCCGAACCTCCTTCCGCCCCCGCTTGACGCGATGGGCCACCAGCCATGGTCATGGGAGACTTCGGTATATTCACCGGTTATGCTGTATACAACCCAGGTTTTAGACGCCGCAGTCCAGACCATAAACGCCCTTCACAAGCAAAAACCGTTTGATTTCGGAATCTCCCTGGGCGACGCCTGCAACAGCACTCAATATAACGAACTCAGGTGGTACATCGATGTTCTCGACGGCAAGGTCATCACCCCAAGTTCCGGCGCCCATCTCGGGGCCGACACCATCGATTATCAGAAACCTTTCAAGGCGGCAGGTCTTGATCAGACCATTCCCTGGTACCAGACCCTCGGCAACCACGATCATTTCTGGATCGGTTCGCTACCCGTCAACATTTTCCTGCGGCAGTCCTACATCAGCGACACGGTGATCGCTGCGGGAGATGTCCTCTTAAACCAAGTCAATATCAGCAACCCTTTGTACTTCATGGGCGTGCTCGATGGCTCGACTCCTTACGGTGACATTAAAGGGGCAGGACCGGTCGTAACGTTCAACAGCTCTCCCAAGGTTGTGCCCGATCCGGACCGCCGTTCGCTTTTGAGAACGGAGTGGATTACAGAGTTTTTTAACACATCTTCAAACCCGGTCGGTCACGGTCTCAACCTGGTAGACCCCGACCAGGAAAAGGGCTTTGCCTGTTATAGCTTCGTGCCGAAGACGAATGTGCCGATCAAGGTTATCGTGCTCGACGATACGCAATCGGAAACCGATGGCGATACCAGCGTCCATGGTTATGGCTTTCTTGACCGGGCACGCTGGGACTGGCTTAAAAAGGAACTTGCGGATGGCGACGCTGTCGGCCAGCTCATGATTATTGCCGCGCACATACCGATAGGCGTTGACAATTCCTTTACCGAATGGTGGCCCGATCCTCAGAACGCTGTAACTATCAGCGGCCTGATTGCGGAGCTCCACAGTCATCCGAATCTCCTCATGTGGATAGCGGGACATCGTCATCTCAATACTGTTAAAGCTTTTCCGACAGATGATGCCACCAGGCCTGAGAGAGGCTTCTGGCAGGTTGAGACTTCATCATTAAGGGATTTCCCTCAGCAGTTCCGTACTTTTGAAATCTACCTCAATAGCGACTATACAATTTCAATTGTTACTACGGATGTTGATCCGGCCGTTAAAGAAGGAACGCCTGCTGCCGTATCGCGTAAGTATGCTGTCGCGGCGTATCAGATAACCGGAAATAATCTGAGCCCAAATATCCCCGGCTCAGATCCTACCAGTATAGGTTATCCAACCGCTCCCGATCCAACTATAAAGTCAATGCTGCCTTCTTGTTCGTATAATGCAACGCTTTTCAAGCAATTGAGCCCCGCAATGAAGGCGAAGATGCAGACACTTTACCCATAAAGTTGGAAGGTGATTAAGAAACAGGGCGGCCTTAAGGCCGCCCTGTTTCGCTGTCCGTTGATTGCGAGTTTATTCAGATTTGATAATTGCAGCGATACCCTGGCCGCCGCCTTCGCACATTGTTGCGCAGCCGTACTTGCCCTTCTTCTCCTTGAGTATCCTGGCAAGCGTGCCGACCAGGCGGATGCCGCTGGCGCCGAGGGGATGGCCTATGGCCATGGCGCCGCCGTGGATATTGACATTGTCCCATTTCAGGCCGAACTCCTGAACGGCGCGCAGAGTAACGACGGCGAAAGCCTCGTTGATCTCCCAGTAGTCGACGTCCTTGGCCTGCATGCCGGCGGCCTTCAAGGCTTTCTTGGTGGATGGGACGGGACCCTCACCCATGATGGTGGGATCGACGCCGGCAACGCCGAACGAGACGAAGCTGGCCATGGGCTTGAGGCCGAGCTTCTTGGCTTTGTCTCTAGACATGATGAGCATGGCAGTGGCGCCCGCATTCAAAGGTGAGGCGTTGCCTGCCGTTATTGTGCCGTCCGGCTTATAGGCCGGCTTCAGTCCTGCAAGCTGCTCCAGGGTGGTATCGCCTCTGACAGCGGCATCATAATCAAACATCTGCTTGCTGCCGTCGGGTAGCGTGATCTCAACGGGCATAATCTCTCCCTTCAGCCATTCCTTTGACTCGGAAGCCAGCTTGTGTGACCTGAGAGCGAACTTGTCCATCTCTTCCCTGGTTATATTAGCCATCTCCTGCAACTTCTGAGCGGTGAAGCCCATGTTGACGGCAAACATGAGGTCGATCCTCTTATATTGAGGATCGTTGATGAGCTTGTCCGGGTACTTGATGGCGCCTCCCCCTCCCATTGGAATATGCGTCATATGCTCGATACCACCGGCCAGCACTACGTCGGCATAGCCGCAGGCTATGCTCATGGCGCCGGTCCTGACGCTGCAAAGGGCTGAGCCGCACTGTTGGTCGATCTGGTGGGTGGAGATTTCGAAAGGCAGGTTGGCGTAAAATGTCGGGAACTTTCCGCCGAAGCTGAAGTTCTCGAGCAACGGGTTGGCCGTGCCGTGGATCGCTTCATCAATCTCCTTGGGATCAAGCTTATTCCTCTTGATTAACTCGTTCCAAAGCATGCCAAGGACCTCGTCCATCCTGTAGCCATTTAAAAGGTCCTTTTCGGGTTCCTTGGGACGGGAGCGGGAAAACGGGGAGCGTAAATAGTCGATAATCACTACTTCTCTTGCAAGACCCATGGTTATCACTCCTTATATAAAATTTCTGCCTAATTTTACATGTTTGAACTGATTATGACAAACGCCTTTAAGCGTAATATTGCCGCGACATCCGGCGGCCTATCCTTTTATCACGCCCAGCGGTACGGCCATAGCGACCTTGCGTAATATGCCGGCGCCCTGCGCAATTTCAACTACGCCGGTGACATCTTTGTAAGCATACGAGGCCTCCTCAGCCAAGGATTCCAGACTATCGGTTTTGACATAGATGCCCTTTGCCGCGAGTTCGCCTGCCACGTCGGTTCCTCGCATTCCCCTCCTGGCCGCACCCCTGCTCTGCAGCCTTCCGGCTCCGTGACACGTGGAGCCGAAGGTCTCCTGCATGGCCCTCTCTGTGCCAACGGCAATAAATGAGCACCTCCCCATGTCACCCGGTATGAGCACCGGCTGCCCCACCGCCAGGTACTTTTCAGGCACGCCCTGCTGCCCGGCCGGGAAGGCGCGGGTCGCCCCCTTGCGATGTACGCATAGCCTTAATCTCTTGCCATCGACAATGTGATCCTCGATCTTGGCGATATTGTGGGCCACGTCGTAAACCTGCTCCGTGCCTATATCGTCAACCCGCCTGCCTAACACCTTGCAAAACGATTCCCGTACCCAGTGCGCGATGCACAGCCTGTTGGCCCAGGCGAAATTGGCGGCGCAGGCCATGGCTGCCAGGTAGTCCCTCCCTTCACCGGATTCCACGGGTGCACAGGCAAGCTGGCGGTCGGGAAGAGATATACCGTACTTCCTGACCGCCTCGCCCATTACGCGCAGGTAATCATCGCAGACCTGGTGACCCAGGCCCCTTGACCCGGTGTGTATCAGCATCAGCACCTGGCCCTCATGCGTAATACCCATGGCGGCCGCAGCATCCTTATCGTATATCTCGCGGACGGCCTGTACCTCCAGGAAATGATTGCCCGAGCCGAGGGTTCCCAACTGAGGCGCACCCCGCTTCTTAGCCCGGGCGCTGACCTTGTCCGGGTTGGCCATCTTCATGCAGCCCTGTTCCTCTGTAAACTCGAGGTCCAGGGGTGTTCCATAACCGCGCTTAACAGCCCAGCCGGCGCCCTGAGTCAGCACCACATCCATCTCCTTTTCGCTTATCCTGATCTTGCCCTCCGATCCCAGTCCGGACGGGATATTATTAAAGAGTTGGTTGACCAGTTCCCTGATTTTTGGCCTGATCTCGCCTTCGCTGAGATTAGTGCGCAGCAGCCGCACCCCGCAGTTGATGTCATAGCCGACGCCGCCGGGTGATACGACGCCGTCGTTCACACGCGTTGCGGCTACGCCACCGATGGGGAAGCCGTAACCCCAGTGTATGTCGGGCATGGCCAGGGAGCGGCCGACAATGCCAGGCAGGAACGCCACGTTAGCCACCTGCTCGAGCGCCTGCTCCTCCCTGATCATATCCAGCATGGCGCTGTCGGTATAAACCAGCCCGGCGACCCTCATCCCGCTCTTGTAATCCTGCGGTATCTCCCAGCGGTAATCGTCGATCCTGCGGATATCTCCCTGCCATGCGGTCATGCATTCGCCCCTAAATATCAAAGATTATTCTGGCGTAATACTCACCGTCACGTTCGGCGATCTCGAGATTATGATAGGTGGCGGCCTTGATCTCTCTTTTGAACCTCTTATCCTTCAGGCCCAACTCCTGCCCGGCACAGCTTGCCGCCAGCCGGTTTCCATCTATCAATATATCAAATTTGCTCAGGACCAGGCCCTCGGTATATATTATGTAAAGCAATTCGTTGAGCCATTGCACCAGCAGGGTTTCCCTATCCCCGGCTTCCAGGCCGATCTCCCTGGCAACGTCCTGGCGCAGCATATCCACATCGATCAGCAGGGACAGCATGCCTGCCGCGGCGTTGGAGAAAAGTGCGGACGGGTCACTGCCGCGGGCTATGATGCCGATATCTGCGGTGTGCTCAATCACTTCATAGGGCTGGTTCGTCATACTTACATTATAGACGCAACTGCGGACGGCCACACGGATACGGTGTTTGACTAAAAGCTTGGGGTGATGCTACCATATTTAGTCTTTCGGGCCGCTAGCTCAATTGGTAGAGCAGTTGACTCTTAATCAACCGGTTCACGGTTCGAGTCCGTGGCGGCTCACCAGGTCTCCTTCAGCATTTCATCTTCATTACACGCACCTTCGCAATCATTTTAAACCTCCTTTTCATCAAAACAGCATCGATGTAAGTATTTACCCCTATTTTAATGTTGACCCACCGGGTATATAATAGAATCATCTAATAAATAAAGGAGGACAGCATGGCAGTTGACAAATCTAGGGTTATTGGTCTCGTAGGTTTCTGGTCCTTAATCGTGGGTCTTGTTATTTCCCTTATAGCCGGGCTGGTAATGCCCGGGAATGCTGTAGTGGCCATCATACTCGTCATACTTGGCATCGTAATCGGTTTCCTCAACATCACGCCCAAGGAGGTTCAGGCACTCCTGCTGGCATCGATCGCCCTGATCGTAGTCGGCAATGCATTCGCGCCGCTTAAGTTCCTGGGCGTCGATACTTTCATCGCCGGCATACTGGCCTATGTCACAGTGCTGGTTGCCCCGGCAGCTGTCATCGGCGCTGTCAAGATGCTCTGGACCATCGGCAAGCCGGGAGACTAAGCTCTCTGCCAACCGCACCGTGACGTCCTGATATAGAAATATAGAAGGCGGGGAAGCCGGTACCGGCTTCCCCGCCTTCTATTATGTATGCCTGCTTTATTCCGCCTCAAACCCGGTTACTGCACCAGGGGGCCGGGCACCACTCCCCTGAAGACAAACCTCAGAGTGAATGTGATATGGCCGCCTGCTGACAGGTACTGGGAGGATGGCGAGACGCCTTCAAAAACGGAGCTGTAGGGCCCGCCGGAACTATAGCTGACCGAATACGTCCCTGCAGGCGCATTGGTAAAGCTCTGGGGCGCATAATTGCCCGATTCCACGTAAGGGCCAGTCAGCGCGTATCCCACAGCGCCTGACCATGGCTCGCCGTTGAGCGTGGCGTGGACGCTCACAGCCCCCTTGGCCTGCCCGTGAAAGTTGAGCGTAAAAATGATAGTCCCGTTTGGTCCCAGCGTCTGTGAGGATGACGGCGAAACTCCCACGAAGGTCGCGCCGGTGGGGCCGCCCGAGTTATAGCTGATCGAATAAGTGCCCGCCGGCTGGCTACTGAAATCGCCGGGAATAGATGAGCCGGTGTGGTACTTGGGCCCGCTGATCGTGTAGCTGATCGATCCTGAGCCAATGGCCGTTTGCCACGGGGCGCCATCCAGTGTGGCATTTACAATTACAGAACCGTACGACTGCTGCGTCACGAAATTCATAGTGTAGTAGATCGAGCCCCCCGAGGATAAGACCTGCTGTGCCGAAGGGGTGATTCCCGTGAAGGCCGCCCCCGAAGGGCCGCCTGAATTGTAATTCAATTGTATGTTTCCCGAGGGCAGGCCGCCGATAGTGCCGGGAACAGAGTACCCGCTCTTTTCCACCGGTCCGCTGACCGTATAATGGGAAAGGGTGTAGCTTACCGGCCCCGACCATGCCTCGCCATTGTGCGTGGCTGTTACCATCGCAATTCCCGACACACTGCTGCTGCGGAAGCGCAGAGTGAAATTGATCGTCCCCGAAGACGAGAGGGTTTGCGCGTTGGAAGGATGCACGGATTCCAGTACCGTCCCCTCCGGGCCGCCCGAGTTATAGGTAAGCGTGTAAGCCCCCATCTGCATACTTGGGAAGCTCTGGGGGCTGGAATAACCCGTGGCAAAGCCGGGACCGCTGATGGAATAGTTTACGCTACCCGCCCACACCGAGCCATCCCTGGTGGCTGCAACCGTGATGGTGCCCGGCGTACCAACTGGCTGGACGCTGCCGGATGTGACGAAATACCATGGTGAGGTCCATGCCGATGACTGGGAACCCCTGAAAGCGCGTACCCGCCAGAAGTAGGTATTCCCCTCACTGAGTTTTCCGGCCGGTATAGCGTAGAGCA
>Ga0268277_1002253_pt1 | contig 11505 bp, 8 predicted proteins | sample saktaG_5_FD_190132 | JGI IMG/M metagenome (GOLD analysis project Ga0268277, IMG submission 190132) | Saline water microbial communities from Sakinaw Lake, British Columbia, Canada - sak_2010_1_5_50m | ecosystem: Environmental > Aquatic > Non-marine Saline and Alkaline > Saline ...
GGAATTTTTAAAGAATAATAAAAATTTTGAAATAGACCATAGCAAAGAAAAATATTTTATTACGCAGCATCCATCTGGTTTCTTAAAAAGGATAAGATAAACCGGCGGGTTTTTTTTGATCTTTATTTAAACTTAAGCAAGGTAAATATGACAAAAAGGGCATATCAGGTATTGTTGTAGCGGACAGCCCGTCGGCGGCGCAGGGCGCACCTCTCAATGTTACATCCGAAAGTTTTGCAGCACTGTCATCTCTGTGAAAAACGGGAAGAAGCTTACCTTCAGCGACCTGAAGAAAGACAACAAAGTCATCATAGAGTATGTAACGACTGAAAAAGGCACTAGTAGAGCACAATCTATGAAATTAATAAAATAATAGATAAGTTGTTATGACGGATTACGGCAGGATTGGATATATAATTACCCTTGTAAATACAGAGAGGTTTTCCCTCGGCTCATGCGAGAGGGACCCCAAATTTTCCTGTTTTCTTAATCGCTTGAAAATTTGGGCTCACGGTTTCATGGCTAATGCAGAGTATGGAAACCGGGAGCCTAACTTTAATATTCCCCATGCCCTGGCACGTCTATATTATCGAGTGCAAAGACGGCAAACTCTATACCGGCATCACCAATAATTTAGAAAGAAGGATCAAAGCCCATAATAGCGGCAACGGAGGCAGGTTCACCAAATACAGGATCTCCGTCAAATTAGTCTATACTGAATATTGCTTAACTAAGCAGGATGCTTTGAAGCGCGAAATAGCGATTAAGTGCCTTGAGCGTCCGCAAAAACTTTCCCTGATAAAAGGCTGCTATAGAAATCCCCCTAAATCCCGCAACTAATCCCCTCACCAAGCCGCATTTCCAGGTTAAAAAATTTGTGTTAGATTTAGCCGCTTCTTACGTCTATTGTAGTAGGAGGTGGTAAAAATGCCCAACGCTATAGCTATAGACGTTATTGCAACAAGGATTCTGGAAATAAGAGACAAAAAGGTGATGCTGGACCGGGATTTAGCAAGGCTTTATGGAGTATCTACAAAAGTTTTGAATCAAGCGGTAAAAAGAAATACAAAGCGTTTTCCCGAAGATTTTATGTTTCAGTTAACTAAGTCAGAGCGCTTGGAACTGGTCACAATTTGTGACCGGTTCAATTCTATGAAACATTCGACCAGCGAGCCTTATGTTTTCACCGAACAAGGCGTCGCTATGTTGTCTAGCGTCCTGAATAGTGGCCGCGCAATCACTGTCAATATCCTGATCATGCGCGCCTTTGTGAAGCTGCGCGAAGTAATGTCCGTGCATAAAGAACTGGCATATAAATTAAAAGAACTTGAGGTAAGGATAGAAGGCTATGATTCGGATATCAAGGATATCTTTGAGGCCATCCGGCAATTAATCGGCCTGCCCAATGAGCACAGAAAAATAGCCGGTTTCACGCCTAAATAGGGTTGCAAACCTCAGCCTTCCGCGGTAAAATAACCTTATGAAAGTAAGCTCCATTTTTGCCATCCTGGCACTTTGTCTGACCCTTCCTCTTGAATACATGGACCCCATATTATTATTTGCACCGTACGCTATTTTAGCTTTTAGGGTCTTTAGGAGTCCCGTGGTTTATGGCCTAATCTGGGCTCCCTCTTAAGAGAAGTATATGCAACCTGAAAGAGGGTATTCCGCTAAAAAATTATGGACATTTTTATTTGTCTCCGCGCTCTTGTTTTTATCAGTTACCTTGCGGCTCTGGAATATAGAATGGGGCCTGCCTAATGCCTTCCACAACTATTCATTTCACCCGGACGAAAATTTTGCTTTAAATACCCTTCAGTCGTTTAACCTTAAAACTTGGTACCGTTGTCCTAATTTTGCCTGGGGGCCGTTTTATTACTACGTTTTGGGTTTTGTTTTAAAGGTGGCTTCTTTTTTTGGCTTACTCATCCTTAATCCATCCGTTGAGTTTTATAAGACGCATATTATTGAGTTGAGAAAAATATTTCTTATAGGCAGGATCCTGACAGTCTTTTGGGGAATCGTCTGCGTGTATTTATCGTATCTTTTAGGCCGGCTCCTTTCGGGTAAAAAAGCAGGGCTTATAGCAGCCTTGTTAGCAAGCGTTATGCCGTTTGCCGTAATTCAATCGCATTACCTCTGTGCCCATATACAATTTTCCGCCTTGGTTTTACTTGCCCTTATTGCCTGTCTTAAGGCGCAGGAAAACGATGCATTCGCTTGGTATGTTCTTTTTGCCGCATCAACTGCCCTTGCCATCGCAACCTTATGGTTTTTGGGCCTAACGCCGTTTGTTGCTTTCCTGTATCTTTGCCTGAAAAAATCCAGAAAAGAAAAGTTTTCCATAATTTTATCAAGGCGCATAATCCCCGTGTTTCTTCTCACCGGCATAATTTTATTTGCCGCGGCCCCGGGTTTATTTCTTTATTTCGGTGATTTCCTTCGGGAATGGAAAGAAAAAACTTCTGTTGTTTACTGGTTTGCTTCACCCCAGATTATCGGGCCTTTTGTCAGGGCAGTTCCCTCTGGCCTTGGTTGGCCCTTGTACCTCTTGGGGGTAGCCGGAATTTTCTTGGCGGCGAAGAAAAGGCAAGAGAAGGAGATAATGCTTCTTTTGTGGTTGTTGGCGTACTATCTTATGGTTTCTTTGACCGGCAGTTATTTATGGGTAAGGCGTTTTGCTCCTATGCTTTTCGTTATGGTTACCCTGGGGAGCGTTTTTCTGGCGGACGCATGGGAGTGGCAGGCAAAGAAAACCTGGGGCCGGCGCTTGATTGCCATAGGCGGGGCAGGGGTTTTTCTTTATTCTTTTCTTATCAGCTGCGCTTTGTTGGATACCATGAACCACGATACGCACGAGGCCGCCGCATCTTGGATAAACCGTTCTATACCCGCCCACAAGAGAATTGCGATAAGGAGTTGGAAATCCGCCCCGCAACTGGACATTCACAAGTATATCTTTACGGAAGGAATTGAGCCGGATCATCTTGGTAGCGGTGAATTCGACTACTATATCCTTAGCAGCGGCATGCTGCCAGAGCCAACGACGCGTAACCTGATTCGTAATGGAATTCCAGGATACTCTTTATTGGCGACCTTTGAATACGTGCCGTCTTTTCTTGGCATGCGCTTTTCTTTTTATGAAGATGGATACGCCAATCCTACCATTTACGTATTTGTACGGTCAGGAAAGAGCAAGGAAGGTAGATAGCCCAAATACCTTTTCATCAAATATTAAGAAAAGGAACGTGTTTGCCGTACCAATCCAGAGGACGACCGATACAAAAATATAAAATGAGCGGACAAAACGGACAATTTACGCGAGGAATTACCTCGCTAAATCCCGAGTTTCCTTGATAACCGCCATATCCAGCCTTATAATAGCTACCTGTAAATACAGAGAGGTTTCCCCTCGGCTCATACGAGAGGGACACCAGTTACTACAAGAGAGTCCTTTGGCGATTAAGTCGAAGGGTTTTCTATATGTGGGATTAGGGGGCAAGTAATGAAAGAAGGGCAAATACACGAAGTGGCCCCGACCATGGTGGCCTTTTAATATTAGCAGAGTATAATAATTTAAAATGGAACAATATGAAAATTGCCAATATCAATATTGATGTTGATACTTTATTTGAAGATGCTCTTTTAAATTATAAAAGAGAAGAATTGAGCGATTCTTTATTTAAGCAGATGGTTGAAGTGACTTATAATTCTATCCTGCCACGTGTGCTTGATTATCTCGATAAATATGCCATAAAAGCAAACTTCATGATTATCGGCCGTGATGCCTTAGTTTACCCCGAAGGCGTTAGATTGATAATTCGTAGGGGGCATGAGATAGGAAATCATACACAGAATCATTATGCAAACTTTTCTTTCCTCTCAAAAGAAATACAGCAGCGAGAAATAATCGATTGCCAGAATACGATAAAATCAATAACTGGGAAATACCCCAAAAGTTTTCGTGCGCCCGGCTATACGATAACCCCCCAGATTTTAAAAATATTAATTCAAAATTCGATTGATATCGATATTTCATTAGTAAATGCGTTACCATACCTAATTATAAAAAAATTTTATAAGATGTTTATAGCCAGAAATAAGGAGAATCTTCGGGTTCAAAGTCTATGGAGCATCTTTATACCAAACTCACCGCGCTTTCTATATAATACTGCATTTATGCAATATCCAGTTACAAATTCTCCCATATTCAATTTTCCTATGATTACCAGTCTTTTAATTCATTTAGGAATTAAATTTAGAAAGATTCTTTTTAACTCTTTCTTTCTAAAAAAGTATCTTAATTGTAACCTTCATGTGCTGGAATTTGTTGCAGCAGAAGATGTCGAACAAATACCGTTTTCTTTAGATAACCTTATCCTAACTCGGAAATATGTACATACTAAAATATCCGATCGTTTACAATTTTTTGACGATATGTTTACGCGGATTACTAAAAACTACAAAGTTGGCTTACTCACTGAAATAAGAAAGGAGATGTTGGAATGCCTGATATAAAAGAATATTTTAGCGACGCAAAGAGCTGGGATAAAGCATATGAGGGTAAGGGAGGAAAGGATTTTCTTACCATTATTGCAAATAAACTTTTTAGAAAAAGATTGTTGAATAAAAGACTCGATACTGTATTAAGGTTAATGCAGCCAATAGAAGGTAAAAGCGTTTTAGATGCTGGATGCGGTTCAGGAAGAATTGCTTTTGCCACATTAGATGCAAGGGCTAAATCCGTAATAGGCATAGATTATAACAAAAACATGATACAGTTAGCGAATGTCCGGGCTAAAAATAATAAAGGAGATGCCAGGATTAGTTTTGAAATTAACGATATTACCAAATATCAGATCTACACCGATATTGTTCTGTTAGTTGGTGTTTTAAGCTATAATGCAAACTTCGAGACGATATTGAATAATGTATTGCGAAATAAACACAAGGTAATTATCCTTCAGTATCTACCTAGTAAATCTACTACCTTCAGCGCCTTTTTTATTACATCATTAGCAATATTATGGGGCCGAATTAGAAAAATTAAGGTATACAAAAGACATTCATCCGAAGAAATTAATAGATATATGGAAAAGAACGGTTATGTTTTGAAAAAATATTATGAAGACGGCAATGGTATCGTCGCTAGATTTGATAAACTGAATGAAACATAAAGTTGTTGCGCAGAAGCCCCGCAACTGGACATTCACAAGTATATCTTTACGGAAGGAATTGAGCCGGATCATCTTGGTAGCGGTGGCTTCGACTACTATATCCTTGGCGAATACTATTTCACTAGCGGTGGTGAGCTAGCGCCAACGCGTAATCTGATTCCCAACGGAATTCCAGGATACTCTTTATTGGCGACCTTTGAATACGTGCCATCTTTTCTTTTACTGATGATATGGGATGGGCCAACCCTACCTTTTACGTATTTGTACGGTCAGGAAAAAGCAAGGAAGGCAGATGTTATTAAAGTATCCGTTTATGAATATAGCGAAGAAGGCGCGGCAGAACCAAAAAATGAAAATTAAAATTCTTGACTCGTAAAATAGTAATTGGATAATTTAAAGTTGCCGCCAGCCTATAAATTTTCGATCTAATAAAAATATATTCTGGATTCAATAAAAGCGTTACATAATAAAGATGCAGTAAAAAAATCTTCCTTTTTTTTGTCAACCACGGGTATTTTATGTTTTCAAAATCCGTGACATTATAAGACCCCCACTCCTGTAGACTCTCGGGAGGTTGAAATCCTATTTTCAAAATATCATTGTACAAAGTAGTGCCGGGATAGCACATTACCGGTTTGATATTCCCCGCCATAGAGTCAGGATTATCTTTTTTTAATTTTAACATTAAATTCAATGTCTCCTTTAATTCTTCGTCTCCTTCATCGGGCAATCCGCTGATATAACTGTAAAATGGAACGATTTTGGCATGATGCAACCTTTTATTTAGTGTAATTAAATCCTCTATCTTTAGTTTTTTCTTCATGTTATTTAGAAGTCTTTGAGAAGCTGATTCTACACCTATCCCCAAGACTCTTAATCCGCTCTTATATAACAGCCTCAACTCTTCTTCTGAATACATTATTAAATTGTTTACATGCCCTCCCAAAACCGACCAGCTAAATTCAAGGTTAGAACCTAAGAACAATTCTAAAATAGCTAAAACCCTTTCCTTGCTTACAAAGAAATTATCATCCAAAAACTGAATATGCTCGACTTGATAGGTTTTAATTAGAAAATCAACTTCCTCAAAAGTCCTTTGCGCAGGAACGGTCCGCCATTTCGACTGGTTATAGCTTGTATTAATACAAAAAGTACATTGAAATGGGCATCCGCGCGAAGAAAAAATAGACATGCTCTTTTTGCCATTCCACTCCCAGATATATTTTTTTACATCCACTAAATGATACGGTAACATCGGCATCTTTTCTATGTTTAATAGCTCGGCCTGTCTGGTGCCAAAAATGCGGCCGTCGGACTTATAGTAAACTCCGGATATGCCGGAAAGATCTCTTTCTTGTTGTGATAGTTTCTCTAATAACTTCGGGAAAACTAATTCTCCTTCTCCTTGCACAACATAATCAATCAAAGGGTATTCTATTGTTTGTTCAGGGAGGCCGGTGGCATGAATGCCTCCCCAAATTATCGGAACATCTTTTTGGCTCTTAATAAACTTGGTAACTTCGATTCCGCTTAAGATCTGGCTTCCCGTCATTGAAGTGATACCTACGCATAAGAGCTCATCCGTTAATTCTGCTTTCATCTCTTTTCTCCAATTCGATAAATGACGCAAATCAAGTATTTTGATGTCGTAGTCTTTATGGATATAAAGAGAGATAGAAAGTAAGGCAAGTGGCGGTGTCTTGTCTCCAACTAAACTAATTCCGGCAGGATTTACTAAAATAATTTTTTGTTTCTTCATCAAATATTAAAAAAAGGAACGTGTTTGCCGTACCAATCCAGAGGATCATGAAAACCATGGATCAGGAATTCCGCCGCACTAAGCCCGATAGCCATGGTATCGTGCATGCCATTTTGCAGATATAACCCCTGGCGCCCTGCAGAAAGTAAATTTTCAAAGTTCGCAAGATGCCTGATTAAATCTCTGCGTTGCTGTTCATAATCAATATGGCAGACAGCATAAGTTTCCTCCATCTTTTCCACATGGCAATCAACGATTTTTTCCGGATCAATCATCTCTATGCCTTTAATATCCGCCAACGCCATTTCTTTGAGCTGTTCTTGGCCATACTTCCATATTTCATCCTTGGTATCGCAACAAATCTCAAAACAGAGAACCGTCTTGTTATCCGGACAGGTTATGGTGCTTAAGTTCTTTTGTTCGGCAAATCGGTTAAACTTAAACCTGGAATCAAGCAGATAAGTCCAATGGAATTCCATAACCCGCTCGGTGTCCAGCACTAAATATACGAAAATCATCGCCCGATATTTAAAGCGCGTTGCCGTCTCGGTAATACTATCGTCAAAACGCGGGTTCATCATCAGGCTTAAATTCCGGATGGGAATAGTCGAAATTACAAAATCGCTATCAATACAACTTTCCTGCCCATTTTGACTAAAGCTTACCGAGGTTGCCCGCCAAGCCTGGCGGTTTATTCCCGTGACGTTGGCATCCAGATGCAAGGCCCCGCCCCGCGATGTAAAATCAGCGGCCATTCTGTCGAATAACTGGCCGCTGCCTTTTTGCGGATAGACAAAATCTTCCCAGTAAATTTCTTGTTCTTGGCCCCTAATACCTAAGATCTTTAAGATAAGGTTTTTGAAACTCAAACCCTTGATCTTTTCGGCGGCAAACTTTGAGGAAATTAAGCGGGGCGATATACCCCAGACTTTTTCGGTATAATTACCGAAACAAAAATTATATAATGTTTTACCGAAACGCTTGATTCCCCAGGCTTGGAAATTATCATCGCGGGCATAGATAATTTTATAGAAGGGCGATAAGATCAGAAAATCAAAAAGCATTCTTGCTGTAAAAAAAGGATTTAACTGGGTAATCAGGTTGTGAAATTCAAAGGGATATTTGAGATATTTGCCTCTGACTAAAGTTGCCTCGTTTCTCTTGCCGTTTATGAGATCGCCGTCGAAGAACGATCGTATAATCGGGATTATCTCGCCTTTTTTAACGTGGAAAACGTGGGGACCGTAATCAAGAATAAACTCTTTCCAGGCAAAGCCGGCACTCAGGCCACCGACTCTTTTGGCTTTTTCTATCAGGTGGACCTGGTATCCTTCTTTGATTAACCGCCATGCCGCGGTTAAGCCTGCGGGGCCCGCGCCCAGAATAACAACCTTGCCTTTATTCACTTTATATTTCTTTTCCTTTTTCCTCTTTTAGTAATGCGGCGAATTTAATCAACCCCCCTTGTAAAGAAATGCGGGGCCGGAAACCAAAAAGCTTATCCATTGTTTCGGGGGAAGCGTGAAAACGGATATACTCCGGGACGTTGCCTTCATGCCGCAGGCGCACTTCCTGCTTTTGGAAAAGAGCACCCGCTATTTTCACCAGTGCATTAATTGTTAAGGGAGCGCCGCTACAAAAATCGGCAGTCAGGTTCTTTTCACTACTCTGCATAACCTTCAAAATACCCTCAATAGCATCATCGATATACATGGCGTCTATCAAATTTTCTCCGTCGCCCCTGACGGTAAACTCATTTTTACCCTCCAGGCAAAACGCTCTTACTAATTTCGTATATATCTTACGCTCCGGCTCATAGGGGCCGTATGCGCCAAAAAACCTTAAGATCACATATTCTCCGATATTGCCCCGATGCATAAAGAACCGGATATATTGCTCAGAGGCAAGATGCGATACCGCATAGGGAAGCACGGGATTGACACCAACCTCCGGATAGACAAAACCGCTCCTGCCTTCATATACGGCGCCTGAAGAAAAATAGATAAATCTCCTGACTTCCACAGAACTTAAGAAATTGATCACCGTATCGGTAGTCAGTTTCAAATCAAGCAATGGTTTTTCTACCGAAAGAGCGGGGTTTCCGTTAGCGGCCAAATAAATGCAGGCATCAAAATGTTTACCCGCCTGCTTTACCATTTCTTTAATTTCAGCCGTGCTGGTGAGATTACATTTGACGGGAATGACATGTTTTAACCGTTGACTTTTAATAAATTGAGGGAAATCGCTGGTTTGATTGTATAAAGCGAATATTTCCCATGTCTTGGGAGATTTAAGCACCAAGTTTTTCCCGATAAATCCTGATGCGCCGGTAATGATGACTTTCAAGGTGAGCCTCCTAACATTTTCTGGTACCATTTGAGAGAGCGTAAAATCCCTTCCTCCAGGCCGATTTTTGGCTCAAAACCGAGAATTTCTTTGGCTTTATTAATTGAAGGAACGCGGACCTCTACATCGGGAATACTGCTTTCTCTAAAAAGTATTTTGGAAGTGGAATTGGCCAGACGAATAACCTCTTCCGCTAAGCCTAAGATACTGATTGTTTGTTTGGGATCGCCTAAATTAAACACGTTACCGATTGCTTTATCATTCTCTAAAATTAAAAGTACGCCGTCAATAAAATCATCGATATAACACCAGGCCCGAATTTGCGAACCGTCACCGTAAACTATAATATCTTCATCCTTAATAGCGCTGAGGATAAACTTGCGAATAGCTCCTTCCCCAACTTGTTGGGGGCCATAGATGTTAAACGGGCGGATGATAGTAGTGGGGAGATTATATTCTTCGAAGTAACAATGCACAAGGTGCTCAGCCGCTATTTTGCTCGTGCCATAGGTCCACCTTAGTTTTCCTACCGGGCCCTGAGTGGTAAGGCTTTCCTCCGTGCCCCGGTACACATGAGGCCCGTAAACTTCGCTAGAAGACAAATTGATGAAACGCCTGACCTTGCAAGCAAGCGCTGCCTCCAAAGCATTATAGGTCCCTAAAAGGTTCACCTTCATGGTGGTGATTGCTTTCTTGATCACCGTATCTATCCCCGCGATAGCGGCTAAGTGGATAACCACATCCGAACCTTTCATCGCTTTGATCAGGGCTGCTTGTTCCAGCACATCCCCTTTAATAAAAGTCAGATTGGGATGATTTAATACTTCCGTATCTTTAAGGGCGTTACGGTGTTCGTTGTCATAAACCACCACCTTATTTGCACGCACGAGGCGTGCGCACAAATGTGAGCCGATAAAACCGGCACCGCCGGTAACAAAAATCGTCTTATCTTTAAGCATGGGCCCTCCTTATTTTATAATTATTTATATTATACTCTTTTTTATGTAAAATTTAATATAAAAAACCCCCAACCGGGGCAAAAAACATAACCGGTAATCCACTATAAAATACCTTTCTCATACAGATATTTCTTGCTGCAATAGGCTAAGGCCTATATAATTGGTAGTTAGGAAAAGCGAGAGGTTTCCCCTCATGAAACATGAGAGGGGCTTTGAGAAATTATTTTATAAACTTGTGAGGATATGGGCGGGATTGCGGATGAGGCAAGGACAAAAATGAATATGCCGAAAAATCTGGATAAAAGAGATTTTGTTATTATGCTGGTTATCCTCTTTTTAGGTTTCAGCTACATGTATTTTTATAATAGCCATAAGATTATTTCGCCGATAGGAGACGCAGGTTATAACCGCCTTGCCGTGAACATATTAAACGGTAACGGATTTTCCATGCAGGAGAACCCGCCGTTTACGCCATCCTGCTTTAGGACGCCTGCCTATCCTGTTTTCCTCGCGTTCATCTATAAGATATTCGGGGTAAATAATTATGAAGCCGTCCGGCTCGTCCAGATATTCTTAATGCTCTCTTCAGCCCTTGTAGCTTTCATCACGGCGTATATAGTATTCAAAAATAAGATGATAGCTTATCTAAGCCTCATCTTATGTTCTTTCTACAAATATCCCGCCTTTGATTCGGGAATTTATGGTTATCTGATGACTGAAACGCTTACTATCTTTCTTATAACTTCAGGTATTCTCTGTGTTATTTTATTGTATAAGTACGACCACTCCTATCTTTATTGCCTTGCCGGTCTTTTTTTCGCATTGTCCATGCTGACGAGGCCCGCCAATCTGCTGTTTCCCATCGTAATAGCGCTATATTTAGCTTTCCGTAAACCGCTGAAAGAAAATTACAAGAAAATTATCTTATTTCTTTTAGTTATCTTTGCGCTCGTATTTCCATGGACTGTCAGAAACTATTTAAGGTTTAACAAATTTATCATTTTGTCGATGCCGTTAAACGGTCTTTTTACCTTTTACGGCAGCATAACTCATAATCCCGAATTCATAATATATCCTGTTCCTTCCGATTTTGAAAAATGCGGCGTATATATTACGCCGCAAGATTTAGAGTTGGCCAAGAAGGAGATAAACGCTCTGGTAATGTCGTATGGTCATCCCGACGGGTTGCAGATATATGTGCATGACAATGAGTTAAAAAAAATCGGTTTGAAGATTATAAAACGGGATTACCTCTCTTTTTTCA
>Ga0268277_1002256_pt1 | contig 11474 bp, 10 predicted proteins | sample saktaG_5_FD_190132 | JGI IMG/M metagenome (GOLD analysis project Ga0268277, IMG submission 190132) | Saline water microbial communities from Sakinaw Lake, British Columbia, Canada - sak_2010_1_5_50m | ecosystem: Environmental > Aquatic > Non-marine Saline and Alkaline > Saline ...
CACATTGAGGATACCGCCATAACCGAAAAATATTTTGGCTCTCAATACGACATCCATGGGGCCGCTCGCGATTTGATATTCCCCCATCATGAGGCCGAGATTGCCCAAATGGAAGCGATTTCCGGGCAATCCCCGTTGGCGAAATACTGGATGCATACTGGCTTTTTAACAATTGACGGCCGAAAAATGTCAAAATCGCTGGGCAATTTTACCACTATCAGGGATTTTTTTAAAAATAACTCGCCCGAAGTTCTACGGTTTATCGTGTTTTCCAGCCACTACCGCTCCCCTATTGATTTCAAAGATACAGCCATAACCGAAGCCGAGGCCAATTTAGAAAAGCTGCAAGCTTTGATACAAAGATTAAAGAACTTGAAAGGCGCCAAGCGCCTTACTTGTAAGGCGCTTGGCGCCTTACAAGACCGGTTTTGGGGGGCGCTGGAGGACGACTTTAATACCCCTCAAGCCAAGGCGGCTTTATTTGAATTGATTAGCTTGGCTAATGAAAAAATCAGCCAGGGCCAGCTTGCGCGAACGCAAGCCAAAGAAATTTTGAACTTTTTGAAAAAAATCAACGAGATATTCTTATTCTTAAATTTTGATAAAAAAGCAGCGACAGAAAATATCCCCCAAGAGATTTCGGCCTTGATTAAAGCAAGGGAAAACGCCCGGCAAATAAAAGATTGGGCAAAAGCCGACGAATTAAGAAAAGAAATCAACCAAGCGGGCTGGCAAGTTGAGGACAGTCAAGACGGCCAAAACCTCAAAAAAATTTGACTTTCTTTAAAATAGGGCTTAATTTTAATTAAATAAGCATTGCAATTTTTTGAAACTCAAAAATTTAATAGGAGGTGAAACTAATGAAAAGACATCGGCAGTATGCTGTTATTGCCAGAGAAAACACAGAAACATGGGAGCCCTGCTGCATAGAACGGATTATAGCTGACGATGAAGACGAGGCATTGAAGAAATATGGAAAAACAGTTTTGCATATCACTGATAATGAACTTTGTCTCTTAATTCAGCTTAAGTTGGCCCATACGGTTCACTACAGCGCCTCCAATTTGACGATGATAGAAAGGATAAAGGAAAAAGTCGTCAGGAGAAAAAATCTTGGCGAAACCGAGGGTTGGCAGGAAAGGCTGCTGGATTGCCTGAAGGCAGAAAAAGAAAAACTGGCGCCGAAAAAAGGGGCGCTGCAACCTGAATTGCCTTTTTGGCAGCAGAAATTGCTCCAGCATTCAAAAACAGAACAAATAGAAAGAGGAGACGATGAATACGACTATAATAAATAAATGCGGCTTGAATGATCAAAGTCGCATTTATTGTTTTAAACGGTAATACCTTTGAGCGGCGCCATTACCGTTATTTATTTTCTCCTCCTCTATATTCAGACCGCTAAGCGATACAATTGTTTCCAGGCCACAATGATTTACATAAAAGTCCTTAACTTTGGCCTGGAACTTAATGGTTTGTATCACTTTTTCCTGTTCGCCAGTCTTCCCCAAAAATGGGAAGAGAAGGCAAACAACGGCGACTTGAGAGACAGTATCAATGGCACCAACCTCAACGGTTAGGCCAATACGGTTTTTTGAGCCAACGAGAACTACCCCCGTTCCGGCAATGTTCTTCTGGAGCATTTTGCCAGTTATATTTTTCAAAAAAGGTTTTGCCCTATTGGCAACCCCTTTAAAGATAGCCTCGTAAAGCCCTTTGTCCGTGCGGACTGGTGCAAATAAGCTATCTTCGGCTCTAATCAAAAAAGCCATCCAAACCACCTCCTTTTTTAATGACCCTAGTTTCTAAATTTCCACAAAAAAGCAATAAAGTCAACTGAAATTGACTTTATTCGGCCAATGGGTAGAATGAGGGTAAAAGATAAACCCCTTATGGCCAACTCCCAAGATCAAGAAAAACTGCCGCCGCAAAACACAGAAGCCGAAAAATCGCTTTTGGGCTGTTTAATGATTGACCCCAACGCCATTTATAAAGTGGCGGATTTTCTTTTTGGCAAGGATTTTTACAAAGCCAGCCATCAAAAAATTTACAACACGATGCTGGAACTCTTTGAAAAACGAGAGCCCATTGACGTTTTGAGCGTTTCAGCCAAGCTCAAGGGCAAGAACGAATTAGATGAAATTGGCGGGGGATCTTTTCTTACCGAATTGGTGAATATTGTTCCCACAGCCAGCCACGTATTAAGCTATGCCAAAATAGTGCAGCAAAAAAGGGTTTTAAGAGAGCTGATTTCCGCGGGCTTTGAAATCTCGGAAATGGCCCAGCAAGAAGATGAAGACGTTGACAATCTACTGGATAGGGCCGAAAAAAAGATTTTCGGCATCGCCCAAAAAACCCTTAGCCAAAACTTCATTCACATTAAAGATAATCTGGAAGAAACATGGCAAAGGATTGATGAACTCTCTAAAAACCAAGGCGGCTTGCGGGGCATTCCGACAGGATTTAAGTCGCTGGACAATATCTTGGCGGGCTTTCAAAAATCCGACCTGATTATTCTGGCGGCGAGGCCAAGCGTCGGAAAGTGTGTGAGCGGAGATACGGAAATTATTCTTTCTAATCCGGGAAGCGTTCAAACTATTGAAGAAGTTGTCAGATACAAAAAGAAAAATATTTTAAGTTTAAACGAAAATTTAAAGATAAACTCATCTTTGGCAAATGATTTTATCAATAATGGCATTCAGCCGGTTTTTAAAGTAAGAACAGCTTCTGGCCGAGAGATAGAAGCCACTTCAACACATCCGTTCCTTACTATTGATGGTTGGAAGCCACTCTCGGAAATTAAAATTGGAGAAAAAGTGGCTGTACCTAGAATAATTCCAATCTTTGGCAAGCAGAATTTGCCGGACTGGCAAATTAAATCATTGGCTTACTATATAGCCGAAGGCGGCTTGACAGGCAGCTGCCCAACTTTTACTAACGGCAATAAATCAATCGCGAAAGATTTTGTGGAAGCTGTAAAAATGTTTCCTGATATAAAATTACGCATTGACCAAAAAAAGCCTTTAAAAAACTGCCTAACTTATGTTGCATCAGCTAAAAAAAGAGATTACTGCCAACAAAAAAAACAACTTGGAAAAAAATTGAAAAAATGGATTGCCGAAAACAAACTAACTCAAAAAAAATTAGCCGAAAAAACCGGCCTTTGTTTCGGCACTATTTCCGCCTTACTAAATGGCCGCACTTTACCCCTAAAAGATAATTTTATTGAAATACTTGGTTGCCTTAATCTTAATGAAAAAACACACAGTATGACTCTTAAGGAATATGAAAAAATACTGAATCAAAACAGTATAACCAATTGGCTGCAATCGTTGGGTCTGATGGGCAAACTGGCTACTCAAAAATTCATTCCCCCCATAATCTTTCAGTTAAAGAAAGAAGGGATAGCTTTATTCTTGAATCGTTTATTCGCCTGTGATGGAAGTTTTCCTAAAGGCAAAAATGGCAGATACCGCCTATCTTATAGCTCTGGCTCCTATAAATTGATAAAACAAGTTCAGCATCTTCTTTTAAGATTTGGGGTGCTGAACAAGGTACGCGAGAAAAGAATAAAAATTAATGGAAAAATAATTATAGTTTACGAGATAGAATCATTGGATGCGCCAAGTTTATTGAAATTTATTAAAGAAATCGGCATTTATGGAAAAGAAAAAAAACTTAAGGAAGCAGAAAAGCATCTTCAAAAAACCAAACTCGGATGGACTCAAGATACTATTCCCATAGAAATCTGGGAGAAAGTTGCTCGCCTCAAGGGCGCAAGAAGCTGGGCTTCTTTATATAGAGAAATGGGTTTTCCTGTGGCATACAACATTCATGCTTTCCGCCGTTCCCCACGTCGAGAAACTGTTTTAAAGTTAGCTAAGGCATTAAATTCTCAAGAATTAGAAACATTGGCGCGGAGCGATATTTATTGGGATAAAATAGCAGACATAATGCATAGCGGTGAAAAACAGGTTTACGACTTAACCGTTCCCGGTAATCATAACTTTATTGCCAATGATTTCATTGTTCATAATTCATCATTGGCAATTAACATCGCCCAGAACGTGGCCTGCTTGCACAAAATTCCCGTGGGCATTTTTAGCTTGGAAATGTCCAAAGACCAAATTATTGACCGTTTGATTTCCAGCCAGGCCAACATTGATTCGTGGCGCCTGCGAACCGGCCGCTTGTCGGATGAAGGCGAATATAATGACTTTGAAAGAATCCAATCAGCTATGGCGGTTTTGGCTGAAGCGCCCATTTATATTGACGATGCCTCGGGCACTACCGTTCTGCAAATGCGGGCTATGGCGCGGCGTTTAGCGGCCGATAAGGGCTTGGGGCTTTTGATTATTGACTACTTGCAATTAATGGAGCATCGCAATCCTATGATGGGGTTAGTGCAGCAAGTGAGCGAAAACTCAAGGGCATTGAAAGGCATGGCCAGGGAGTTGAATATACCGGTTTTGGTTGTTTCGCAATTATCGCGCGCCGTTGAGCAGCGCACGCCGTCAATCCCGCGGCTCTCCGACCTGCGTGATTCGGGTTCGATTGAGCAGGATGCGGATGTAGTGATGTTTATTTATCGGGAGGATCGCTACAAAGAAAACTCCGAGAAGCCGGGGGTTGCTGATATTATAATCGCCAAGCATCGCAACGGCCCGGTAGGCAAAGTAGAGCTTTACTTTGACGAAGCGCGAATGGTGTTCCGCGATATTGATAAAAAATACGGCGAGTAAATATTTTTATGCTATCCCCCGCTGTTCAAAAATTAGTTGATTTGTTTGTTAAATTTCCCACTGTCGGGCCAAGAACCGCCCAACGGTTTGCTTTTTATTTAATCAAAAAGAATCAAAAAGAAGTTGCCGATTTAACAGAAGCTATTAAAAATTTAAAAAATAAAATTAAGCTGTGCGGCTTGTGCGGAAAGTCATTTGAACTCGCGGAACAAAATGGCGACTTGTGCGCCGCCTGTTCGGACACGCGGCGCGACAAAGCCGTAATTTGCGTGATAGAGAAAGAGGTTGACTTAGAAGCCATTGAAAAAACCGGCCAGTTCAAGGGCCTTTATTTCATTTGGGATACGGACAGCGAAGAGCAACAACTAAAAAAGCTATCCAGCCGCGTTAAAAAAGACTCCATTAAAGAGGTTATTTTGGCCATTGACCCAACCTTAGACGGCCGCCAATTGGCTTTAAAAATCCAACGAAATTTAGAGGCCGCAAAAGTTAAAATTACTAAGTTGGGCCAAGGCCTGCCCGTGGGTGGCGAAATTGAATACGCCGACGAGGAGACCATCACCTCCGCCCTTGAAGGACGTAAGTAAAATAAAAAAAGAAGGGCAGACCTCCCTTAAACTGTTTATAAATGTTTATACAAGTTAGAGGAGGTCTGCCCTTCTTTTTTTATTTTAAATTTTGGTTATTTCCACTTCAGTGAAATGCTGGCGGTGGCCTTTCTTTACTTTATAGCGCTTTTTGGGTTTGTATTTAAGAACCACTACTTTCTTGGCTCTTCCCTGTTTTAATACCTTGCCCGTCACCTTGGCGCCAGCAACAATAGGGTTACCAATTTCAAGCTTGTTGAAGTCCGACTTCAACAACACTTGGTCAAAAATAACATTTTTGCCTTCTTCGGCTTCCAATTTTTCAATCTTTAATTTTTTGCCCGGCTCAACAAGATACTGCTTGCCGCCAGTTTTGATTACCGCGAAATTCATATAATTAAAATTACTCTAAAACGCTCGGTTTGTCAATCTGCAGGGGCGCGATTTTTCTCTCGCCATCGGTTATCTTAACCACATCTTTGTCAACCTTACCGAGCTCCTTGTGAGCGGCATTATAACAGTTCACTACCGTATTTAAATTATTGCCCAACTTTTGCATATAACTGTCAAAAACGGCAAGATGCTTGCCTAATATCTCCACATTTTTTTTGATTTCTTTGGCTGACTCTTCTATCTTAAAGGCTTTCAAGCCCTGCAAAATGGTTTGCAGATAAGCGTAAAAAGAATTGGGAGATACAATATGCACGTTTTTTTCCCAAACCGCGTACTCCAACAAATCACGGGTGTTTGATTTCACCGCGCCAACTTCATTAACCATTAAATCGTAATAAATACCTTCCGCTGGTATAAACATCAAAGCGAAATCAAAGGTGCCCTCCTCGGGCCTAATGTATTTGGCTGTTTCATCAATACGATTTTTTAAATCCTGTTTGAAAATTTTTTCCAGCTGTTCTTTTCTAACCGGGTCTTTTTCACTGATAATTTTGTTATAATTTTCCAAAGAAAATTTAGAATCAATGGGAATAATTTTATCGCCGATGAACAAGGCGGCGTCAACTATCTGGCCATCGTTAAAAGCATACTGCATTTGAAATTGCTTTGGGGTGAAAGCGCTTTCTAAAAGAATTTTTAATGAATACTCCCCTAAAATTCCCCGCTGCTTGGGATTTTTTAAAATATTTTCCAAGGATTGCAGCTGTTCGGCAAAGCCGATTACCTGTTTATTGGTCTCATCAAGCCGGGTAAGGCGCTCGGTGACATCTTTGACGATCTGGCGGCTTTCTTGCAATTGTTTTTCAGAATAAGCGCGGCCTTCTTTTAACTGGTTTTCCAGCGATTCAATATTTTTCTCTCGCGATTCTTTAATCTCCCCTCTAATGGCCTCAAGACCCTGTTGCAAGCCCTGCTGAATCAAACCCAAAGACGCGTCATTTGTTTTTCTTTTTATATAAAAAACCGCGATGGCTATGCCAGCGGCCACAATTAAAAAAACAGCTAAAATAAAAGAGATATCCAACATAAACTAATTGCCTGTTTTATGCCGTGCCCGATTTTCTCTGCCTGATTAACTTCTCAACCTCTTCCAGCGCTTTCTTGTATTTCTCTATTGCTTTTCTGGCGTGCTCTACGGCCATATCGTCGCCCAACGCCCCTCCCTTTCTCAAAGTATTAACTTGCTGGTAGGCCTCAAGCAGCCTTTCCCTTAATCCCCCTTCTTTTTCTTTCAGCTCGTCAAAGCTGTAGGACCAGTCGTCATTGGCAAAACGGATTTTTATTTTTGACTTTTTGTGTTTCATAAGCTTTTGAAACAACAACTGCCGTTTTTTCTAAAAAGTTAATTTGGTTCTTTCGGCAATGTCTTTTTCCACAACATCGCGGCTTCTCCCGTATTTTAACTTGGATAATTGCTTAATCAACGGCACTATTGATAAATCGCCGTCTTTGGCCTTAACGGTTCTGATTTTGAACGGAGAAGAAAGTTTATTATTTATCATCATCTTGACGATAAACTGAAAGTTATCAATATTCAAAAGATCAAAGCGGGAAAACTCCGGTTCAAACTGCTTTTCTAAAAACTCGGCATCCATAGAGCCCACCCGAAAACAAGCGATACTGCCCACGTTGCCAATCACCGCGTTTCTAATCTGTTCGGTGAGCTGGGGCATAAACTGGTGGGCCAAAATCAAATTCAAACGGTATTTTCTGGCTTCGGATAAGATAATGGCGATACTGTCGGTGGTGAAATTTTGAAACTCGTCAATATATAAGTAAAAATCCTGACGCTCTTCCTGGGTTATGCTGGCCCTTCTAAAAGCAGCCAACTGCATCTTAGAAACTAAAATTAAACCAAGCAAAGAAGCGTTCATCTCGCCGGTTAGGCCCTTTGACAAATTAGCCAAAAATATTTTTTTATTATTCATTATTTCTTCCAGATCAAAGGTGCTCCGCTGCTGGCCGATAATATTGCGCATCATTTCATTTTCCACGAAGCGGCCAACCTTAGACACCACATAGCCAAGCATATCTGACCTTGTCTGTCCGGTAGTTTGCGCCCATTCCTGCTGCCAAAATATTTTCACCAACGGATCGCTTACATGAGCAACCTTGCTTTCCATAAACGCCTTGTCAGTGAAAAGACGCGGTATGTCCACCAAGGTGCCCGGATTGTTTTGGTCAGCCATTAAAGCCAGCATCGCGTTCCTCATATAGTGCTCAAACATCGGGCCGATAATCTCGGGTGGAAAAAGCTTGGTAAAAATCATAATCATTTCCGAGATCGCGAAATCCTTTTGCTCCGGGCTTTTCCATTCCAGCATATTCAAGCCGCAAGGCCTTTGCATATCAAACGGCTCAAACAAAACCACGTCATCAGCCCTTTCTTTGGGAATATTAGCCAAAGTATCCTCAACCAGATCGCCGTTGGGGTCAATTACCGCCACGCCCTCGCCTTTTTCAATATCCTGGCGAATCATTTCCCGCAGCAGATTGCTTTTGCCCACGCCCGTTTGACCAACAATGTAAAAATGCCTTCTGCGGTCGTCTCTTGAAATAAAACGCACCGGCCGCTCCTCTCCCCGGTAAAGCGACTTGCCGATCAAATTAAGGCCGACTGATTCATCAGAGGGCAAATCAGTGGGCGGGGTTGACTCTTTACTTTTGGTCCATTTAATATTAGGCGTTTCCAATTGGGTTAAGGGGAAGTGATAAACACTGGACAACTCTTCTAAGTTCAAAACGATTTTTTCTTTTTGGTTATAGTTGCGAAAACTAAAATCATAAACAAACCTTTTTAGCCATTTCTTTTTTACCCTTATTGGACGAAAACTATTCAATGTAGAGCCGAACTGAGCGAAAGCCGCGGCCAAATGGTCGGCGATTTCTTCAGCCCGACCCACTTCGCCAGCCACCCCCACCAAACGTATATTAACGTCAAAAATCTGCTTTTGGGCTTTGGCTTTAATGGCTTGGATCATGGTGTCGTTGGCGGTTCTTTCTTTTTGCGCCTCCTTAGCTTGGCTTTCTTGCTCCTCCTGATGTTTTTTGGCCGTAGCAAGAAACAACGCCTCAAATATACCAAAAATCAAGGCCAGCGCCCAGTGACGATTGGCTTGGGCCATAGCCGATCTTACACCCCAACCCCTCTCCACAACGTCTGATAAAATGTCTTCTTCTTTCTTTTTGATATTAAGCCGCGATGGTTTTAAAATAATTTGAATAGCCGCTCCCTCTTCAGGCTTAATCTTGCTTAAGCTATTGGTAATTGAAGAAAGCGGATCTCTTTCCAAATTTTTATATGTTTTAACGGGAAAAAATAAACTTTCCTTCAGAAAAATTTTACGCCCCGCCACCTTGGCTTGCGGCTCAAACACCGTATAGTCCTGGGGAACTTTTTCCACCATTGCCTGCGGAAAAACCCCTTGAATGCCCTTTTCAACAGCGTTTTCCAAATAGTCGGGCACAGCCACGTAAAAAGCTATATCGGCCTCCCCCACCTTAGAGGCAATTTCCAATACCGCTCGCGGCAAGTCATAACCGCCCCAACGTCTTTCCTTAAAACTGGGAGTTTTCAAGTAAAGAAAATAAGAGTAAACCTGCTCCATTTGTTCAATCAACGCCTTAAAATCCTGTTTTTGGTCTTGCTCTTTTTTTTCGTATTTGGGCATACGCACCAAAAACAAAGACATCGCCAATGACTGGCTTAGGCGATTGATTTTTTTCTTTTTGGTCCTGATTAGTTCCACTATGCCAAAAACACCAAAAATGAAAACCGCGAGAATTGAAATAATTAACCACATAAATAAACCTTAAATACGAAGTTGAGCAAGGTCTGCCCTTACCCGACTATGGCTTCATTTTTTGTTCAACCAACTTATCGTGGAATAAGTCCAGCAAACAAGCATCATCGGTTTTTTTGGCCACTTCAATGGCGAAATTAACGCTCTTGGTTTGCGCTAAATTAAGCAAGTGTTCAATTTTACGGCCTTCAAACTTTATGTCGCGCAATTTTTCGGCCTCTTTCAAAACATTTATTTTTTCTTCGTCTTTGGCGGGGGCGGCGGTTTTGACGGGCGCTTGTTCTAAAACCTTTTCCGGCGGCTTTTCCATTTCCCCGGCTTCCATTTCCACTTCTCCCTTTTCAGCCAAAGGAGCTTCCCGCTCCAAGCCCATTAACTGCTCTGAAGGTTCTATTTTTTCTTGGGATTCATTTGCTTTGAACCCCTGTGATTCATCGGGCATATTTATAATTTTAATTGCTTGTCTGTATTTTATCAAATATCAACACTTGAAGCAAATAGTCAATTCTGATAAAGTAAGGACAATCAAAAAAACCAGCTCAAGGGCCCTATCGTCTAATGGTTAGGACACTTGGTTCTCAACCAAGCAACACCGGTTCGACTCCGATTAGGGCCACACGAATAAAATTTATGATAAATCCGGAAAGACAATTGCCGATCGGCGAAGCCTCAAAGCTTGAAAATGAAAAAGAAGTTTTGCCGGCGCTTGAGGTAAAGAATCATGTGCTGTGGATAAATCCGGAATTCCCTGAATCGCCTTTCTCATTGGAAGAGGGGGCTTCCGCAAATTTAGCGAGATTCTTCACTCCAATAACGGAAAAAACGGAAGAAGAGCCGCGATTCAAAGTTTTGGGCCGCGAGTTCGGCAAAAAAGTCTCCACGTCAAAACTTGAAACGCACGATATGGAAGTGGAGATATTCCATTCCAGAAGCGCCATATTGGGAAGGGTTATTTTTAAAGACAAAGAAGGGCGCCTCTATAGGGATGTTGACCTTAAGGGCGTTGGACGCACATACAAAAAAGATTCCGGGGAGGGATTTATTGTGGCAGACGTAGAACAGCAAAGAGACAGCAAAGAGTCCTGGGGCATTTTGGATTTAACGGCCGCTTACTATGATAAAGAAATATCCGAGATTTTTCTTGACCTGGGTATACGCGCCCATAGAACAGTCGCCATTATTTCATTGGAAGAGATAGTAGATAAAAATGGCGAAAAGCTGTCCATAGATGAAGCCAGGAAAAACGGCCTGATTTCTGAACATAATAAGCCCGCTATTCAGATAAGGGCGTTCGGCACAAAAATAAGATTGGGAGATTTGGTTTCAAATGAAAAATCCAAAAACGAACTGTATGTTGAAGACGCAAGAAAGATGGTTGCCTCCGAATTGGGCAAAAGAAATGAAGATTTTGACAAATTTGAATATCTGCGATGGTTGGCGCAAACAACCGCAAAGAACATCGGTATTATGCACAGGAACGGATGGTATCATGGATTTCTAATGTCTGGATATAACTTAACTTTAGATGGAAGAATAACTGATTTTGATTCCGTCAGCAGGATAAAAGAAGGAGAAAGAAAACAAGTAGAATCAGATGACTTCACCAAAGCGTTAGACAGCTTCAAGATGTTCGTATCTTACTTGGAAAACAGCGAAGACAAAAAAAAGGAATTATTCGGCTTATTTTCAAAAACTTATACGGAAACAGCAGAAAAAATAAAATAAAAAGGGGTTATTCTTCCCCTTTTTTGTTTTTCCCCCATTTTTTATAGGGCCAAGGCCCTGTTATCACCGGAGCTTCTCCATAAGCCAGCTTTTTTGCTTCAAATTCACTGCCGCACTTTTTGCATTGGCAATGAAAAGTACCGCCGCCAACCCGAGAAACCCTGAAG
>Ga0268277_1002257_pt1 | contig 11474 bp, 11 predicted proteins | sample saktaG_5_FD_190132 | JGI IMG/M metagenome (GOLD analysis project Ga0268277, IMG submission 190132) | Saline water microbial communities from Sakinaw Lake, British Columbia, Canada - sak_2010_1_5_50m | ecosystem: Environmental > Aquatic > Non-marine Saline and Alkaline > Saline ...
TGAACTATCGTCAGCAGTTTTCTTTTTTTTTAACAAATTATTTATAGATGGCAAATCGGACATAACCAAAAATATTATTTACCAAGATAATGCATTATCCTACTTTTTATACCAACATGATGCATACTCATAAATAAATAAGTCCAAGTTGAAATAACAAAAACAGAAAAAATACTGGCTACTAATATTATAAACAAAGCATTCAAGCCAACCCCAACCATAAGACCAGCTAACCACAAAGAAATACTACCTGTCATGTTAACTATTGCCCAACTAGCCAAAGTTGGCAAAAAGAAAACCATCATACCAAATAAAACTACCACAACCAGCACAATATTCATTAACAAAATTATTATACCAACCTCTACTGATACTAACCAATGATTAATAAATAATTTCCAAGCTGCTCGCCAAGCTTCCCAAAACTTATATTCCTCTACCACCACATAACCAGCAGCATAAATAGTTAAAAAAGAAACAACCAAACCAACCAGACTAGCCAAAACAAAAATTAACAAAAACAGCAATGACAAACCAACACCATTATTAAGCAACAACTTAAACGCCAAATAACCAACTGGTAGAGCCAACAAACAATAAGCTATTTTTTTAAATAAATTTATAAAAAACATGCGCCAAAAATGTTTCACTCCCACATGCCATTCTTCACCAGCATTAGGTAATTTTTTATGTTTTACCAATGTTGCTGTAGCTTTTATCAAAGCCCCTTGAGACACAACTGATACAAATACTAATAACAAACCAAACCCGAGCATAACTACCAACAAACTAGCAAACCAAATCCAACCATCTATTGGTAAATTTAACTGAGCTGTACCGAGAGCCAATTCCTTGAAAAAAACTAACCGCTCATACATCACCAAATGAATTGGTCGACCAGCCGCCGACATACCAACTTTGCTAAGTAAATCTAAAATACCCATCTGTCCTAAAAAGACAGAAAACAAACCAAATACCCAAAGTATTTTGTGTTCACGAGCCATCTTCCAGCTGTGCGCTAGAGCTTCGCGATAGAGTGGTGTTTTCATACTTTAATAAATTAAAAATTAAGATTTTTATGGTGTATTAATTATATTCAAAAATTCCTAGTTTCCAAATTCTAGTTTCTTTTTCTATTTAATTATAGTATATCACATTTTTAAATAAATAAAAACAAACAGACAAAAATGTGCCCAAAACACATCTCATACGAAAAGAGACGCGATAAATCGCGTCTCTACAGATAATATTATCCCAATCACCCAATCGCTTCCTGCCTGTCCCGACCTTGCGTCGGGATGTCCTCTGTTTTTTCTGTATTTTCCATGTCCATTATAGATTTAAACACATCCTGCTCCACTGTTTCTTTTTCCAACAAAACTTTTACCAGTTCGTCCATTTTATTTTTATTTGTTTTGATAACTTCTTCAGCTGTTTTTAAGGCTGTATGTAATAATCCATTTATTTCTTCATCAATCGTCTCAGCAGTTTTTTCTGAATAATTTTTCTTTTCATGAATATCTTGAGCCAAGAAAATTAATTCTTCATTGTCAGCATACATGCGAGGACCAAGTTTGTCACTCATGCCATATTGCATTACCATTTTTTTGGCAATCTGTGTTGCTTTTTTCAAATCACTTGATGGACCAGTAGATAATTGATCAACACCATAAATTAATTTTTCTGTCACATAACCACCCAAAATCATGGCTAGATCATCATTAAATTTGGCAATGGTAGAATAACAAATTTCTTTTTCTGGCATTGAAAGTGTATAACCCCCAGCCATTCCTCGTCCAATAATAGAAACCTTTCTAATTGAATCACAATTTGGTAAAAAGTGACCGACTATAGCATGACCAGCTTCGTGATAAGCTGTCATTTCTCTTTCTTTATCACTCATGACACGAGAACGTTTTTCTGGTCCAAGTAAAACCTTTTCAATACTTTCCAAAACTTCAACCTCATCAATTTTTTTCTTATCCCGACGCACTGCCAATATAGCAGCTTCATTTAAAAGATTGGCCAGATCAGCTCCAGAAAATCCAGGGGTACGTTCAGCAATTTTACGCAATGAAACAGTTTTAGTAATTGGCTTATCTTTGGCATGAACTTTTAATATTTCTTCTCTATCTTCAATATCAGGCAAATCAATCACCACTCGACGATCAAAACGACCAGGACGAAGCAAAGCTGGATCCAACACATCCGGACGATTGGTCGCCGCAATTACAATCACACCTAAATTAGGATCAAAGCCATCCATCTCAACCAAAATTTGATTCAAAGTTTGTTCACGTTCATCATGTGAGCCACCCAATCCAGATCCACGTTTGCGACCAACGGCATCAATTTCATCTATAAAAATAATTGCTGGAGCAGATTTTTTGGCTTTGTTGAATAAATCACGCACTCGAGAAGCACCAACACCTACAAACATTTCTACAAATTCAGAACCAGAGATATGAAAAAAAGGTACATTAGCCTCGCCCGCAACGGCTTTGGCAAGTAAAGTCTTACCAGTACCAGGTGAACCCATCAAAAGAACACCCTTTGGAATCTTGGCACCCATTTCAGTAAATTTTTTAGGATTTTTCAAAAAATCAACCACCTCATTCAATTCTTCTTTGGCCTCTTTGGCACCAGCTACATCTTTAAAAGTTTTTTTATTTTTATCATCTGGCTTATTTTGTTTGGCCTGTGATTGACCAAAACCCATGGCTTTGTTATTGGCTCCTTGCATCTGACGAGACATAAACCAAATAATACCAACTATAAGTAAAATTGGTAATAATGATGGTAAAATTAAACCCATCCAGTAATTAAATCCAGACTCTTCTTTTACTAACAAATTTACTTTTTGCAACTTAGCTGAATCCACTCCATAATCTGACATTAATTCGGCAAACGATTGTCCGGGTTCTTTTTTAACTTCCAAAACCTTTTTCTCGTCACCATTTAAAGTAGCTAATAAGAAATCGCCACGAACTTCCACTTCTTTTACTTGTTCATCATTAATGTTTTGCACCAAAGTATTAACCCCAACTTTTTCCGGCTCCACTTCACTTGAATAAGTAAAACTCAAAATCGCCGCAAAGGTGAGCAAGACGAGAAAAATGATAGTAAAATTTTTGATAAGGTTTTTCATAAATAAATATACTAATATACGAATAATACTAATTATACTAATGCTATACAAATGTGTATAAAATTAGTTCCTTAATTATAGCGGAATTGGGGGAAAAGTCAAGTTTGGGGGTATTTTAGGATAATCTGTGGATAAAAACTTGACAAATCCAACAAATATGATATAATTATATTAATGGTAAGTCAGCTGTGGACTACATATCCGCTCTGAATCTCTGAACTCCCTACGGGGAGTTCTTTGTTTTGTCAAAAAATTATGATATAATGCGCACCGGTGGAATGAGGGGCGGAGAGCGGAAGGTCCGTGGTTTGACTTACCATTCAAGTTTCAGGGGTTCGAATCCCCCTCCGTCCACCACCCAAAATCCCGATTAAATCGAGATTTTAGTTTTTGGAAAAAAGGTAACAATATGTAACTCAAACCTTCAGGTTTGACCACATTCCTTTATTACAAACAAAAAACACCTTATCTAAAGATGGAGTGACAAACGCAAGTTTGTCTCGCTGTATAATTCCGCACGAGACAGACTCGCGTCTGTCACTCCACTATTTCTTATCTCAACTTATCTCTATATATCTCTATATATCTCTATATATCTCTATATATATTTAAATCCACTTATTCATAAAAAAGAGACGCGATAAATCGCGTCTCTACATTACTTAATTACTCTATTAATCAATTACTTCCTTTACCTCTTCAATCTTCTCTTCCTTCTTCTCCTCAATTTTTTCTTCTTTCTTAGCTTTCTTAACTTTTTTTTCAACCTTCTCTTCTTTCACTTCCGTGTTCTCTTTTTTTTCCGCATCTCCCGTGTTTTGTTTAGCACCGTCAAGTAATTTTAATCCTAATCTGTGTTCAGATGGCTCAATTGAAATTACTTCAAATTCAGCTTTTTGGCCGATCTTGAAACGTTCGCGTAATTCAGCTGCATCTCTAGCACCCAATTCGGAAATATGAGCCAAGCCATGAATATCTTCGTCCAATTTGATCATTAGACCAAAATTTTCAATCTTGTGAATTTCACCATTCAATTTTTCACCAATCTTATATTTTTCTTTGACACTCTTCCAAGGATCATCTACCAAACGTTTGATAGATAAATAAATCTTGGATTTGTTAATGTCAATAATTTGAGCACTAACTTTTTGACCAACTTTCAAAACATCACGAGGATGATCAATTCTCTGCCACACAATTTCAGAAATGTGCACCAAACCTTCCAAACCTTCACCAAATTTTATAAAAGCACCGAAAGATGTCAGAGCACTTACTTCACCTTCTACTACATCACCCACACCAAATGAATCCAAAACTGCTTTTTGTTCGTCTTCCCACACGGCTTTTTCTGATAAAATTAATTTTTCATCTTTTTCAATTGCATCCAAAACTTTGACCTGCATTTTTTGACCAATCAAACTGCGGAGGTGTTCCAAAATTCTATTTTTGTCACCACCTTGAACGCGTGGATAATTGTCTGGTGAAAGTTGAGAAACTGGCATAAAACCAGACAAAGCATCAACTTGCATCATCAAACCACCTTTGTTGGCTGCCAAAACTTTGGCTTCCAAAGTAATACCGTCTTCAGAATATTTTTTCATTCTAGACCAGACCAAATGATGTCCGGCTACTCGGAAAGACAATTCCATTTCACCATTCTCGTTTTCTTTTTCAATAATTGTAGCTTCTACTTCATCACCAACTTTTACATTGGAAAATTCTTTTGATTCAGCAAAAAGCTCTGGGCCACGCACTACACCTGTCACAACACCTTCAATATCCAAGCGAACTTCGCCGTTATTGACTGAGATGACTGTACCTTTTACCAATTCGCCTTCTTTTGGCAATTTAGCAAAAAAATTCTTGAGCAGATTAGCAAATGAACCTGCTTTATTTTCGTCTGACATAATTAAAAATAATAATTAACTTGCTGGCGACGAAACCATACAAGCCCCTTGACTAAATCAAGGGATTAATAAGTGGGGTGATTATACTATATGTAGCTATTTTTGTCAATCTTCGCCCTGTAGATAAACTGGGGGAGATTGGGTGGTTTTTTTGATACACATAACACGACTCACGACCCACACAACACGACACATTTCGTCTGGGTCGTGTTTTGTGGGTCGTGGATTATTCACCAAAATACCACCCATTTCCACCCCTTTTTCCACTTGCATGCTTTAATAAAATAGTGTATAATATAGCCAACTTTATAATAAATCCTGAACGAAGTGAAGGATCTTTCGAAGATTAAGTATTATGGTTTACACTTGTCTAATGTGACTACCTTATACCTTTTCTTCGAAAGATCCTTCAGTCGTCCCTTGTGGGACTTCTTCAGGATAAACCAAAATTTATGCATATTTCATGGCTCGGACAAACCGCAATAAAAATTCAAGTCAAGCCCTTTGACAAAGATGTCACAGTAATAATAGATCCTTACAAACCAGACAAAGGGTCTTTTCCTCGTAGCTTGGCACCTGACATTGGACTTTATACCAGAGGCCAAAAAGATTCCATTACTTTGTCTGGTAATCCCTTTATTTTGGATACTCCGGGTGAATGCGAGACCAAAGGAGTTTTGATTACCGCGGTGCAAGGTGAAAAAGCCAGCGACGTCAAGATTCGTGTAGATGCCGAACAATTGAGTGTCGGACATTTGGGTTTTGCCAACAAACAATTAACCGAAGAGGAATTGGAAGTATTGGCTGATGTGGATATTTTGCTAGTGCCAATCGGCGGAAAAAATTGTTATGATGCCGAAGCAGCTACCAAAGCAGTTAGCTCCATTGAACCAAAAATTATTATTCCAATTGCTTACAAATCAGACAATGATCCTGAGGCCAATCCAGTTGGCGACTTTTTGAAAGAAATGGGAGTGCCTGCCCAAACACCAGAAAAAAAATTTATTATAAAAAAGAAAAATTTGCCAACTGAAGAAACTCAGGTGGTAGTATTGGAAAAAGAATAGTTTAAAATGGTAACAGATCAAACTCACACAATCTTTCTAAAAAAATATTATCAATGATTAATTTAAAAATTGTACCGGTTAGTGGTCAAAATGATCTATAATTTTGATTTTGTCATTTTATTAAAAATTAGATGAATTAGAAATTTTAAAAATTATGCCTGTCAAAAAAAAACCCAAGAAAAAACCAGCTAAAAAAACTGATCGAAAAAAAACTACGGCTAATAAAATAAAAAAATCTAACCAAAAAGAAATCAAAAAAGCTGTCGAAAAATTACCTGGTTTGATTGTAGAAAAAATAAAAATTCAAGAAAAAATTGCTGAAGAAAATTTGAATTCAAGACCAGCCCCAACAATAATGGAAATCAAAGAATTAAAACCAGTCGGCGAAATAAAAACTAGAGTCGGAGAAAATTTTGATGATGGTCGTGACAAAAAATGGTTGATGTGGCTGGGTGTTATAATTTTCATTACCATTATCTTTGGGTTGTGGGGCTGGAATTTGTATGTAAAATTCCAAGACTCTGCCAAAATCAAAGAATTAATTCCGATAAAAAATATCCAAACTGATTGGGAAAATATTTTAGATGAAAATGGTATATCTAATAGTGAAGAAACAACAACGCCAATTTTGGAAACTCCTACCACAACGACCGAAGCAGTCGGAGAAACAATTGATTTAAAAGAAAAAATAAAACAAAACTTAAACAATCTAATTAATGCGATTAATACTAGTTCTACCACAACCATACCAAATAACCAAGATACTATAACACCTTCATTGTAAAATTATGTCTGAAAAAAATATCAAACAAGATAGATTGGAAATTGATCCAGTCGGCAAAGTTGAACCAATTCAACTGGTAGCTGAAATGAAAAAATCATATCTAGATTATGCCATGAGCGTAATTGTTTCTCGTGCCTTGCCCGATGTTCGCGATGGTTTGAAACCAGTTCACCGTCGAATTCTTTATGCTATGTGGGATATAGGCCTACGTGCCAATGGTAAATTTAAAAAATCCGCTCACGTAGTTGGTACAGTGATGGCCAAATATCATCCTCACGGCGACAGTGCAATTTATGATTCCATGGTGAGAATGGCTCAGGATTTTTCTATGCGTACCCCATTGGTAAATGGCCAAGGTAACTTTGGTTCCATGGATGGTGATAGCGCTGCTGCTATGCGTTATACCGAAGCCAAATTACAAGCCGTGGCCGAAGAATTACTGTTTGATATTGAAAAAAATACCGTGGACTTTAGACCAAGTTATGATGGTTCTACCAAAGAACCGACTGTGTTACCAAGCAAATTACCAGGGCTCTTATTAAACGGTTCTATGGGTATCGCGGTTGGTATGGCTACCAATGTGCCACCTCACAACCTAGGCGAACTCTGCGATGGTATCACTGCCATGATTGATGATCCAAAAATTTCCATAGAAACATTGATGGAATATATCAAAGGACCTGATTTTCCAACTGGTGGTATTATTTATAACAAGGCTGACATTGCGGCTACTTACGCCACAGGTAGAGGTGGTATAGTAATCCGAGCCAAAACTGATATTCAAGAAAATAAAGCTGGACAATTTCAAATCATTGTGACTGAAATTCCTTATCAAGTAAACAAAGCCACTTTGATGGAAAAAATTGCCAACCTAGTGCAAGAGAAAAAAATTGATGGCATCAAGGACTTGCGTGATGAATCCAACAAAGATGGTGTTCGCATGGTGATTGAATTAAAAAAAGATTCTTATCCCAAAAAAGTTTTAAATCGTTTGTTCAAATTGACCGAGTTACAAACTATTTTTCACGTCAACACTTTGGCATTGGTTGACGGAATTCAACCACGAGTTTTAAACTTAAAAACAATTTTGGAAGAATATATCAAGCACCGCCAAGAAGTTATCAAGCGCCGGACTCAATTTGATTTGGACAAAACCAGAGACCGGGCTCACATTTTGGAAGGTTTGAAAAAAGCCTTAGACAAAATTGATCTAGTTATTAGCACTATCCGAAAATCAAAAGATAAAGATGAAGCCAAAGTAAATTTGATGAGTAAATTTAAATTTACTGACAAACAAACAGTGGCAATTTTGGAAATGAGATTGCAACAATTAGCCAACTTGGAAAGAAAGAAAATTGAAGACGAATTAAAAGAAAAAAGAAATTTAATAAAAGAACTTGAAGCCTTACTTGCTAGCCCAAAAAAGATTTTAGAAGTTATTAAGAAAGAAATAAAAGAATTGCAAACTAAATTTTTTAGTGAAAGACGCACCCAAATTGTCGCTCATGGTGTTAAAGAATTTAAAATTGAAGATCTAGTACCGAATGAACCAACAATTATTATGTCCACTCGCGATGGCTATATCAAACGCATCCCACCCGATACTTTCAAAACCCAATCTCGCGGTGGCAAAGGTGTAATTGGTCTGGCTACCAAAGAAGAAGATGTCGTGGACAAAATGATTACAACCAATACTCATGATAATATCTTATTTTTTACTTCACGTGGCCGAGTCTTTCAATTGCGCGCCTACGATATTCCTATCGCTACTCGCACTTCCAAAGGTCAAGCTCTGGTAAACTTTTTACAACTAGCCCCCAATGAAAAAGTTTCCGCGATTTTATCTTTTGCCGACATCAACCAATTCAAATTTTTGGTAATGGTGACGAACAAAGGTACAGTGAAAAAAACTGCCCTAGAAGATTTTACCAACGTCAGACGATCAGGCCTTATTGCTCTTAAATTAAAATCAGAAGATATGTTGGAATGGGTACAACCTTCGACTGGCAAAGATGATATAATTTTAACCACAGCTGGTGGGCAGGCAATTAGATTTAAAGAAGCCAATATCAGAGCCATGGGACGAACTGCTTCTGGTGTGCGTGGTATGCGCCTACGTTCAAAGGACTCAATTATTGGTATGGATGTAATTCAATCAGAATTAGTAAAAAAAGGCGTACTAGAAATGTTGGTTATTTCAGAAAACGGTTTGGGTAAACGTACTAATATTAAAGAATACAAGGTCCAAGGTCGTGGCGGTAGTGGCATAAAAACTATGGCTGTGACAACCAAAACTGGCCGAATTATTAGTATGGACGTCATCAACAACAGCGAAGAAAGAGACCTTATGATAATTTCTGTAAAAGGTCAGGTAATCCGTACTCCGCTTAAATCTGTTTCTACTCTCGGTCGCGCTACCCAAGGTGTACGAATTATGAGATTTAAAGAAGAAGGTGATAAAGTGGCGAGTATTACTCTGTTGCAACCAAACTCTGAACTTGAATAATAAAACTCCTGAATATAATTAAAAAATCCCTTGAAAGAGGGATTTTTTTACCAAACACACCAGTAGAGACGTGCCATGGTGCGTCTCTACATCTGTAAAATCTTTTTTAAATCTGTAAAACCTGCCTACCCTGCCTACCGACAGGCAGGTGGCATGCAGGTCAATGCTTTATTTAAACAAATTTCCATGATTACCCATAACTACCAATTCCAAAACCAAAATATCTTCATAAATTCGATAGATCAATAACCAATCTGGTGCAATGTGGCATTCATAAGAATCTTTTAGATTTCCAATCAATTTATGATTTTTGTATTTATTTGATAATTTCTCTCCCTGAGATAATAAATTAATAACCTTTTCTAATTCAAAAATTATTTTCCTTCTCCCAGAATAGTGCAGTTTCTTAAGCTGACGTTTAAATTGATTGGAGTAATAAAGTTTATATATCATAAACTAATCACTCAAAATTTCATCAAACATTTCTTTTACCGAAGTATGAACCTTCCTTTTACCATCCATATAAAACTTTTGTGTTTTGGCAGATTCTGCCAAAATTCGCCGTTCTTCTTCTAAAGTAAAACCGTTTTCCGTTAAAACCGGAAAAGGAATACCTTGATAATTAAGCACTTGTTTAAAATATATTTTTACCCCAGTACTCATATCCATACCCAAAGATTTAAATATTTTGGCCACATCTTTTTTTATTTTACTATCAACCCGAAGTTGGACTGTATCATTCATATAAATTATATTAATATTTTAATAATTTTATTATATTACAATGTCAGTACATTGTCAATACATATTATCCACAGTCAAAAAATCAGCTAATTAAAGCTGATTTTTTTGTTTTTATAAAACGCTGTAGAAATGTTATCTCCCCCCTAAAAAGGGGGGATAAAGGGGGGTGTTCGCGCGTACTTGCGCTATATTGGCCAACACCCCCTCTGACTCCCCCTTATTAGGGGGAGGACGTTAACAACTAATATTATTAATAAAATCATTAATTTTTTGTATTGTAGTTTCTATTTTATTTTTTATCTCATCATCAGAAAATCGCAACACTGTGAGACCCAAACTTTCAAAATATTCAACACGTTTTTGATCATAATATTCTTTTCCTTCATGGCTGACACCATCTGCCTCTATTATTAACATAATTTCTGGGCAATAAAAATCGACAATGAAATTGCCGATTGGTTTTTGACGAATAAATTTATAACCTTGTATTTTTCTATTTCGCAGATAACACCAAAGTAATTTCTCTGCATAAGTCCTTTCTTTTCTTCTCAATTTACTAGCACGACATTTCAATTTTGGATTATAGTATATTTTCATATTACGAACCAGACCGACGAACACCCCCTCTGACTCCCCCTTATTAGGGGGAGAACTAATAACACTCATTAACTTTTCCCCACCCATTTCAACGCCTCTCTAAGCAACTGCTCACCTGTCTTGCCTTCTGCCTCCAAATCCTTCACAACTGATCTAGCCTCTTCTTTGGAATAACCCAAAGCCACCAAACCATCAATCGCATCACCCATTACTCCACCGGTGTGGCTGTCGGCTTTCGGCTGTCGGCTTTCGCCGATTTTATTTTTAAGTTCAACCACAATTCTCTCAGCTGTTCGTTTTCCAATTCCACTTACTTTGGTCAAATAATCCACATCACCCCGAGAAATCGCATTTTGAATATCATCCATACTACCCAATTCCAAAATATTTAAAGCACTCTTGGGTCCAACACCACTAACCGTAATAAGAAGCTCAAAAAAATATTTTTCTTCTAAAGTTTCGAAACCAAATAAATCCATGGCATTATCAGACACACGCAAATAAGTGTGTATGCCGATCTCATGACCAACTTGCAGATCTACCAACTTACTAACCTGCATATTTACTTCATACCCAACCCAGCCAGCTGTCAAAACAGTTAGACTATTTTCTTTTTTATTTATAATTTTTCCTTGAATAAATGAAATCATACGAATTTACTAAAAAATATATTAACACAGCGCTGGTAAGAGTATAGAATAATTTTTAAGAAAAGGCAAGA
>Ga0268277_1002258_pt1 | contig 11470 bp, 14 predicted proteins | sample saktaG_5_FD_190132 | JGI IMG/M metagenome (GOLD analysis project Ga0268277, IMG submission 190132) | Saline water microbial communities from Sakinaw Lake, British Columbia, Canada - sak_2010_1_5_50m | ecosystem: Environmental > Aquatic > Non-marine Saline and Alkaline > Saline ...
TCAGCCAAAACAATTTTAGCTCCAGCTTCCGAAAGTTTTAACGCATGGGCCTTCCCCATCCCTTTGGCGGCTCCTGTTATAACCGCTACCTTTCCCTTTAAGTCGCAAAACTTCGGTGTTGTTTTATTGAATCCAAACACGGTCTTGTGAGCGAGGCGAACAAGATTGCTTCGCAATTTTAGCATGATATATCGGATACATTAGTGCTAAAATTTCGCTGAACACCTTTCTCCTTTAATAATATATTTTAAAATTTGAACATACCTTCGTTACTGCGAGTCGTATTTACAATATGTGTAATTTGAAAAACTACGAGTAGTATAACCTATGCCACAAGATTGATTTATGCCCTCCAAAGTATAATAAAGGGAATACTGGGTGTTATTGTTTTTCATATCATACCAATACGGATAAACAACACCGTTTATAATCAAATTGGCGCCAGGTAATCCGGGGATATACGGTTGTAGAGCAGCATTAGCCGCACAACCGCTACCACAACTTGAACCACTGGGATTGCCATTATTTGCGACAGTTCCAAGACAGCACAAACTTCCGTTAGGATAGCTATTGTTATCTATATAGTACATATTCAACGCTTTTACATAATTTTCCACGTCGCTTATCCTCCTTGCGTTTCTTGCTTTTGTAATATATCCATTAACGCCAACTATAACAATCGCTGCCAAAATTGCGATAATGGCAATAACTACAATTAATTCAATAAGAGTAAATCCCCTTGACCGTTTGAACATGTTTTTTAAATATATATAATTTTAACTTTTTAGCATTTTATTTGTTCATTATACTATATTTTACCTTTGCAAACAAAAAACCGCGTTGACGCGGTTTTTTGTTTTATTCTTTGCAACAGTTAATTGCGTATTGAACTACTTTTCCTAGTTTTGCCAAAAGACCAGTATTCTTGTCTTCGTCTTTTTTGTCTATTTGATTTTCTTCAATTTTCTTAACGTCCCCGGTACTAACTAGTTTCAGATTTATCCCCCAAAATAAAGAGTATAATTCATAGGCTTTTTTAAACATTTCCTGCGCTTCTTCTTTTTTGCCAACGCCCTGCGCCTTTGTTCCAACTTCCATTAATCTCATAGAAGCTGCCAATAAATGTTTTGAAATACACCAAACCTCGCCCTCATATTCTTTTATAATTCTCTTCAACAGGTCTTTTCTCATCTCGCGGGCGGTTGCCAATAAATCAAAATATTCAGGCTTCTCCAGTTTTGCTCCTGTAAAAAAGAAATGCTCTTCAATAGAAACAAGGTTCATTATGGCAATAGATAAATCTTCATCAGAAGATAAATCTAATTGCCCTTTTTTGTCAGCATTAACTTTTTTTATAAACTCTTCTACTTTATCCTTGTTTATATCCATTTTAATAAAATTAATGAATAAAATATTAAGCTTGTTATTAGCAATGCCGAAAACGGAAAAACAACTTTTTGGTAAGGGAAAAATGATTTCCCGCCGTTTTTTTGTTTTAGATATAAATGTAAGCGGTGAACAAGCAAGAAAATAACCGTTCCCACAGCCGTACCAAAAATTATTTTGTCCATCCCAAAAATAGTATTTAGTGGGTGTCCTAGAATCCCAACATAGTAAAGCGGGACATAAGTCAACAAATAGTATACTAGCGCAACAACTATCCAGTCATAGGAAAAAACCCATCCCTTCTTTTTAAACCAAGTTAATGTCCACATAATAATTGCCAACAACAGTGCGCCTATCCAAATAGAAGTAATAACATCATCTACTCCAAGCCACCTTGAAAAGCCAAGCCCCGCCCCTACGGCTACAACACAAACGGGGCACATCGCTTTAGCGATATTAGAAAAAAATAATCCTGTTGCTACTAAAAATGTAAGTGATAAAAAATATTTTTTCTTCATATTATTGTATTCCTGCTGCGTTCTTAAAAAAATTAATTACTGGCTCGTCACCAACTGTACAATTCTGGCCGTCCCATAAAAATGGAATACCAACACCATTACTTGCATCTATATTACATCTCCCTGCTAATTGGGCTATCAACGCAGCGTTAGATTCTAATTCGGGGCTAGTTTTACCACCATAAGGTATTTCAAGTCTCGTAAAAGGTACTTTCTCTTCTATATTATTTTGGACTACAAAATCATCAACGTTTTTACAATGTGGACAACCGTCGCCGAAGAACAAAACATTCCCTTCCGGTAATGGCGCTGGGCTTACAGAAACTCCCGGACTATTCGGATTTTTTAAATATACGCCTACAAATATCACTGCCACAACCACGATAACCCCTATAATAATTATTGCTATTTTATCCATAAAATATTTTTTTAATTAATTTAATTAAACCCTAAAAGAAACAAAAAATCAATGGCTTACTTTCTATACAGCTTCATTGACAGCGCATTAAGCACAACGCTTACAGATGAAAAAGCCATAGCAGCAGCAGCAATCGACGGGTTTAAAAGCGTGTGGGTAAAGGGATAAATTATTCCGGCGGCAATCGGAATTCCAACAACGTTGTAAAAAAACGCCCAAAAAAGTCCTTGTTTTATCTTGCTCAAAGTATATTTGCTTAAGTCTATTGCCGAAACCACGTCCCTTAAGTCATCCTTTATCAAAACTATTTCACCCGTTTCCATAGCAACGTCAGTGCCAGAGCCCAGGGCAATCCCCAAATCGGCCTTTGCTAGGGCTGGAGCGTCATTAATACCATCTCCCACCATAGCAACTATATTGCCTTCCGATTGAAGTTTTTTTATTTCGTCTGATTTTCCTTGTGGTAAAACTTCGGCTAAAACTCTATCAATCCCAATTTGTTTTGCAATAGCTTCTGCGACTCTTTTATTGTCGCCCGTAATAATCGCTACCTGTTTTCCCATTTTATGGAGCATATCAACTGCTTCTTTCGAATTTTCTTTCAATACATCAGCTACCGCTATAATCGCAACAATTTTTTTATCAACCGCTAAAATCATCGCTGTTTTCCCCTGCGTTTCCAGAGTAACCATTTTATCTTCAATAGATTTCGTCTCGATTTTATTATCTAACATAAGTTTTCTGGTGCCAAGTAAAACTTTACTGTCTCCAAGCTTAGCTGAAACTCCCCCGCCAGGAATTGCCTGAAAATCTTTAACCTCTTCTGGGATAATTTTTTCTTCTTTGGCTTTGTTTACAATTGCCTGGGCCAAAGGATGTTCTGATTTTTTTTCTATAGCCGAAGCAATTTTTAATATAGACTTATTATCCATACTTTTATCTGTTGACACAATTTCTGTAACAACCGGCTCTCCTTTTGTTAGAGTCCCCGTTTTATCGAAAACAACCATATTAATATCTTTTGCAATCTCAAGCGCCTTACTAGATTTTATTAAAATTCCCTTTTGAGCCGCCAAACCAGTTCCCATCATAACCGCAGTAGGAGTTGCTAAACCTAGAGCGCAAGGACAAGCAATAATTAAAACAGCAACAAAAACCGTTAAAGCAAAAGTAAATGGATACCCCAACAACAGCCATATTACAGCAGAAACAATTGCTATAACCAAAACAACTGGCACAAAATAAAATGAGACTTTATCGGCCAGTAACTGAATTGGGGCTTTAGATCCCATAGCATCTTCCACCATTTTTACGATTTGGGAAATCATTGTGTCTTTACCAACTCTTGTCGCCTTAAACCTTAAAGCACCTGTTTTATTTATAGTTGCTCCAATCACTTCATCTCCAGCTCTTTTTTCAACGGGCACACTTTCTCCCGTAATCGCTTTTTCATCAACACCAGAATAGCCATCAACTACAACCCCATCAACAGGAATTTTTTCACCAGGCTTTACCAAAATAATATCACCAACTTTTACTTCAGAAATTGGCACATCAAACTCTCGTCCATCCTTTATTATTGTGGCTATTTTTGGTTGAAGGCCCATAAGTTTTTTAATAGCTTCGCCAGTTTTTCCTTTTGTTACTGCTTCTAAATATTTTCCAAGAGAAATAAAAATTAAAATAAACACAGCCGACTCAAAGTAAAAATTCTCCATACCAACGGTTTTACCAAAAAAAAGCAGAAGTGCTTGCACTAAACTATAAAAATAAGCTGTCCCCGTGCCAATTAAAATTAGTGTGTCCATATTTGGGCCAAGCTTCAACAATTTTTTGACTCCAGAACTCCAAATATGAAAAGATGCTAAAATTACGGCTGTTGCCAGAACCGCCTGTATGGCAATCCCATAAGTTTTAAATAATTGTGGTATGGGCAAACCAACCATCCCACCCATTGCCATATATATAATCGGCAAGCCAAATATAAGAGAAATAACAAACCTATTTCTTAGTTTTCTAACTTCGCCTTCCTTTTGAATCTTATTATGGTCGTGCGTTTCTGCCATTTCCATTTTTCCATCATCTTCTTCGGCTTTATACCCCAAACCCTCAATAGTTTTCTTCACCTTGGTTTTATCGGTCTCCGAGGGATTAAACTCAAGATAAGCCTTTTCGGTTGCAAAATTTACATTTGCAGAGCTGACTCCTTTTTCCTTTTTAAGTCCGCGCTCTATTGTCGCGGCGCACGAGGCGCAAGTCATCCCTTGAATTTTTAAAGTTATTTTTTTATTCATGATTAAGCTCTTTTAATATTTTTACCAAATTCAATTTGTACATTTTACAAACCTCCCCAATTTTTAACTTATCAATTTCAAACTGGGCCATTGGACAAGAAACACATGGCACGCCATTTTTTACTAAAATTTCATCGGCGTCCTTTTTATTTAATATTTTTTTTAACGTTGTTTTGGCTGTAAACATAAAAAATTAATTAATTACTTCTATTGTTCCCGTGACCATACCCATTGAACAGCTGAATCTGTATCTCCCGGCTTTTGTTGGAGTAAATTCTTTGACTGTTGTCTGACCAGCGGGCAAATCAACGGATCCCGAAAATAATCCCATAGCAACAATCGGGCTGTTGCAACCTCTTGCGTTATCAGCTGTTATTTCCCATCTTACTGGCACGCCGGCTTTTACTTTAAAATAGTTCGGCGAGTCAGAAGAAGCGTGAGCTGCCATTTTAATAACCTGCTCTCCGTTTACAATCGGTGGCAAATCTGCGGCAGATACAGATCCTGCCTGCCCCGTTAGAGGCTGAAGACTCTCTAGTGGGGCAAATCCCAAAACATTCATTTGGGCATGTATATTAAAAATCGCAAAAAATAAAACCAAAAATCCTGCCGCCTTAGAAAATTTTTCGGCAAAATTGGGTTTAGACAAAAATTTAATCGATGAAAACCCGATTGAAAATAAAACCGGAACCGTCCCTAAAACAAACGCCAGCATTATCAGGCTTCCCTGTATGGCGTTTGAAGACAGCAAGGCCAATCCCTCTGCGGTAATTGTAAAACCACAAGGCAAAATAATCGTTGCTGCTCCCATTAAAAACGGCATAAATTTCCCTTTAAAATTGCTCTCATTGGCAACATATCTTGTGGCAGATTTTGGCAGCGCTAACTGAAATTTTCTAAAAGCCTTCACCCCAAGCATTTGTAGCCCCAAAGCAATCATTAAAAAAGACATTGCAACAATTAAAAATGAGGTGAATTGAATAGATATGCTCAACCTACTGCCAACCAAGCCTAAAAATGCTCCAAAAATCAAATAAGAAATTATTCTTCCCGCGTTAAATATTATATGAGGCTGAAGTTTTTTGGCGGTCGAAGAATTTTCTCCATAAAGCTCGCCCCATTGTTTTGACATTGATAAAATAATTCCTCCCACTAACGCAGCGCAGGAAGACAGACTAGCCAAAATTCCAAAAATAAAAAAAGCCGGTAGAGATGAAGATGAACTAACACTCATGAATCCATTAATCCCGGCCTTATCTAAAAGTAGAAAGCCTATAATTATAAAAATAGCGATATTAAAAGCGACCAACGTCGGATTCATTTTCTTTTTGCCATCGCCATTCTTTTTGTCATTCCCATACCCAAGGGGTATTCCGCGGGGATCTAGCTTCGTTTCTGAAAATTTATAATTTTCTTCCTTAAAAATTTTGGTTAATCTTTCTGGGTTCGGCCTGTCACCCTCATACTCCACAACAACCTCTCCCTTACCCGTTGAAGCGTCAACCGACTTTATGTTTGCCAATTGCAAAAGTTTTTTTTCAATTAAAATTTCGCACGAAGCGCAATGCATGCCTTCAATTTTATAAACGTGTTCCTTTACATTTTTTCCCACAGCTTCTCCTTCTAGCCTATTTTTACCTACTGGGGCTTCTGCTGAAACCACAACGTGGTCAACGGCTATTTTCTGTCCCAAATGTTCTGATAAAACTATTGCTGGTTCTGCAACTGGTTCGTCTTCTGGCGCTTTTGAAACCGAAGCGGGCACAAAATCATGAAAAGTAAATTTTTCTTCTTTAAATAGCTCATTTAACAACTCTGGTGCGGGTCTTTCGCTTTCGCCTTCGTATTCTATGTAAGCATCCCGCCTGCGAGTTGAAGCATCTGCAAACTTCACCCCGGGTAATTTAGACAACCTCTCCTTTATTAACACCTCACAGGAATGACAAGTCATTCCAGAAACCTCATAAACATATTTTTCCATGCTTTTTGTTAAATAGAGTTACTAATATTAATATTTATTTATTAAATAGTTTCGTTACTTTTAGAATTTCTTCTGTCATTTCTTTCTTCTTTTTCTCATTATTAGAAGCCATTGCGTTCTTGAAGCATGAGTTAAGGTGGTTTTCCATCAACATTTCGTGGGCAGACCTCAAAAGCCCTATTACAGCCAAATTTTGCTGCATAATATTAATGCAATACTCCCCGCCATCTATCATCTCGATAATCTTTGAAATCGAGCCTTGTGCCTTTTTAAAATTAATCAATGATTTCTCCTTGTTTGTTGTCATAAATCTTATTTATTAATTATACTACTTACTCCTAAACAAAAAACTCACAAAAGCAACTATCATTATTACCGCAACACGTGGAACAAGCTACGCTCTCGTATTGTAAACTTATAACACATTCACACCCATCGCCCTCGTCACCACCGCTCGCGCTAACATTATTACAAACACAATTTATGGAAATGTTTCCACACATATCGCAAATCTCGTTTTCGCTCTTTTTAGGATTGCAATTACATTTCTTCATAACTATATCCTTTAATTATTTTTAAACTCACTACTACAATAAATCTTTCTTTTTTTCTTCAAATTCCTTTTTATCAATCTCACCCTTTGCATATCTGTCCTTTAAAATTTCAATCGCAGAATTATGCTTTTCAGATTTGCTGATCCCCGATAACCCGATAAGCCACCTTATAAGAAACGCAATAGCAACCGCAAATATAACCCAGAAAAAGATCATTACAATAAAACCGACCCAGCCGAACGGTCCATAACCATAACCCATCATATTATTATATCCGCCCCCAGACCAATCATCCATCATCCATTGAGCAGAGGCGAGCTGTGGAATAAAAAACAGGGCAGATAATATTGATAACAACGTAATATATTTTTTCATAATTTTGCGCGATTTGCGCACTATTTAATTATATGTATTTTAATCACGACCGTTTTATTCACACCCCTACCTGGGGTATAGGTCCATTATATCAGATTAAAGACCCGTGTCAAGCCCTTAACATTGAAGGGGTCAACGTCGTTGACCCCTTCGTTTATACAATTATGCCACCGCCGAGGAGCTCTTCTCCTTTATAAAACACAGCTGATTGGCCGGGGGTTATGGCTCTTTGGGGTTTTAGAAAAATAATTTTCACTTTACTTTTTCCAAGCATAAGAAGTTTGGCAGAAGCTAATTTTGCCCCATACCTTATCTTTACCTCAACCCTCCAAAATTTCTGCTTTGCAGAAAATTTAGGCGGGCAAGTCCAATTCACGTCCGTTACAGTTAATTCCTTTTTATCTAGGTCTTTCTCATTTTTAGAAACAATTAAAATATTTTTCTTTAAATCCTTAGCAACAACAAACCATGGACCTTGCTGAATTTCTAATCCCCTTCTCTGCCCAATAGTATAAAACCAAAGCCCGTTATGTTTCCCTATAATTTTTTTTACCCCGTTTTGAGCTTGCTTAATTACGGGGCCGGGTTTTGTTTTCAAATATTTTTTTAAAAAATCATTTGTTTCGTTTTGCCTGCCTGCCGACGAGGCAGGTATAAAACAAACTTCCTGTGATTCGGGGGTTTCGGCTGTTGGTAACTTAAATTTTTTAGCCAGCTTTCTTACTTCGGGCTTTGTGTATACTCCAACCGGAAACAAAACACGGCTTAACTGTTTTTGATTTAACTGCCACAAAAAATACGACTGGTCTTTTTCTTTGTCCTTTCCCATAAACAAGCGAGGCAATGAATTTTTAAGCGAGACAATAAACTTTTTGTAGTCCCTGGTCCACTTGTGCCCGCAGGCACAAAGGGGGTTACCAGCAGACGGAAAAAAGTTTGTTGCCGAGCGTAAATTACTGCCGAGTGAAATACGGGCATAATGCCCCGTTGCAACAAAATCCGCGCCAAGCGATAACGCCTTTTTTATTAAAAATCCAAACTTAATTTCTTTGTTGCACACAACGCAAGGGTTTGGAGTGTTACCCTTTTTATATTCTTGTAAAAAGTAATCTACAACCTTCTTCTTAAATTCTTTCTCCACATTTATAACATAAAATGGAATACCAATTTCTTTTGCAACCAGCCTGGCCAGATTTTCTGACTCAACAGAGCAGCATCTATTTTCGCCTGTTTTATCCGACGAATCCTTCCAAAACTTCATCATAATTCCAACAACATCAAAACCGGCTTGTTTTAACAAGACCGCTGCGACCGAACTATCCACTCCTCCAGACATTGCCACAACTACTTTTATCTTTTTACCTACTTTGTCCATTTTTCGTACCTCTTCTCTATAATTTCTTTTGATTTTTGTATTATGTCGTGTTTTTTTTGCAAATCAGTCGGTATTTCCTTTTTTGTCTTTAAAAAATAATCATAAACAGCCTCAATTAAAGCATCTACAGCCAAAACAGAACAATGATATTTTATTTTTGGCAAACCGCCCAGAGACTCTATGACATTGTCTTTTGTAGTTTTGAGGGCCTCTTTTATTGTTTTTCCTTTTACTAAATCTGTAATAATGGAGCTGGTTGAAATTGCCGCCACGCATCCAAAAGTTTCAAACTTTATATCCTTAATAATTTCTTCGTCATTTTTATTTTTAGCGATTTTAACATAAAGCCACATTACGTCTCCGCAGACAATGTTGCCCACTTTACCAATTCCGCTGGCATTTTTAATTTTCCCGTAGTTATGAGGATTTTTAAAAGTCGACATAACCTTTGGAGTGTATAAAGCCGAACAAGTATTATTTATTTTTTTCATATTATTTATATGGTGATATTTCTCTTATTTTTTCTACTATACCCGGAAGGACTTTTATTAACTTATCAATTTCCTTTTCTGTTGTGAATCTTCCCAAGGAAACCCTTAAAGACCCATGAGCTTCTTGAGGCTTTAATCCCGTTGCCAATAAAACTTCGCTGGGCTCCAATTTAAAAGACGAACACGCAGAACCCGTTGAGCATGCAATTCCTTCCAAATCCAACCTCATAATTAAAGATTCCCCCTCGACAAATTTAAACCAAAAACTTGCATTATTTGCCAGTCTATTTTTGGGGTGTCCGTTTAGGTGTGCGTCCTTTATTTTTAGAATTGATTTTATTAATTTATCTCTTAATTTTGATAATCTCTTATTCTCTACTAACATTTCTTTTTTACAAATTTCAGCTGCCTTGGCAAAACCAACAATTGCCGGAACATTTATCGTTGAACCACGCAAACCGTTTTCCTGGCCTCCGCCATGTAAAATAGGCTCCATTTTTACCCCGCTTCTTATATATAGAAGGCCTGCACCCTTTGGCCCATAGATTTTATGAGAACTAGCGGTTAATAAATCGATGTTCATTCTTTCAACATCAATTGGAATTTTCCCAAAAGACTGTGAAGCATCTGTGTGAAAATAAACTCCCTTTTCATGACAAATTTTTCCAATTTTTGCAATGGGTTCAATTGTCCCAATTTCATTGGAAGCATGCATAACCGAAACTAAAATTGTCTTGTTGGTAATGGCATTTATTACATCTTCTGGGTTTGCCAAACCATATTTATCAACTGGCAATTTCGTAATCTTAAACCCTTGCTTCTCTAACCATTTAGCTGATTCAGCAATACAAGAATGCTCTATCGAAGAAATTATAATGTGAGGACGAGACAATAAATTTTTTCCTTTAAAAATTTGATTGCCGAGGCCGAGCGCAGCCAAAGCTACTCCTTTTAAAGCCAGGTTATTGCTCTCTGTCGCAGAACTGGTAAAAACTATTTCATTTACTTCGGCATTTATCATATTAGCAAAAATATGCCTGCTACTCTCTAAAGCAAGCTTGGCTTCCTGCCCAAAAGAATGCAAAGACATTGTATTTCCAAACTTTTCAGATAAAAAAGGCTCCATGGCTCTTTCCACTCTCTTATCAACTGGCGTTGTAGCTGCATAATCCAAATAAACCCCGTTAGAAATTTTATGTAACTTTGCCATAATTATTAGTTCCCCCTAGAAACAATCCTAAAACTATATTTCTAACGGGGTAAATATTTTTCATAAAATTATCTTATCAAATCTGCCAATGTTATTGAGCCCAACGTTTTACCGATTGCCATATTTACCTTTCCCCAAACGTTTTTGGTAAGGCACTTTTTTGATTTTCCACAAAGCCGACAATCCACCGTATTTATATTTTCCAATAATCCGACAATATCTATGACAGTTATTTTGTCCGGATTTTTGGTTAAAATATAGCCACCATTAGCACCAAATTTTGACTCAACCAATTTTGCTTTTTCTAGAGTCAAAAAAATTTTACATAAAAAAGCATAAGGCACGGCCTCAATATTTGAAAGCTCTCTCACCGAGACCGCTTTTCGGCAGTGCTTACTACTTTTAGCCTTTTCATTTCTGGCCAAATGCACCATAGCCGTCAACCCATACTGCGCTCTTTTAGAAATTTTCATAATTATCCTTTATATCCGACTAAATTAGTCTGATATGTTAGTTTAACAAACTATATCCTCAATGTCAATATAATAAAAAACCCGAGGTTAATCGGGTGAAAAACGCTTTTTTCTATATAATTAAGACTCCAGTGGTTTTATATTATACTCTAGAACCTTGTCCCCTTCTCCAAACAAAAAATCTGCTTCTACTTTTTTTCCGGCCAAAATGTGCGGAAGCCGATGAATATCGTCGGGCCACATATCTTTATATGGAATTTCGTTAAACAAAAACCATTTTGGCATCATCTCTTCTGATTCTGCGAGTTCCCCCTCCCATTCTTTAGATATAAATAGATGCACGTCTTGGTCCCACTCCTTTTTATTCTCGTCGGCAAATTTAAAATGAAATAAGC
>Ga0268277_1002263_pt1 | contig 11448 bp, 10 predicted proteins | sample saktaG_5_FD_190132 | JGI IMG/M metagenome (GOLD analysis project Ga0268277, IMG submission 190132) | Saline water microbial communities from Sakinaw Lake, British Columbia, Canada - sak_2010_1_5_50m | ecosystem: Environmental > Aquatic > Non-marine Saline and Alkaline > Saline ...
CCGGCAGAACTTTTTATTATTCCCGACCATTACGTTTTCAGAATGCTTTACTCACAGGGAATTTCGATGGAATCTCTGGGTATCCCGGAGTTAGATGGGGCTGTTGATGAAACTGACCGACGGAAAATCTGGTGTATATTTGCAGAGAATTTTCATCTGTTTGCCGGAACACCGAGCGGAAATTGGCTGAATTATGAATTGTACAAGCTGTTTGGCATTCAAATAAAATTATCAGCTGAGACTGCCGATGAAATTTATGATCAGATACAGGAAAAATTAAATACGCCGGAATGTCTTCCAAGGGCAATGTTCGACAGCTTCAACCTGGATGTGCTGACGACAACGGACAATCCTTGGGATTCCCTGAAATATCACCAGCAGATCAGAGAATCCGGTTGGAATGGAAATATCGTTCCCTGTCTGCGTCCCGATGGAGTTACGGATATTTTCCGGGCTGATTGGAAAGTAAATATCGAAAAACTATCTGATATTTCCGGCATCTGGATCACAAATTATCCGCAATTAATCCGGGCAATTGAAAACCGACGAATATTTTTTAAATCAATGGGGGCTGTTTCGACGGACCATGGTGTTCAGGAAGCCCTGACCGGTCGATTATCTGATTCTGAAGCGGATCGGATATTCCAGAAAGCATTAACGGGTAAAGCATCATCGGAAGATGCCCGTCTCTTTACGGCGCACATGTTGATGGAAATGGCCCGAATGAGTTGTGAAGATGGTTTGATCATGCATTTGCACGTGGGTGTTCTGCGGAATCACAATGAACGTATTTTTAGAAAGTTTGGACCCGATAATGGGGCTGATATTCCAATTGTTTCAGAATTTACGAATAATTTAAAACCGCTCTTAAATGCATACGGAAATGACCGTAATTTTAACCTGATTGTCTTTACATTGGACGAATCAACTTATTCCCGGGAATTGGCGCCGCTGGCGGGGCATTACCCGGCGATGAAACTGGGGCCGGCCTGGTGGTTTCACGATAGTATTCAGGGAATGATCCGCTTCCGTCAGCACACACTGGAAACCGCGGGAATTCATAACTTGGTTGGATTTATCGATGATACCCGGGCGTTTCCGTCGATTCCTGCCCGCCATGACCTTGCCCGGCGGATTGACAGTAATTTTCTCGCGGGATTGGTGGCCAGGCACATTATTGACGAAAATGAAGCACGGAAAATGAACTATGCGTTAGCCTATGGACTTTCAAAGGATATGTATCAGAAATAAAGTGTCAGGAAAATCATGATCAGTTATTTTAGAACCATCCTATTGCTTGGATTAGCGATTTTAATGATGTCAGCCTGCAGCCGTGAAAGCCGGGTACGGGTTATTAAACTCGGTCACGCATTAAACGCTGACCACCCGGTCCATAAAGGGATGGTGTATATGGCAAAGCGGGTCAGGGAAAAATCCGATGGCAAACTCAGGATTGACATTTATCCCAGTCAGCAATTGGGTACCGAGCGGGAGTTGGTTGAATTGCTGCAGATTGGCAGTCTGGGAATTACGAAAGTATCATCAGGCGCTATCGAAGGATTCGTTCCGGTCTACAAAGTGTTTGGACTTCCCTATCTGTTCAGGGATGATGAACATCGTTTCACTATTCTGGAGGGTGAGATTGGGAGACAGATTCTATTAAGCAGTGAAAAATACTGGCTTCGGGGATTGTGCTATTACGATGCCGGCAGCCGCAGCTTTTATACTAAGACAAAACCAATTTTGCACCCCGATGATCTAATCGGCCTGAAGGTCAGAACCATGAACAGTCCAACCGCAGTCGGTATGATTCAGCAGATGGGTGGATCGGCAACGCCTATTGCCTGGGGCGAACTCTATACGGCACTTCAGCAAGGTGTTGTGGATGCAGCGGAAAACAATCCGCCGTCTTATCATCTTTCACGACACTACGAAGTATGTAAGTATTATTCTTTGGACGAACATACCGCTCTTCCCGATGTGTTGTTGATCAGTACAATTATCTGGAATGATCTATCCAACCAGGAACAGCAGTGGCTCCAGGAAGCCGCTGACGAGTCGGCCAAGTATCAGAAACAACTCTGGAAGGAAGCGTGTGATTTTGCGATTCAGGAGGTTCAGAAAAGCGGTGTAAAAGTGTATAATCCCGATAAAAAACCTTTTGCTGAAAAAGTTGCCCCGATATATGAAACTTACCGGAATCAACCGGAAATCTACAAACTCATACAAAAGATAAAGGCGGAGAATTAATGTTAAATCAGATGAGAGAATTTATAAATCGATGGCTAGGCCGATTACTGATAATACTGATGGCCGTCAGTGTCTTTAATGTTCTCTGGCAGGTGTTTACGCGGTTCATCCTGAAGCATCCAAGTTCTTATACCGAGGAACTGGCCAGGTTTTTATTGATCTGGATCGGAATGCTTGGGGCGGGATGGGCGTCAGGACAGAAAATGCATCTGGCAATAGACTATTTTACATTAAAATTCAGACCCACCTTTCAACGATACTTCGGTTTGTTTATTCAGGCTATAGTATTCCTGTTTGCGTTCTTTGTAATGGTCATCGGCGGATTGAGATTGGTCGGCATCACATTGGCACTGAATCAAATTTCCGCGGCATTGCAGATTAAACTTGGTTATGTTTATACGGTACTCCCGGTTAGTGGAATTATTATTATGTTCTATGCCCTGGTTTCGTTTATTGATTACTGGCGAAACGATACTGCCGTCACCGTGGAAGTGGGGGAATAATATGGCAATTATTGATGTACTTGTACTGGCCGGAGTTTTCATTGTATTGTTAATTCTGGGTGCGCCGATTTCCTTCAGTATCGGAATGGCAACAATTTCTACAATGTTATTGAGCATCCAGGCGCTTCCGGCTGTGACCACGGTAGCCCAGCGGATGGCGACCGGACTGGACAGCTTTGCCCTGCTGGCAATTCCCTTTTTCGTGCTTTCAGGACAATTCATGAACCGGGGTGGAATTGCCCGAAGGTTGATTAATTTTGCTAAAGTGTTAGTTGGAAGATTACCGGGCGGTCTGGCATTCGTGAACATTTTTGCAGCCATGCTTTTTGGGGCGATATCGGGGTCAGCGGCTGCGGCTGCTGCTGCAATTGGCGGATTTATGGTTCCGATGATGAAAGATGAAGGCTATGATTTGAATTTCAGTGCGGCTGTGAATATTACCAGTTCTACGACCGGTTTAATCATACCACCCAGTAATATTCTGATTGTCTATTCTCTGGCCAGTGGTGGGGTATCCATTGCGGCGCTGTTTCTGGCTGGGTATCTGCCGGGCATTCTGGTTGGTATTTCGCTGATGATCGTTGCGGGAATCATTTCCAAGAAAAGACATTACCCGGTGATGCCCAAAATCGGGGTATTGCAGGCGGTAAAATATTTTCTCGATGCAATCCCAAGTTTATTGCTGATCGTCATTGTCATTGGCGGAATTATCGCCGGTTTTTTTACAGCGACCGAAGCCTCGGCGATTGCGGTTTTGTACACATTTATTTTATCGGTACTGATTTACAAAGAGGTCAAATGGAAAGAGATTTCATCAATCCTGCTCTCAACGGTGGGTACGACGGCAATTGTCATGCTGTTGATCGGAACATCCATGAGCATGTCCTGGATCATGTCTTATGAAAATATCCCCCAGAATATCAGCGCTGCACTGATTTCACTAACCAACAGCAAGATTGTTATTCTACTGATTATTAATCTGATTTTGCTGGCGGTGGGGACATTTATGGATATGACGCCGGCGGTCCTGATATTTACTCCAATATTTTTGCCTGTGGTTATGCAATTGGGTATTCATCCGATCCACTTCGGGATCATGCTGGTGTTGAATCTCTGTGTTGGGCTATGTACACCACCAGTCGGATCGGTCCTGTTTATTGGTTGTGGAATTGCTAATTGCCGGATTGACGAGGTCATGAAACCGTTGCTGCCGCTGTTTGTGGCAATGATTATTGCATTGATGCTGGTGACATTCATTCCGGAAATAACGATGTTGATTCCACGGATTTTTGGTTATTAATTCATTAAAGGATAGATATGATGAATTCACTCTCACAAAAGTATAATTTTGAAGGAAAATGTGCTGTAATCACCGGTGGCGCCGGCGTTCTTGGTTTAGAATTTACGCGAATATTACTGGAGTGTGGTGCCAATGTTGCCGTGCTGGATTTGAATATTAAGCATATGAAAACGTTTTCCGAATTTGGGGATCGGCTTCTGGCAATTAAGACTAGCGTACTGGATAAATCCTCAGTTCAGAATGCAGCAGATCGTATTCTTTCGCAGTTTCAGAAAGTCGATTTTCTGATAAACGGAGCTGGAGGCAACAGTCCTAAAGCCAGTACAAATTCAGAAACATCTTTTTTTGATCTTCCATTGGATGCTCTAAAGTTTGTTGGAGATCTGAATCTTCTGGGCACAATATTACCAAGCCAGGTTTTCGGAAAAATCATGGCGGATCAGAAAGCGGGTATTATCCTGAACGTGTCTTCCATGAATGCCTTTCGTCCGCTGACCCGTATTCCGGCGTATTCCGCTGCTAAGGCCGCCGTTAGTAATTTTACACAATGGTTGGCGGTCCATATGGCCCAGGAATATTCATCAAATATTCGGGTAAATGCCATCGCGCCGGGATTTTTCCTGACGAAACAAAATGAATTTCTGCTTGTCGATCAAAAAACTGGCGATTTAACAGACAGAGGGAAACAGATTATCAATCATACGCCGATGGGAAAATTCGGGAAACCCGAGGATTTGCTGGGTGCTGTAATGTGGTTGCTTTCCGAAGATTCAAAATTTGTGACCGGGATTGTCCTGCCGATTGATGGCGGATTCTCGGCATATAGTGGTGTGTAATTATTAAGGAGAAATAAAGTGAATAAATATGATATTGGTCTGATTGGGCTGGCGGTCATGGGTGAAAACCTGGTCCTGAATATGGAGCGCAACGGTTTTTCTGTGGCGGTTTTCAACCGAACAATTAGTAAAGTGGATGCCTTCATGGCAAATCGGGCAAAGGGTAAAAATATTCTGGGTTGCCACAGTATTGAAGAATTTGTCGCTAATCTTGAGCGTCCCCGTAAAGTCATGTTGCTGGTAAAAGCCGGCAAACCGGTGGATGCCTTTATCGATATGCTGATTCCACATCTGGAAGCAGGTGACATTATTATCGATGGCGGCAACAGTCATTTTCCCGATACGATTCGCCGGACGGATTATGTGGAGAGCAACGGATTATTATATATTGGCACGGGTGTCTCCGGTGGTGAAGAGGGTGCCCTCAATGGCCCGTCGATTATGCCCGGCGGATCAACGGAAGCCTGGCCGCATGTGAAACCAATTTTCCAGAAAATATCAGCGAAGGTCGACGATGGATCGCCCTGCTGTGAGTGGGTCGGAGAAAATGGCGCTGGTCACTTCGTGAAAATGGTACATAACGGCATCGAGTACGGCGACATGCAGATGATCAGTGAAGCCTACTGGATCATGAAAAATGCGCTGGGAATGACACCGGATGAAATGCAACCGGTGCTCCGGGAATGGAACAAGGGCGAGTTGGACAGCTACCTGATTGAGATAACGACTGAAATTATGGGAAAGAAAGATGACGAAACCGGACAGCCGATGCTGGATGTCATTATGGACAAAGCCGGTCAGAAAGGCACCGGCCGCTGGACGAGTCAGGAAGCTTTAAATCTAGGAGTACCGGCGCCGACCGTCGTGGAAGCCGTATTTGCCCGGGCAATGAGTGCCATTAAAGACGAGCGTATTGAAGCAGCCAAAATATTGAATGGTCCTGATGTGAAATTCGAGGGTGACAAAACCGAATTCATTGAAATGATCCGGCAAGCACTTTATGCGTCGAAAATCTGTTCTTATGCTCAGGGCTATCAATTGATGAGAGCGGCGGCGGAGGAGTATAAATGGGATTTGCATTATGGTGAAATTGCCCTCATGTGGCGCGGTGGCTGCATCATCCGGGCCCAATTCCTGGGACGGATCAAAGAGGCGTTTGATAAAAAACCAGATCTGCAGAACCTTCTGATGGATGATTATTTCAAAGAAGCCATCGAGCAGAATCAGACCGCTTGGCGTAAGGTTGTTGCCAAAGCCGTAGAGATGGGCATTCCTGTCCCGGCGTTCAGCAGTGCCCTGGCGTATTATGATGGCTACCGCAGTGAGCGACTACCGGCGAATTTATTGCAAGCCCAGCGGGATTATTTTGGAGCGCACACCTATGAACGGGTTGATAAGCCCAGGGGCGAATTTTTTCATACTGACTGGACGGGTCACGGCGGCAAGACCGCTTCCACGACCTACACGGTGTAAATTTTTTGCAGGAGAAAAACATGTCAACTATATTGGATAAATTCAAATTAGAGGGCAAAGTGGCAATGGTCACAGGGGCCAGCCGGGGCTGGGGTCAACCGGAAGATTTAAAGGGCGTTGTTGTTTTTCTGGCATCTGAGGCATCGAGTTACATGCAGGGCTACACTGTCGCGGTGGACGGTGGCTGGTTAGCGAGATAGATTGATGTTAAACGCTCAGCAAATTGAATCAATTATCGTTCAGGCTTTTGAGGATTGGCAAATTTACGGCAAGCGTGTCCTGTTCATTATTCCCGATAATTCCCGGACGGCGCCGATCGATCAAATATTTCGGATTACCTATAATCAATTGAAAGACCGGGCATCCACGGTGGATTTTCTTGTTGCGTTGGGAACCCATCCACCACTGAACGATGAACAAATTTATCGGCGAGTCGGTATCACATCGGATGAACGCCAACAGAAATTTCACAAAGCCCGTTTTTTTAATCATCACTGGAACGATCCGGATCACCTGGTCACGATTGGTACACTCAGTGAATCAGAAGTTGCTAAATTGTCAGAAGGCCGATTGTCGAAGGCGGTTCCCGTAACGATCAACCGGTTGATTCAGCATTATGAAATGCTGGTGGTTATCGGTCCTGTATTTCCTCATGAAGTTGTTGGATTTTCCGGTGGCAATAAGTATTTTTTCCCGGGGATTGCCGGGCCGGAAGTCATTGATCTGTTTCATTGGCTGGGTGCATTGATCACCAATCAAAAAATTATTGGACAGAAATACACTCCGGTAAGGGCTGTTATCGATGCTGCAGCGCGATTGATTCCGGCAGAGAGGCGTTGTTTTGCTCTTGTTGTTAAATCGGATGGCCTGGCAGGGATGTTTGCCGGAACACCGGAAGAGGCCTGGTCGCAGGCTGCTGATTTGTCCTCGAAAGAGCATGTGATTTATGTGGATAAACCATTCCGGAAAGTGCTGGCCCGGGCGCCGGAAATGTACGAGGATCTTTGGACTGGCGGTAAGTGTATGTATAAGCTGGAATCCGTTGTGGCTGACGATGGTGAATTGATCATATACGCACCGCATATTACCGAGGTCTCTGTCACGCATGGTGAAATCATCGAGCAAATCGGCTATCACGTGCGGGATTATTTCACGAAGCAATGGGAAAAGTATAAAGACTTTCCCGGCGGCATTCTGGCGCATTCTACCCATGTCAAAGGCGCGGGTGAATTCATTGATGACGTGGAAAAACCGCGCATCACCGTCACGCTGGCAACAGGTATTCCGGAAGATGTTTGCAGTAAAATCAATCTTGGGTATGTGAATCCGGATTCGATCGACATTAATGAATTTAAGAACTGTGAATCCGAGAGAATTCTGTATGTTCCCAAAGCGGGAGAAACGCTGTATCGAATTAAAAAGTGAAAAGGTAAAAAATTAAAAAAACTTCAGGGTGAAATATGAGTGAATTGAAGATAAGAAAAGATGAATGTGAACTGGATTTTTTGTCCCTTGGATCGCTGGTTCACCGGCTCGATCCCGGTGTTATTCCATTTCGGAAAGCAACGTCCGTGGATATTCATGTTTCCGGCGGGGAATATAATGTTGCTGCCGGATTATCAGACTGCTTCGGGCTGAAAACCGGCATTGCAACAGCCATGATAGATTATGGAATTGGTGAACTGGTACAAAACCGAGTCCGGGCAATGGGTGTCGAACCTTATTACAAGTGGTTTAAGCATGACGGTGTCCGGGGACCGAACATCGCGACGATTTACAGTGATCGTGGCTATGGTGTTCGTCCGCCGGTAGTTTTTTACAATCGTTCCAATGAAGCCGGAGCAATGTTGAAACCGGGCGACTTTGACTGGCAGGCGATTTTTTCGAAAGGCGTGCGCTGGTTTCATTCCGGTGGTATCTATGCAGCCCTGTCGGAAACCACATCGGAATTGATCATTGAGGCAATGCAGGTTGCCAAAGAACGTGGCGCAGTGACATCCTTTGATCTGAATTACCGGGCGAAATTATGGTTATCTATGGGGGGATTGAAAAAAGCCCAGGAAGTATTGCGTCGGATTGTTGAAAATGTGGATGTCCTGATTGGAAATGAGGAAGACCTGCAGATGGGCCTGGGAATACAGGGACCGGAAGTGGCATCAAAATCCAAATTAGACACGAAAACCTTTTTTGAAATGATTGGACGTGTAACCGAACAGTTCCCGAATGTAAAGATGGTTGCGACAACACTTCGTGAAGTCAAGTCAAGCAACCGGCATAACTGGGGTGGAGTTCTGTGGTATTCCGGCCAGCAATATGTAAGCCCGACATGTGAACTGGATGTGCTGGACAGGATCGGTGGTGGTGACGGTTTTGCAACGGGACTTATTTACGGATTTCTAACGGGCAAATCTCCGGAAGAAGCCCTGCGTCTGGGCTGGGCGCATGGGGCATTTCTGACGACGTTTCCTGGAGATGTGACGATGGCGAAATTAGCCGAAGTTGAGGCGTTTGCCAGGGGAGGATCTGCCCGGGTGCAGCGATAGAAGTTCTTTTTTTAAATTTTATACACTTACATTCTGCTGTGAAGCAATATGGTTTGTCGTCAATAAATGAATATCCGTATACGTCGTATATGCGACGCTAAGAAAATAATTATAGTTGTTGTTATTTTGATTTCTCATTGAGAAATTTATGTGTACCGAGAACATTTGTAATCATTTTTCTTTACCTGATAACGTCCGTTTTTTGAAGCAATTTCATTGATGAAATCGAAAATGGATTATTACATTATTTTATATTACATTTGACCGATGCTAATCAAAAAATTAAACGATCTGTGTGCTTTATTATTCGAATCTCTGATTTTACACCAATGAAGCCAGCTTACTCTAATAAAAAGATAGAATTATTTCACCACAACTATTGAATACTAACCCTGTGGATAATTTAAAAAGCAATAAAAACAACGATAACGTTAATATTGAGACTATGACTCAGGATGACATCCGCCACCTGATTCAAAATTTACAAACGTATCAAATCGAACTGGAATTAAAAAACGAAGAACTGCGCAATATCCGGTCAGAACTGACAAAGGAAAAATTAAAAAAGGATGAGGCGTTTTTTAAAGAATTGACTGAAAACTCTTCAGACATCATTGTAGTTGTGAATAAAACAGGGATCATCACGTATGTAAGCTCCTCAGTTGAGCGGTTGCTGGGATATAAACCGGAAGAAATGATCGGGCAAAATGCTTATAAATATATTCATCCTGCTGATATCCCACGTTCAATACTTGATTTTGGAAAGGCCATTTTAACCAAAGATCACTCAGTTACTAATTCGTTCCATATTCTGCATAAAGATGGTTCAGTGCGTACACTCGAGGGATTCGGCAAGAACCTTTTAGATAATCCGGATATATCTGGTTTTATCATGAATATTCACGACATCAGCGAACGCAAACAAGTAGAAAGTTCTTTAACAACATCCAAAAGAATTCTTCAAAAACTACGTGAACGCCTGCAAACGGTTGTTGATAAAGAACGGACCCGGATTGCACGGGAAATCCATGACGATGTCGGTCAATCGTTGACCGGGCTTTCGATGGATCTGGCGCTATTGCGGCGTGAGCTGGATAAACCGGATACCAAAAGCGTGAGATCATTGATAGGCGTCAAACTCAATGAAATGAATGGCGCCGTAAGCTTACTGGTGGGCAGAGTGCGTGAAATTGCGACCCAACTCCGGCTGGAAGTACTGGATGATCTTGGCTTGAGTGCCGCTATCCGCTGGAAAATTCGTGAGTTTGACGAGCGAACCCAGATCAGATACCGGTTTAAATCCAATCCAAGGGATATTTCACTGAATTCAAAACAAAATTCATTTTTATTCCGTATTTTTATGGAGGCAATGACAAATATTGTACGACATGCCAAAGCGCAAAATGTCGAAATTATTCTGGAACAGAAACCGTTGTTATTAAAATTTCAGATTATCGATGATGGTAAAGGTTCCCCAAAGAAGATATTAGAGAGCAGCAAATCTTTAGGTATTTACAGCATGAAGGAATATGCAAAGACAATTGGTGCCAGGTTGAATATCAGCAGTCATCTCCGAAAAGGTACATCCATTACTGTAGAACTTCCTCTGGAGAAACCCAAACATGATTAAAATCTTTATTGCGGATGACCATCCGATTGTTATTCAGGGAATCCGACAGATGTTGTCTTCCATAGAAGGCGTTGAAGTTGTTGGAGAAGCCCGGAATGGGGCCGAATTACTGGAAAAGTTAGCCAAAACATCCTGTGACATTTTAATTATGGATATTAAAATGCCCGATCGAAACGGTCTTGAATTGCTCCAACAAATCCGTCGTGATTATCCGGGTCAAGCGGTTTTGATTTTGAGTATGTGTCCGGAAGAACAATACGGGCCCCGCTACCTGCGGGCCGGCGCTGCCGGGTACCTGAATAAGGAATCCTCATCTACAGAATTGATCACCGCGGTACAGAGGATTGCCAGCGGTGCCAAATATATCAGTCAGCGTCTTGCGGAGGAACTATTGATTGAGATGGAAATTGAACATCCGCAATCTCCTCTTGAAGTTCTTTCCGACAGGGAGTTTGAAATATTATGTAAAATTGTTGCCGGAAAAGAATTTCACGATATCGCTGCAGAACTGTATCTCAGCGAAAGTACCGTCCGCACGTATAAAAGTCGTATTCTAAGTAAACTGTGTGTAAAGAATAAGACTGAATTGATCCGCTATGCCCTTGAGCACCATCTGACGGAATAGAATTATCAGAGACTTTTAAAAGACTACCATCAGGGGCACTGTACGCCGTGTCCATACCGGTGATTGTTCATTGTCAATCCTATTCGTTGAGGAATTTGGACCAGAGATTTTGTTTTTCATCAATGGGTATCCCATTGCGATTTTCCCGGTCGTATTCCCAACTTGGTGGGTTATTAATAATACCTGAATTCAAGTAGTAAGTGCAACTCATGAAAGGATTGAAAAAGCAGGCAAGTTGTCATAAACTTTGCCCTGTAGTTTCACCACAAAACATGAGGAGCAAAAATG
>Ga0268277_1002266_pt1 | contig 11432 bp, 17 predicted proteins | sample saktaG_5_FD_190132 | JGI IMG/M metagenome (GOLD analysis project Ga0268277, IMG submission 190132) | Saline water microbial communities from Sakinaw Lake, British Columbia, Canada - sak_2010_1_5_50m | ecosystem: Environmental > Aquatic > Non-marine Saline and Alkaline > Saline ...
CACCAGCCCTGGCGCCGAGTATGGAGACATGCTGGCCGCCACCAGATAGGGGAAGACGCCCAGGCCCGGCGCAGCGAAGGCCAGGGCCAGGTAGGTCATGCGCCGCCTGGAGGTTGAGGTGAGGCAGCGTTGGCGAGCGCGCTGGATATTGCGAGCTCCCCAGGCCACGGTGAGCAAGAAGTAGAGGGCGAATACCCAGAAGAGGGGGCCGGCAGCCAGGTGGGAGATCTGGGGCAGGTGCTGTCCATCGTGAACCAGGAGGTCGGTGGAAACGGCCAATCCGAACAGAAGCGCGCTTATCAAATAACTGGCGCGGACGGCCCTCCGACGCCAGGATGAAGTGAGATTGGTTGTCATAAGAAGGGCGTTGGAGAAGTGGAGGTAAGCGGCCGGGACAAAGGCGATGCCCAGCCATTGGAAACGGAGCCAGGGGATGGCTGCCTCCAGGGTCTCGATTCTAGGAAGTGCGACGTCACCCATATACACGACGGTGACGAAGGCGATGAGGGCGCAGAACGAGCGAGCCACTGCACTGCGCAGGTTGTGGGTGAGGATGTAGACCAGCAGAGAGAAAGCGATGATGACGATAGCTGATGACAGGAGCAGGTTAGCGAAGGCCAGTATTGAGGGTAGGTTGAGAGATATTTCCACTACGTTCTCCGGTTTTGTGGAAACCAGATTCTTTCTTGAAGACCTGGCTTCTGCAAGCTATAGGCTACGAGCGAAAAACAGAGCGATGTCTTGATTGGTGTAATAGCGATCGTTGAAACCGCAGAAAGCGAAGCCGTTTTTTTGGCAGAAACAGATGGCTGGGTAGTTCTTGGTCTGGATTTCCAACATCAGCCTCCTGAGTCCCCGCTGGTGAGCCCACTTCCCAGCGCCCTTGAGGAGGGTCGTTCCGATGCCCTGGCGTCGGTGGCCCGTGGCTACAGCCAGGTTATCCACCCAGGCCGTGAGATGCCAGGATTGCACAGACATGTCCAGATAGCCGCAGACCAGGCCGTCCTCTTCAGCGACCAATAAGCACTCGCCCCGTCGCCAGCTCTCCAACAGATTATCGTAATCCTTCGGGTACTTGACCCACATGGACCGCGGCAGTCTGGTGGTGCGGAAGATCACGGTGAGTTCTGCTGGTCCCTCGCTCTCCTCCATTTGCCAGACGTGATTGGTGACGTAGGAGTGATCTATCTCGAGGCAGGCTTTCAGGTCGGTCAGTTCGGCAGGGCGAATGATCATCGCTGTTTACTCCAGTCGTTGATGAGATGCAAGTTTACCCTGATATTTTATCATCTTAAGCTCAAAAGCGCAAACTCAATGGAAAACGGGCAGCCAACGCGCTCCGCCCGTCTTACCCTTTTTGCGATCACCAACTCAAGTTAGCGTGCCCAGGTTTCTTCGAGAACGCGCAGCACGTTCTGCCCCGCTACCTTGGCGATGTCCTGGTCGCTGTAGCCGTGTTTTACCAGCCAACGTGTCACGTTGGGCATGACCTCGCTCGGGTTCTCCAGCCCCTTGACGTACTCGACCTCGTCAAACTCGACGCCCGCGTGGGCCGAAGAGATGGAGAGTTGGCTGGCAAAGGCGTGGTGCAGCCCCACGTGATCGCCAAACAAGGTGTCCGGGCCAAAGGCGACGTGGTCAATGCCGACCAGGTTGGCGATGTACTCGAAGTGCTCCATGTACGATTCGATGGAGTGACGCGGATGATTGTGTGTCAGCGTGGTGTGCGGTGCGGCTTCGATGCCGATGACGCCGCCTTTTTCGGCGCACGCTTTCAAGACGTAGTCGGGCTTCATCCGGCTGGTGTTCCACAGCGCGCGGGCGCCGACGTGGGAGATGAGAGTGGGCTTTTCACTCAGCTCGATCACGTCGGCGGCGGTCTTGTCACCGCAGTGAGCGGTATCAATGGTCATGCCCAGTTGGTTCATCCGCCGCACCACCTGCCGGCCGAACCGGGTCAGACCGCCGTCGTTAGGCTCTCTGAGTCCCGAACCCAGAGCGTTGGCCTCGGAATAAGTGATGCCCATAGAGCGAATACCCAGCCCGTATAGGATGTCAACGCGGTCCAGCTCGTTCTCGATGGGCGTTGCGGCTTCCAGCGTGGCTACAAACGCGATCTTACCCTCTCGCTTGGTCCGATGCAGGTCATCAATGGTCAAGGCAACGTAGACCATGTCTTGGTGCGCGAAGTCGCTGTAGCGTATGCCGATGTCGTGAATCACGTCGGTCCACTTCCAGCCTGCGCTGGAAGTGATCAGGGCCGTGCCGTCCATGAAGTTCTCGAACAGGACGTCAATGCCGGAGACGCTTAACCCTTCGTAGGCCGTCCACTCGCGCCCTTGACGCACGTACCCAAAGATCTGGCCGATGTCCTCCGGAAAAACCGACGTGTGATCGTGGACCGAGACGATGATGTTGTCCTCCAGTAGCTGCTGGACTCTGTGCTCCTGCTCTTCTGACACAGGAACCACGTAAGGTTCGACCCGGCTGATTTCTTTGGCCAGTTTGAACGGCCGATAGTCCACCTCTGGCTCCAGGTACTGGAACGATCTATATCCGCTGTAGGTTCTCTTCTTCACTGCTAGTCCTCCTTAGCCTGGTTTTGCCCTGTCCATCCCCGCAAAGCTGTTGACTTGCCTGAACGCAACTCCCAGCGCATCGGGCATCTGGGAAGGCTGCATTGGGCAGGTGTCCAATCTCCAAACCCCACTGGAACAGCACTTCAGCCCCAAGTTGTGATTGAGCGTACTAACGGATGGCGCATCACCCGCCGCGCGGCTTAAACTCTGAGTGAAACTGGAGAAGACACGCCACCGAAAACAACATACCCACCAAGAGTGATATTCGATAGCGCGGTCAGGTGCAACAAGTTGTTAGGCCGCTCCACTCCGATAACTCAGTACTCGTCATGACGCTGTGCTAGACTCTGGTTTCCTGAACAGACTCTTGAAAACCCCTTTGAAATCTTTATCTGTCTCAAGCTGGTTGACATTCAACTCGTAGTTGCACACGGCAAGCAGGCGCTCATTGATGAAGCTTTTGTAGTCGCCTTCCTCATATTGGAAGTACGCTGCCATCACTCTCACACCCTGTTTCATCAAGGCGCGCACCAGCGGAACCAAGTCCCCGTCCCCACTAACAAGTACTGCTATGTCTACCTTCCCCTCTAGTCCGATCTGAAGAGCATCAATTGCCAGTGCTACGTCTGCTCCTTTCTCCCCCTGACCAGATTGAGATACTGGCAAATACTTGGGCTCAATACCCGCATGCATCAAATCATGATACAGATTTCGATCAAATCTGAGCTGTTGTTCAGTGGCTTGGGTGCTGTGAAACAGCCCCTGGAACCATGCCGCGTGGACGATTCTGTAATTGTTATAGCCCTGTTCTTTCACCCGGACATAGTTCTCAATCAAAGCATGGAAGGGACGGAAGTCAAGCCAGCCCAGTTTGCGCTGGTAATAGAAGTACCTTTGTGCATAATTGAAGTACGAACCATCGTAGAAAACGCCAATGCGACAGAACGACTTTTGATTCACGTAAGCTCTCCTCTCTGAATTGCGACGAGCGGCCTAATGAATGGCGCGGCTGCAACCGCTTGTTGGGCGGCGCTTTGCTCCAAGTGTAGCATCCACCGTTAGAGGATCCGGCAGCAGCCAGCCTTGACCTATTCCCAACCTGCCTCAACAGAAAGGGTGACTACAAGGGTTGACCCTCGCCTTATCCAAGTGGCGGCATAACGCCGATAGGTAGCGGCATCAGTGTGTGCCCCTGTCCATCTCCTCCATGATGAGCATCTGGCCCATCTCAGTGACGCCCGCTGCCTTCTGGCGTGCCTTGAGGTCGGGCGAGTCCATGAAGGCTCGTATCTGCTCCGTGCTCTCCTGCACCGAGAGCACGGTCACGGTGTTGGGATCATCCACGTTGCGGAACACCTGGAACGAGATTTCGCCGGCTGCCTTGCGCTGCTCGATACTGGCGTCATACCCTTCCTTCCACTGCTCGTAATTCTCGACCTTGAATCCAACATGCAGATGTGTGACCATCAGACGTACCTCCTCTTGCTTTTCTATCGGTCTAGGTTTGTGGAAACAACGCGCGTAACTTTATCAGAATCAGTCGTTTCGTTACTCATCACCCCCTTCCAGTATCGCTGGCTGCCGCCGTTTCGCCTACCATGATTGTGCCATACGATTTGCGCCGCCCAACAGCCTCGAGCTAAGGCGCTCGGTGGCTGCTTCGACCGGCTTCTCCGGCTTTGCTTCGCCCTGCTCTGCCACGAGGGCGCACCGTCGCCTCGGCCAGCACGCTGAAGATACCCACCTCAGTCTTAGACTCGGTCCACTCACCCAAGGCGGCCTCCAGGTCAGAGTACTCGGCCTTGCGTTCGGCCAGCGCCTGCTCCCGCTGGGCCCCTGTCTCCCAGAGGTCAATCGTCAGATACCGCCGCGGATTCTTCGTGTCGCGCAGCACGGTGGTGCCTCGGAAGCCCGGGCACCGTGCGAACAGCTTGCTCCACGCGCCGCCTGGGCCGTACGCCAGCTCGAACTGGCCTCGGGCCTCTTCCTTGACGACGAACGCCCAGACAAATTCGACCATACTGGACCACCCCCTTTGTCAACCGGCTTCCATTAGCCTGCATTCCTCGGGCGCCCTCCGACTCGCCGCCGAACTATTGTACACTCAACCCTCGTTTTTGTCTAATGCATGTCAAAAAAACACCCCCGCAGACTCGTCGAGCTTGCGGGGGCGTCAAACCTGGGGCTGTTTTTGGGTCTTTGCGGTGGGCTATTCTATCGCCAATCCGAAATGAGAGGCCCACTCACTCAGCAGCGTGGTCTTGCCGAAGCCCGCCGGGGCGGAGACCAGCGTCAGCTTGCGCGTTACACCCTCATTCCTCGATTGCTTGCTCACCCACCGGCTCGTCAATCTGCTCACGTCCGCTGAACCACTGACTTCACTCCAAGCCAACGATCCGATCAAAGATCAGCATCGCGTGTCTGGCACATGCGGTCTTGACAGTCCCCCAGTTCTGCCAGCGCGGGTCGAGGTTCTTGTATTCGGCAAGTCCCAACTCTTCAAGATCATAGGGGAGCGGATGCGCGAGTTGAATCTGCAACTGCTGCAACGCCGATTCCTCGTTTGGCTGAGGGTAGAGACAGTCGAAAGGCCGTAGTGCCTCTATCATTTTCTCGTCGCCTAGATGGTCGGCCAAGGCGACGAAATCGAGATAGTCGCGGGTCGCGTTCCGCTTGAGGATCAGCACTCCCTTGATCCGCAGTATCTCGGCTTGTGTCGGGATGGTAATCTTCTGACCCAAACGCTCGATCTGGGTGGTTTCCAGCGGCTCGTCCCGAATCAACTGCCGCACCCCGGTTTCGATGCCGTCCAGACTCCCGAGAATCTGCACGGGACGCTTGATGCGTGCTGTTCTCCACCCCGCGACCGACTCCAACTCGGCGAGCACCTGGTCGAAGCGCTGCTGGAGATCGGGCAGGACATGATTGGCATTCGTAGACAACTGATGCTCAGCATACAAAGCGGCGGCAGTTCCACCCACGAGGATTGCCTCTGGCAGGATGCGCTGCAGACGGGCGGCGGAGGAAAGAACCTGCTCCCAATCAGGCAAGGTGTCGTTCGGCATAATACTTCCAAAAGTGGTAGCGTTGGGCATAGGGATCAGCGCCGTGCGCCTGGCACACCTGCAGCACCTTCTCCAGCACCGCCCGGTCCTGGAGCGCTGCCTGGCGCAACTCCGCCCAATCTCGGCGCTTGCCGCGAGCGATCACGTCGTCAATCGCGGCGAGGGTGAATTGTTGATGGGTGAGATGACGATGCAACATGGCGCAATCAAACCTGTTTTGTGACCCGATTGTACAACACATCTGCCGACTTGTCAAGGCCGCTGAACCACTGACTCCACTGAAACCCCTGAGACCACTGAGGCCCCTTCAGTGTGATCAGTGCCCTCAGTGTCTCAGTGATTCTACTTGTCCATCCCCGCAGAGCTGTTGACTTGCCTGAACGCATACACCCCCCAGCGCATCGGGCATCTGGGGGGGATGAGGCAAGTGTCCCATCCTCCAGACTCCATTGGAACAGCAGTTCAGCCCCAAGTTGTGATTAAGCGCACTAGCGGCACGCGGTTGAGCGGCGCGGTTTTTGCGTCCGCTCCAACCGCTTGTCAGGCGCGGTTACGCGGAATCCTCCAGCAACAACGCACAGAAGCCAGCTTGCTGAAAGTGCTCATCGGTCGTTAACACTTCACTGATCTTACGATCCTGCATAACGACGAAGGACACACAGTCGGTCAGTCCCCATCCCTTGTCGGCTCGCTCACGATAGAGACGGAATGCCCGTGCATAAAGGTCTTCAGACAGCAGAACTATCGTAACATTCGGATCTGCCTCAAGTGACTGGAGCAATGCTACTGCTGCGGGACGATAGCGTTGTTTGGACAACGCATTTCCAATCTCCAGCATTACCGCATGGGTTGTCACCAAGCGGGTTTTTGCTGCTTCCATCGCGTCGGCAAGCAAGACTGCTCGCTCGTGATAACTGTCTTTCGGTACGGACAATGCGATGACATAGGCGGCGTCAAGGAATACCTCAGCTTTCATCTTGGGCTTTGTCCCCGTACAGATAGTTTTCCAGATTGGCAGACCAATCCGATGGTCCTTCCAGGTTGAGTGAGCGTGCTGTCCGAAGAAAGGACAGAGGTGTAGTGGCAGCAACTGGCGGCGTGGTCTCAATGACAATCCATACGCGCGTATCGGGTTCGAGTGTAAGTGGCTCAGCAGGCCGAAACACTGTACCATCAAATAATGCCTCAATCACTTTACCCATGACAGTCCTCCAGTACTTGATGTTTTCTTAATACACCAGTGGTACTCCCGCGCCTAACGGCCAGGTTCAGCCGCGCCCACCCGTCCCCGCTGGCGAGACACACCTGAATCACCGACACCACCGCGAGCATGACAGGTGGTTTAAAGCGCAAGGGTGGGCGTCGGCTCTACACAGGGTTGGGCGGCGGTATGGCTATAAATCGTTCGGTCAGGCGTGGGCGCGAGACCAATTCCACTGACTCCACTGAAACCTCTGAGACCACTGAGGCCCCTTCAGTGTGATCAGTGCCCTCAGTGTTTCAGTGATTCCACATGTTGCCCATCCCCGCAAAGCTGTTGACTTGCCTGAACGCATACCCCCCCAGTGCATCGGGCATCTGGGGGGGGGCTGCATTGGGCAAGTGTCCAATCCTCCAAACTCCATTGGAGCAGCAGTTCAGCCCCAAGTTGTGATTGAGTGCACTAACCGGATGGGAACTGAGCCGCCCACGGGTGAAACGGCTGGCCCAACAATCACTGAAACGACACATAACCAAGGCAGGCAACAAGACGATACTCGATTAGTGGGTCGGCTCCAGCGACTGGTCAGGAACTCTCCTTGTCAACCCAGTACTGGATACGGTCACTGTAGTTGACATCGTATTGGAGGAGGCCCTTCAATTTACCCCTGAGCTTTTTGACCTTGCCGGGCACTCTCCGTTCAGGGGTGGTCTGAAGGAATCGCAGTGCTTCAGCCGCCCCTTGGGGGTCACGGATACAGACGTCGCGCCAGCCCTTCTTGACCTTTTTACGCAGCCGCACTTCGTATTCAGGAGGCATGGGGCGCTTCCATGGGGACGTAGTCTTCCGGCCATCCACGGGTGTGCCAGGCTTCTATCAACTCCGGATTGCGGTGAGCTTCAGCCGTGGCCCGCCAGTCTTCCAGCAGCTCTTCGAATGAGGCCCAGTCTCCCGTGGTAGAGCAGTGAGCGAAGAGGTCAACGAAGTGGTACAGGAACTCTTGCTGTTCCTCGTCATCCAGATCACGCAACCAGGGGAAGACGGCGCTCTCCGATGGCTTTCGCCCCAAGGGGATAACCTCGCGCAGGAACTGGGCAGCAGTTCTGGCGTGAGCAGCAGCCTCGGTCGCCTCGGCCACCTTCTGGCGGGGAGCCAGCACCAGATCAGCGACCTTGCCCTGGACGATGGTCACGCCGCCTATCTCCCGAGCCCTATCGAACCAGTAGCGTTGTTTCTTCTTCAGATCGGTCGCCAGCACGACCTCGTCGCTGAACATCGTTTTCGCCATCGCGCACCTCCTGGCGAGAATTATATGCCTTTGAAGGTACTTTGTCAAGTGCCTTGTGCCCCGGGCTTGCGCAGCGGTTCATCATCGCGGGGTAGCAGGCCAATCGAATTTTGGCCGTCTTTGCGCCAGAGCTAGCACAGCTCGCTTATTGTGTCCAATCAGGCTGCAGCTTTGCATTGAAAAACACCCCCGCAGGCACGTCGAGCCTGCGGGGGGGAATCAAACCGGGTTGCTTTTGGCCCTTTGCGGTGGGCTATTCTATCGCCAATCCGAAATGGGAGGCCCACTCGCTCAACAGCGTGGTCTTGCCAAAGCCAGCCGGGGCGGAGACCAGCGTCAGCTTGCGCGTCACACCCTCATTCAGTCGTTTGACCAGGCGCGAGCGTGAGACCAAGCTTGCCCTGAGCCTTGTCCTGAGCGAAGTCGAAGGGCCAGTCGAAGGGTCGGCGCGGGCGCGAGGAACGTAGAGTTTGGTGGTCAGCAGCTGAACCACTGACTCCACTGAAACCCCTGAGACCACTGAGGCCCCTTCAGTGTGATCAGTGCCCTCAGTGTTTCAGTGATTCCACATCTCGTCCATCCCCGCCAAGCTGTTGACTTGCCTGAACGCATACCCCCCAGCGCATCGGGCAACTGGGGGGGCTGCAGTGAGCAGGCGTCCAATCCTCCAAGCTCCATTGGAGCAGCGGTTCAGCCCCAAGTTGTGATTAAGCGCACTAACGCTGCAGGAAAGCCGCCGCTGACTCTGGCAAGAGCCCTCTCAAGAACCAGAACAATGGTTGCCTCATTGCGCCGCGCATACCCGCGTCGAAGGCGGTCGGCTGCAAACGCTGGTTAGGTGGCGGCTTGGAGATAGAGTTGCTTCCGCCTCTGTAACCATCGCTCGAACGAGGCAGGACCTTCGGTAGACCTTTTGCCCAGCACCAGCCCCTTGACACCAATATCCTCATCTAGTTCGGGCCAGTGGATACCGTAGCCCGCGCCACTGATTTGAAAATTGGCGCGCTCGGCAGGTGTTCCATGCGCCAGGCGCGGATACCATCCGATGGGTACCGAGACGGTGCGACCATCTTCCAAGTCTACGGATAGAGTATCATCATCAATTGTAACATTGACTACTCTAGGCAGCGTAAGTGCTACCACTGCAGAAGGTGTCCCATTCATTTCTTAATGTCTCCAGATTCTCTCTTGCAATTCGCTCAATATCGCGCAATTCTTTGCGGCTGTAGCCGTGGTTTTCGGCGAGCGAGACAACAGGGTCAAGCCAGAATTTCGCGCTCTTATTCTCTCGATCCACGTGCATGTGTCGCGGCTCACCGCAGTCGTAAGAATAAAAGTAAAAGCGATAGGGTCCGATGCGTAAAGCAGTTGGCATTTTTCCCTTCCAAGATGCCCCATAGCATCAAGCTAGAAATTCTTCACCCAACCCGCTTTCTCCAATCCCATCCCCACCTCGCTCCTCCCCTTTCCACCTACCACGTAACTCTATTGTACACCCAACTCTCGCTTTTGTCTAATGCATGTCATAAAACACCCCCGCAGACTCGTCGAATCTGCAGGGGTGTCAAACCTGGGGTTGTTTTTGGGATCCTTGCAGCGGGCTATTCTGTCGCCAATCCGAAATGGGAGGCCCACTCGCTCAGCAGCATGGTCTTGCCGAAGCCCGCCGGGGCGGAGACCAACGTCAGCTTGCGCGTCACACCCTCATTCAGTTGTTCGGTCAGGCGTGGGCGCGAGACCAAGCTTGCCCTGAGCCTTGTCCTGAGCGAAGTCGAAGGGCCAGTCGAAGGGTCCGCGCAGACGCGGGGAATGTAGAGTTTGGTGGTCAGCAATGGCATAGCCGTTTCGCCTTCCCTGGCGGCATATCGCGGCTAACCTCTAGTTTCAAGGGAATCCTGGTCATCTGGTCTGATGGCGATGGCTCTGAGCCAATCCTCGATTGCTTGCTCGCCCACCGGCTCGCCAATCTGCGCACGTCCGCTGAACCACTGACTCCACTGAAACCTCTGAGAGCACTGAGGCCCCTTCAGTGTGATCAGTGCCCTCAGTGTTTCAGTGATTCCACATCTCTGCCAAAGACGCCTATGCTGCCTCTAACGCTTGAATCGCGCAGCCTTAGCCCCGTCAGGTGCAGTAAGGTGTTAGCCCGCTTTTGCCATTTCAGGCACTTGATGCGCTTGAGCGTAGATGCGGAGTGCAGCAGCCAAATAACGCTCGTAATTGTCACCTTGTGCTCTAAACCACTCGACTACTTCGGGCTCCACTTCCACAGTTACTTTCACTGTGGGCTCAGGCATTCGCCATTTGGCCGTAGTGAAAAACTTGTCGGTCAGTAGCGGAATATCCGAAGTATCAATCATGTCGTCGGTCATTGCGTCAAGGCGTTCCAAATTCGTCTTGGTAGGCTTGTTCATATCGCTTTCGCTCATCACTGGTGGCCTTTCGGAAGGAAACAACCCGAATAGTGTTTTCATCTGGTTCGGTAAATACGATGACCACGACGCGCATATCCATCAAGCCAACTCCGATCCAGCGGTCTTCGCCGTAATCTTGGCGGTCATCCGGATTGACCAACATGGGGTATTCGAAAACCTTGTGGGCGTCGGCGAAATTCATCCCGTGCTTTTTGATATTGGCCTGATTCTTTTGCTCGTCCCATTCAAACTTCATAGCCCTGGTATAGCCCCATTATCTCAACCGTAGTTCAATGCACCCTCCACTCCCATCCCCACCTCGCTCCTCCCTTTTCCACTTACCACTGACTCTATTATACACCCACCTCCCTTTCTTGTCTAATGCATGTCATAAAACACCCCCGCAGACTCAGCGAATCTGCAGGGGTGTAAAAGCTGGGGTTGTTTTCGGGTCTTTGCGGCGGGCTATTCTATCGCCAATCCGAAATGGGAGGCCCACTCGCTCAGCAGCGTGGTCTTGCCGAAGCCCGCCGGGGCGGAGACCAACGTCAGCTTGCGCGTCACACCCTCATTCAGTCGTTTGACCAGGCGTGGGCGCGAGACCAAGCTTGCCCTGAGCCTTGTCCTGAGCGAAATCGAAGGGCCAGTCGAAGGGTCGGCGCGGACGCGGGGAACGTAGAGTTTGGTGGTCAGCGATGGCATGGCCGTTTCGCCTTCCCTGGCGGCATATCGCGGCCAACCTCTCGTTTCAAGGGAATCCTGGTAATCTGGTCTGATGGCGATGGCTCTGAGCCAATCCTCGATTGCTTGCTCGCCCACCGGCTCGTCAATCTGCGCACGTCCGCTGAACCACTGACTCCACTGAAACCTCTGAGACCACTGAGG
>Ga0268277_1002267_pt1 | contig 11430 bp, 7 predicted proteins | sample saktaG_5_FD_190132 | JGI IMG/M metagenome (GOLD analysis project Ga0268277, IMG submission 190132) | Saline water microbial communities from Sakinaw Lake, British Columbia, Canada - sak_2010_1_5_50m | ecosystem: Environmental > Aquatic > Non-marine Saline and Alkaline > Saline ...
GCGATTTCATAAAAGAGATTATCGAAGCAAAAGATGATGAAGATAAAGCTCGAAAGGCAGTAGAAAAAGTAAAAGAAGGAGGTACACTCCTTAAAGGGAAGGTAAAGACCGCTACCCTGTTAAAAGCGGTGTTGAACAAGGAGTGGGGTTTAAGGACTGATAAAATTGTCAGTGATGTTTTTATCTTTGAAGATAAAAGAGAAGGAAATTCCAAATTGGTATTGATGAGTGATGGGGGAGTAAACCTAAAACCAGATGTAAAGACTTTGATTGCAATTATAAATAATGCCGTTGAAGTTGCCCTAAAACTGGGGATAAAGACTCCTAAAGTTGCTCTCTTAGCTGCGGTGGAAACCATAAATCCTGATATGGAAGAGACCATCAAGGCAGGGATGATTTCTAAAATGAATGAAAGAAAGCAGATTACCGGTTGCATCATAGATGGACCGCTGGCCTTAGATAATGCTATTTCAGAATTTGCTGCCCAGAAAAAAGGCATCTCCTCACCGGTGGCGGGTAAAGCAGATATTTTAATTGTTCCTGATATTGCCGCCGGAAATATCTTTGGCAAAGCACTTACTTATTATGCCAATTACCAGGTAGGGCATACACTGGTGGGAACAAGGTCTCCGGTAATAATACCCTCCCGGGCAGATAAAAGTGATGTGAAATTAAATTGTATTGCCCTTTCTATCTTGTGTAGTAAATAAGCAGGTTTAATTTTAGCTTTGCCAGAGACATTTTCACATCTTATGTCATTCCCTTGAAATTTGTGCCCGCGAAAGCGAGAATCCAGTATTTCTTTGCACCAAAGGACCGTTTAATTTCGTACTATTTGAGTGCAAATAGTAAAAACCCCAAGTGCAATTCTAGAAAAAAGTCATGTCAAGCATAAAGACCATGATATTTTATATTTTCATCCCTTTGACAATCCTTGTATATTGCTTCCAATTGTGGTAAAATTTACGTTTGCATGTTCAATGCAATTTTACAAAGTAATAAATAAAAGGAAATCAAAATGATGGAAGCTGTAAAAATAAGAAATATCGCCCTTATTGCCCATGTAGATCATGGTAAGACCACTCTGGTAGATGCTATGTTAAGGCAGAGCGGCACCTTTCGGGATAACCAGGTGGTAAAAGAAAGGGTAATGGATTCTAATGATTTGGAAAGAGAAAGAGGGATTACCATCCTTTCTAAAAATACCTCAATCCATTGGCAAGGGGTAAAGATTAATATAGTAGATACTCCCGGTCATGCAGATTTTGGGGGAGAAGTTGAAAGAATCTTGAGAATGGTTAATGGAGTTCTTTTAATTGTAGATGCCTTCGAAGGGCCTATGCCTCAAACTCGATTTGTCCTGCGTAAAGCTATGGAGTTAAATCTTATTCCCATAGTAGTCATTAACAAAATAGACAGGCCTAATGCCCGTCCTGCTGAAGTTTTAAACGAAATCTATGACTTATTTATTGAATTAGGGGCTAACGATAAGCAGATAGACTTTCCGGTTATCTATACTTCTGCCCGTTCGGGTTTATCCGGATTTTCTCCTGATTCTTTAGAGGATAATTTAATACCTCTTTTTTCAACTATTTTAAAATATATACCTGCTCCTTCGGTGGAATATAATTCTCCTTTGCAATTATTGATTACCAATCTTGGCTATGATGATTATGTGGGGAAGATAGCAATTGGACTTATTAGTCGAGGAAAAATTCAGGAGGGAGAAACAGTCACTTTAATAAAGCGGGATAAAAGTCAGGTATCTAGTAAAGTAGTAAAACTTTATCTTTTCGAAGGATTAGAAAGAAAAGAAGTAAAGAGAGCTGATGCCGGAGAGATTGTGGCTATAGCGGGAATTAGCGAAGCTAATATTGGAGAGACAATAGCTTGCAAAGAAAAACCTGAGGTCTTATCTAAAATAAAAATAGATGAACCTACTTTGACTGTAGATTTTACTGTTAATGATAGCCCTTTTGGTGGTCGGGAAGGAAAATTTGTCACCTCTCGCCATTTAAGAGAGCGTCTTTTTAAGGAAGTTGAAACCAACGTGAGCCTTAGAGTTGAAGAAGCAGAATCAACAGATACTTTTCATGTTTCAGGAAGAGGAGAGCTTCATCTTTCGATTCTTATTGAAAAGATGCGTCGAGAAGGGTACGAATTTCAGGTTTCTAAACCAAAGGTTATTTTTAAAAATATTAAAGGAGCGAAATGTGAACCCATAGAACTTATGACCTGTGATATCCCTAAAGATAGCTTGGGAGTAGTTATGGAAATTTGCGGAAAGAGAAGGGCGGAGTTGGTTAATATGGTTGAATTTTCTTCTGATCAATTGCGGCTTGAATTTGAAATTCCGGCCAGGGGACTGATCGGTTTTCGGGATGAATTTCTTACCAAGACAAAAGGTAAAGGAATAATGCATCATATCTTTCTTAATTATCAGCCATACAGGGGGCCTATCCCTACTCGTTCTCGGGGAGTATTAATTGCCTTCGAAAACGGAATAACCAGTACCTTTGGTCTTCATAATGCTCAAGGGAGAGGAACGTTATTTGTATGCCCGGTTACAGAAGTTTATCAGGGAATGATCGTAGGAGAAAATAAGAGAAGTGATGATATGGAAGTTAATGTATGCAAGAAAAAGCACGTTACCAATATGCGTGCAAGTGGTTCCGATGAAGCCTTGCGTTTGGAGAAACCCCGTCAGTTTTCTTTGGAACAGGCCTTGGATTATATCCAGGAAGATGAATTGTTGGAGATTACCCCTTCTAATATTCGCCTGAGGAAAAAGCTTTTGGATCATCATTCTCGCCTTCAACGGGTTAAAGGTTTAAAGGTTAGTTAATATATAAAAAGGGGACAGGCAAGATATCCATCCCCTTTTTATCACGCAGATTTAAGGAAAAAATATTTTAATAATCCTTCTAACATCTTCATTTATAACCTGATAAGATATTTCCAGCCCGTTGCGTTCACCTTTTATAATCCCCGCAGCTTTTAATTTAGAGAGATGTTGAGATACGGTTGATTGAGGTAAATCAAGGCATTCCTGAATATTAGTTACATTACTCTCTTTTTCTATAAGACCCTTTATAATGCACAATCTTGTAGGATGAGCAAGTGCTTTTAGCAATTCACTTTTTTGGATAAATTTCGATTTTTCTTCCATATATAATCCACCTTCTAAACTTTTTATATAAACAAATTAGTATCTGCTGTCTCTGCGGTAGAAAGATCCGCTTTCTTTAATCAGGTCTAATTTTTCTATTTTTTCGTATTAATAAATGTCCGGATTGTCTTGCTTTTGAACAGCAGGGAAATAAGTTAAATAACCTCCGCTTAGGTTTTTAATATTTTTAAAACCTTTTTGCTTCATGATTTTATAAGCAATATAACCCCTTAATCCCTGTTTGCAAAAGATAATAACATTTTTGTCTTTAGGAATTTCATTTATCCTGTTTCTTAATTCATCTACCGGGATATTAATTGCTCCTTCAATAGTGCCTCGTTTAAATTCATAAGGGTGTCTTACATCTAGAAGAATTGTCTTTTTCTTATCTATCTTTTCTAATTTATCCCAGTGAATGATGGCATGGTCACCTTTTAGTATATTCGATGCGACATACCCGGCCATATTTACCGGGTCTTTAGCCGAGGAATAGGGAGGCGCATAGGCAAGTTCCAGTTTTTCCAATTCGTATACCGTCATTCCCGCATGTATTGCTGTTGCAAGAACATCTATTCTTTTGTCAACGCCTTCGTATCCTACAATTTGAGCTCCTAAAACCCTACCATTGTCTGGCGAAAAAAGTAGTTTCATAGATATTTCATGAGCACCGGGGTAATACTCGGAATGTGCTGACGAATGAGTAAATGATTTTTCATAAGGAATGTCAAATCTTTTCAATAATTTTTCGTTATTTCCGGTTGTTGCTACAGTCATATCAAATACTTTTAGTACGGATGTGCCTTGGGTTCCGTCATACTTCTCGGGTATTCCGTAGATATTGTTGGCTGCAATTCTACCCTGTTTATTGGCCGGTCCGGCTAAGGGAATAAGAGCAGGTTCTTCATTAATATAATCCATTACTTCTACAGCATCTCCCACTGCATAGATATCGGGGTTCGAAGTCTTTAAATGATTGTTGACTTTTATTCCACCCCTTTTTCCAATTTCTAAACCCGCTTTTTTTGCCAATGTAACTTCAGGACGTACGCCTATACCGATTAGAATTAAATTTGTTTTAATTTCCATTCCGCTGGTAAGTTTCACTAAAGAATAATTATCTTGATGTTTAACTTCTTTTACCTCGTCCTTTAGATAAAATTCTACTTTTTTTTCTTTTAGATGTTGGTGAATTAGTGAAGCCATTTCACTGTCCAGGGTGGGTAATACATGTTCTGCCAATTCAATGATGGTAATGGCAATTCCCCTTCTATGAAGATTTTCCACTAACTCCATACCGATAAAACCCGCACCTACTACCACAGCACTTTTAGGATTATGCTTATCCACAAAATTTTTGATGGCCAGAGTATCTGGTATATCTCTTAAAGTAAATACATTAGGGGCAACAAAACCCTTAATGGAAGGTTTGATAGGAGCAGCTCCGGGGGCAAGAATTAATTTGTCATAACTTTCCTTATAATTTTCATCATTTTTTATATCATGTATCGTAATCTGTTTTTGATTGCTATCGATATCAACCACTTCGTGAAAGGTTCTTACATCAATGTTAAATCTTTTTTTCATTTTCTCGGGTGTCTGAACAACCAGTTTCTCTTTATTTTTTATTACTTCACCAATATAATAAGGGAGGCCACAGTTGGCAAAAGAAATATACTCCCCTCTTTCTAAAATAATTATTTCTGCGTTTTCATCAAGACGTCTCAGACGGGCAGCCGCACTTGCTCCTCCGGCAACTCCTCCTATAACTACTACTTTCATGGTAATTTACTCCTCTCAAGTGAAAAATATCACAATATCCATATATTACGATATAACGATATAGTTGTCAAGTGGTTAAAAAGTTTATGTTAAAAAGTTTATATGTCCTTGTGAGGAGTGAAGCAGCGAAGCAATCTCGTGTTTTTATTCTATTATTTTTTTCTTTCTAAAAATCCGATAATACCGGATAAAATTACAACAGTAGATAGGAAACAAGCGCCGACACCGACAAACATGGCTGCACCGAGACTGCCAAATCCGCGATAGATGGAAAAGATTAAAGAACCGAAGGCTAACATCGTAGTGAGGGCACTAAGAAAAACGGCCTTTCCTGTGCTGGCAAAGATATTATTTACTTTCCCTTTCTTTTCAATACGCCAGCGATGCACTACATGGACTCCATAATCTATTCCGATACCGATAATCATCGGCAATCCCATTACATTTACAACAGTAATCTGCATGCCGCTTAATTTCATTAAACCAACCATCCAGACAAATCCAGCTACTAAAGGGATCATTGCTATTACGGCGTATTTAATCTTGCGGAAATCGAGCCACAAGAGCATAAAAACTACTAAAATAGTCAATAATGCTGCATTTTTTCCGTCATTACCTATTACACTGATAAGTTCTTTCATTACCGGGGGCATACCGGTTATTTTTTCACTTACTCTATCTAAATCGTCAGTAAAACGATTAAGATAATCTATATCCTGCCACATATTTCCTGAAGGGAAGATGGTCATTAAGAATTGATTACGATTTCGGCTAGAGTATCTATCCAGAATAGACAAAGGAAGGTCTTCAAATTTAATATTTTTTACAGCAGCCATTTTAAGAGCAGACTTTTTAAAATAAGGCGCTACATATTTTTGAAATTCTTCCAATCCTTTTATACTTTTCAAGCGATTATTTTCTAAAGAATCAATAAATTCACTAATTATGTTTTCTGATTGAGGATTATCGGGTTTTCCTACGATTTCGCTGCATTTACTATCTACCTTGTCCTGTCCTCCGATAAAAGCCATATCCTGGATTTCCATAATATTCATCTCTAATCTTTCTAATTCTGAAAGAAACTGATTAAATTCAGCTTCTGTAAGATTATCTTTTAATATCGAATTTGACATTGCTTTATTAATTTCCCGGATAACAGGAATCCGTTTTTGCTGTTCTTCAAAAGATGGTAAATACATAGAGATATCATCAACCAGCGCTACCGATTTTACATTTTTTAGTTTTTTAGCCATTTCTCTTGATTCTTCAATACTATCAGTTAAAAGTAAGGCATAATCCATGCTCAAGTCAAATTTATCCAGGATAGTATCCTGTAAGGTTATAGATGTTAATCCCTTTGGTTCCATATTCATATAGTTATGATCAAAAGATATTTTTGAGGCAGAAATCAATAAAAAGATGCTAATTAGTATCGCGCAAATTAAAGTAGCGGTATGATAACCGGATAACCAACTGCATCTCTTCCCGAATGATTGGAAGGAAATATCTTTATATGCTGGTGTTGTCTTTACTTTTCCTTCCGCTAATTTCTTTTCTACGCGACGTTCCCGTAATACTAATAGGGAAGGCAGGAAAAGAAAAGTTACTATTAATATAACAAGTAGACCGGTGCTGCTAACAATACCCATTTCTCTCATCCCACGCGAAGAACTAATAACCAGAGCAAAGAAAGCAGCGCAAGTTGTTAAGCCGGCGGTTAATATTCCTTTTCCGCTTTTTAGAAAAGTTTCTTCTATGGATTTATCAATTGATTTTCCCACAGAGCGGTTTTCAGTGAAGATGGAAATTATATGTATGGAAAAATCAATTCCTAATCCGATTAAAATTACTGCTACCATTGAAGTCATGATATTCAAACTCTTAACCAGTATGGCAGTCAGTCCGATTGCCCAAATGAGTCCGATTAATAAATTTAGAATGGCAAAAAGAGGAGCAGCCCACATTCGGAAAGAAAGAATTAATAAAATTAAAATGACAATAAAAGCTATGATAGTGGTATAACCCATACTCTGCTCTCCGTAAACCATCTCATCACGACCCAAAGGAATCATTCCGGTGAGCCCTGCCTTTACTTCCGGATAATCTTTTAGGGCTTGGTTAATTACTTCCTGAATTGCATCTGTTCCCGAAATCATTTTACCCATATCGGTCATGCTGAAATTAGGGATAATGTTTATAATAAGAGCTTGTTTATCATAAGATAATAGATAAGGTTCTCCCAGCAGTAATTTATCTATAGCATTTTGAGCCTTTTCCGGAGAGTGGATTTCCCCGGAAGAATAATCTTGCATTACCGAAATCAGATTGGAGATGCCAGCTAAAATAATTATAGTATTGTCTTCTTTCTCTCGAGTAGAAATCGATTCTTTCCGGCCAACATATTCCTTTTCGAAGCTATTATTTATATTAGTTAGTAGTGGGACTAAATTGGGGTTTTGGTATAGCTCTTTCATATTTTGTAAATCGTCAGCTTTGACCAGCATTAAAGCATGTTCGCGGATAAAATCTACATCCTGTTTGTAATCAATTCGTTTTGCATAAAGTTTTCCGTCTTTGGGGTCAGTTGCCAGCTTGATTTGAGGAACAACTGCTTCAGTAAAAGCTTTTATTTTTTCTTCTTCCCCCTCAACTACTACTATTATATTGGTTGCTGTTACAAATTCGTTTATTACTTTATTGTATTGGATTGTCTTTTCACTCTTCGTAGGAAGTAAGTCGGTCCATCGCATGCTCTGTTCTAATTGTGTGGCAAAAGCGCCCATTATCATAGTGATAAGAAGTACCACGATTACCATCTTCCAGGGATGTTGAGCATGCAGTTTGGCTAAAGCTTTTAAGATTTTATCTCTCATAATTTACCTCTTTTTTAAATATCTTTCAGTGAATAGACTGTCATCTAGTTCTATATCGTATTTTATTTCGAGCATTTCTATGCTTGTCTGTGAATCTTCCAGTTTATTATACATTATCATTTTTGTCGCTGTAGGAATACCATCTATGTTCTTAATATCATATTGAATCAATGTTTTTAATAAAAGTTCAGGATTTTCCACGTCATAATAATCTATGGTTATCGGGATAAAGCTATCTTTGATTATCCACATAATCAAGCGGGAATAACCGGATTCAATACCTTCTTTTTTCAGCATCTCTATTTTGTAACAATCATATCCTTCTTTTTTTTCTGTGCCAAGTTTTTTACTGCTAAAATCTTCAATAAAAGCATCACTTGCCCCGGTGTCTTCATAGGAGAAATCACTGCCTTCCATCTTTTGACTTTTGGAATTGGTGGCAAGTTTACGTATCCGTTTTGTACGGGGAAAATACATCCAGATATCATCAGCATAGTTGAGCATCAAGATGGCTTGCCCTTTTGCTCGTTTGGGTTCTATGTAGCGCAATAGGTTTTTTTCGCCTTTATTCTTACTATATGAATCATAGATAAAAACTCTTTCATTATCGGAGGATGTAACAATAGTCATTTTTATTTTTGCCCGCACAGTATCCTGATTCATTAATTCATTTACTTTGTTTATAATTTCTTCTCCGGTTAGTTCTTGTCCGAGGGAGGCAACAGATGCACTAAAAATTAATAAAAATAATGTAACTAAAATTAAAATTATTTTGAAATATTCATCTTTTGTTTTCATGGTGCTCTCCCTTTAATTAGTCAATTGCCCTTCTTATCATTTAGTATAATCCATAGTTTATAATTTTAATAAAAGTCACTGAAATCATCAGAAAAATGTTTATGCCAGACTTCATCTTTTAGCAGTTTATAAACATTAAATACAATTGGGCAAACAGAACAATTACCTATTACACCCATTAATCGGAAAGTAAAATCCTTTTTAAGGAGATAAGGATAAGATACACAATCTTTAGGACGATAATTGATAGGCACAGAGCATAAATTATTTTTTAGTAAGGGACAAGGCCTTTTCTTAAATGTAAATTTTTTGGAATCCAAATCAGAATCTTTTGTCAAGTACTGATCTTTTAATTGTTCAATAGAAATTTCTAAATATTTAGATAATTTTTTTAAATCTTCCTGATCTAAAACTGCATTTAATTCTTTACAACAATTTGCACAAGACTCACAATCAATTTTTGAAGCTACATGGTGATACAATCTGTGAACTATTGAATCTATTTTTTTCGAAGGAATATTACATACTTTTAAGAAAGATCTAAATTTCCAATTTTCATCTTCTTTCTCTTCTGACAATTTTTTAATTCTATTTAAATCTGTTTCCATAATTAATTTCCACCTTTTACAAAAATGTTTATTCTATTTCGTCTAGCTTTTTAATTAGCCAGATTTTTACTTTTGTAACAGTCGTTCTTTGATTTAGTGGTAAAAATTTGGTCAAATCTTTTTTAATTTCCTAATCTAGCATCTTTTTGATAATATTCATCATTCTTTTAAAAATGGTTTTATATATTCGGCTTTTTGTATTTTACATATATTTCATCTCATCCAGAAAAGCAGGTCTCTTTGCATATTTGGTCTTGAGTAAATTCACCAATTCGTTAAATTCCTCTTGAAATCCCTTTATTCTTTTCATTCGATTCAAATAGCTGACGATATTTCTATAGTGTGATCTTCCCATCTTGATATCAGTAAAAGGAATAAGCAGCTCCCTGTAAGCCTTAAAGTATCCTTCGGGGAATTTTGCTGATAAATCTTTATAGTATGTATCAAGAGTAAAAAGACTTTTTTTCGCAAGAACCTGTTCAAATGCCTCTTCAAACATTTTTTCTTTTAGATAGATATCAATGATTGTATCACTGTTAAATCTGCCTCTATCCTTTGGGAGATTGTTAATAATTATTGAAAATATTTTTTCTTTCCACTCTTCTTTAGAACTGATTTCTTTCAGTCTTTCGTAATCATTCCAGTCTTTATTTTGAATAAAAAGTTTTATAAGGTTCTCTTTATATTTCTCCGGAGATTGCTTTTTATAGAATCTATTTAAAAACCGGCGTATTTCTATGAGCATATGCTCAGGAAAAAGGTCAAGACCTTCTTCGGCAATTTTAATAGCCTCTTTGCATCTGTTGTCTTTTTCTAAACGTTCAATATAAAAAAGACAAAATTCTTCCTCCTGGCGGTAATATTTTTTTACTAATTCATAGAATTCTTTTTCATGATTAAGTGAATCCAGTAGGCAAAGCTGTCTTAATAGGAACTCCTTTGCTTGATAATATTCACTCCATTGCTCACTATCCGGAAGATTTTTAGGAAGATGAGGTTTGAGTAGTTTTTTCCAATATTCCAAATCATCTTTTGAGAAACATATTTCGCTTAAAGCGCCATCATAGTTTTCTCGAAAATAGTCCGGGTCATTTTTAATATATTTAACAAAAAAATAGTCAATATACTTCTTTTTTTCTATATGACTAAGTTCTGCTTCATTTATACAGTTTGCAAAATATTCTATAGCTAAACAAAATTCGTCTCTATAGTATCCATCAGAATCATCCACCTCTTCCATATTTTCAGCAATAACTTCAGATAGTGCTTGATGGATAGTCGCTGCTTCAAGGAAATTTCCCGCCTCAGTATATCGGTCAGCCAAATCACGAATATATGAAAAATCGACTTCTGTCCCATACTCAATATACCCATCGCTGTCGCTTATCTCACTGTAGGACAGATTGATCTCTTTTTTATAGCCTTTGAGGCTTTTTCCTTTTGAGCTTTTCCCTGAAAAGTAAATTGTAAAGTGGTTTCTTAAGGGAGGATTGTTTTCAAGTTCAGATATTAGAAAATCTTTCAATTCATTAAAAGAGAGATTATTTAAAATTTTAATAATTTTTTTCTCTTTTTTATCTTTATCCTTTTTAATTTCTGGATAATTTTCTGATAGGGCGATAAGTGTAGCCACAATATGTTTACAATAACCTCCCCAATCGTAAGGACAAGTGCAGGTAGCTGTAATAGTTTTTTTATCTTTACGGATTGTTACCGTATAATCCCTCGTTCCTTCTACTGTAGCAGTGATTTTGTTCCCGAATTGCCCTAAGTCTGTAACATTACCCATTTGGAAATATTCTAAGCCGCGCATAAAAGAAGTATCGGTACATAATGCTTTTATATCTTCCAATGATAATATCATTCTTTTAATCCTTTAACTTCTTATGGGATTTTTATATTTTTTACAATATAACAACTTGTCTTTTGTGTCAAATCAAAACTATAGTACCAAGTATGTAGTATTGAGTATCGAGTTAAGAAAGCGAAAGAAAAGATAGAAAAAGCAGCATTCTTCTTTCTATCTAACGACCCACTAAAGTTTACACTATAGTATGTCTTCGTTATTCTTGCTATTTTGTGAGGCAATTTATTCACTTGACAAATTCTTCGTCACCAAAGTATAATATGTTAACAAAAATATTAATTAAGTGTGCTTAGTCCCATGAAATATAATGATATAAAAAAAATAAATAAATTATAC
>Ga0268277_1002270_pt1 | contig 11423 bp, 9 predicted proteins | sample saktaG_5_FD_190132 | JGI IMG/M metagenome (GOLD analysis project Ga0268277, IMG submission 190132) | Saline water microbial communities from Sakinaw Lake, British Columbia, Canada - sak_2010_1_5_50m | ecosystem: Environmental > Aquatic > Non-marine Saline and Alkaline > Saline ...
TCTTTGAGATTTACTTCAAAGATCCATTTCTTGCGTATGCGTATATAGCGTCCATCCCGTTTTTCGTGGCGCTCTATCAAGCATTTAAGGTGTTGGGATATGCCGGACAAAACAAGGTATTCTCGCATGCGGCCGTAAAAGCTCTATGGACTATAAAATATTGTGCGATATCCATCATTGGTTTTGTTGCGGTAGGAGAAATATTTATTATATTGGGCAATAGTGATGATCGTGCAGGCGGGGTTTTTATGGGCATCCTCATCACCTTCGGCTCGATCGTGATTGCCACTGCAGCAGCGATGTTTGAACGGATTTTGCAAAATGCCGTGGATATAAAATCCGGGAATGATTTAACAGTATAACGTGACCAGCATGGCAATCATCATTAACATCGACGTCATGTTGACGAAGCGGAAAATGAGCGTTACCGAGGTTGCCGAGAAAGTCGGCATCACGATGGTCAATATTTCCGTGTTGAAAAATAGCAAGGCGCTCTAATTATTACGGTACGCGGTTCACTTGAGCCCACGATCCGCGCGTGCCGCGCCAGCCGCCGTTGCGCGGCGGACGTCCAGGCGGCTGAAGCGCAGGTCGTTATGTGAATAATATTTAGGGTAATCAAATGTCTGATAAAGTGCCGGATGTTATAGATATTTTACTTGAAACACCACCTTAATCGTGTTGAAGCGGATGAGGCCGTTAAACAAATCAGAGATCCTGAGTACTTTAAAAGAAAAAAGGAACAGCTATTTCGTAACATATTTTTATATGGAATTCTTCGGGAATCAAAAACGGAAAATTAATCGCATGAGACAACTCCTCCACGCATTTTGCTTACTTATTCTATTCTCACAGCTGATATGGCCACAATCGACAGGGATCATCCAGGGACTCGCCTACGACACGGAGGGAAATCCCATCCCCGCCTTGAATGTCATCCTGATCGGTACGAACCGGGGCGACGCCACCGACGCCGACGGGCAATTCATTATCCAGGGAATTCAGCCGGGCACGTACACCGTCGCGTTCGAGCACATCTCATTCAAGCCCCGGCACATCGAGAACCTCGTGATTCGTGAAGACACCCTTAATCTCGGAACCGTGACGCTGGAACGGCGCGTCATCCCCATACACGAGGTCGTAGTCACGGCCACCCGCTCCGACAGGCGTGTCGTCGACGTATCCCGGTCCGTCAACATCGTCCCGGCATGGCGCATCGAGGAACGCAACGCCAAGACCTCCGCCGAAGCCCTCCGCGAGGAAACCGGCATCTTTATTCAGAAGACGAGCCACGGCGGCGGCTCCGCGATCATCCGGGGGCTTAGCTCCAATCAGGTGCTGTTACTCGTCGACGGCGTGCGCCTGAACAACTCAACCTACCGCCTGGGCAACCACCAGTACCTCACCACCGTCGACAACTTCATTGTGGACAGGCTGGAAGTCGTACGAGGACCCACATCAGTGCTGTACGGCAGCGACGCCCTGGGAGGCACCGTCAACGCAATCACCAAAATCCCGACGTTGACCAACGCCGGTCCGGCCATGAACTTCCGTATCGGAAGCCAATACGCCTCAGCCGATCAGGAGAAAACCGCACGGGCGGACATCACCCTGCACAATCACCGCTGGGCCCTGCTGACCGGATTCAGTTATAAGGATTACGGCGACCTCCGCCGCGGCGGCAACAGCAGCCACCCGGAACTCGAGAATGCCACCGACGGACGCATCCAGCGCCCCACGGGCTTTTCCGCATACGATCTCGACACCAAACTCGTCTACAGCCTGAAGCCCGAACAGAGGTTCATCATCGCCTACCAGATGGCTAAAAGAATCAACGTGCCCCGGTACGACAAATACGAGAACAACGGCTACTTCCGGTGGGTGTATACCCCCCAAAACCGTAACCTCGTCTACATGACCTATGAAAATACCTCGAAAGATAAGTTTTTCTCATCCCTCCGGGCTTCCGTTTCGTACCACATCCAGGAGGAGGGCTGCGAGACCCAAAAAAAGGCCGACGATCCGCTAACCAAGGAACACGACAAGGTCGGCACCCTCGGCCTTGCCCTACAGCTCGATTCCGAATTCCGTCGTCACCGCCTCTCATATGGCGTGGACATCTACACCGACGACGTATCGAGCAACAGCCGCACGATCGCCGGTAACGGGACCGTGAAGGCCGATGAGCGCGGCCGCTACCCCGACAACGCCACCTATACCAGCATCGGAGCCTTTTTCCAGGACGAAATCCGCATCGCTAACACATGGACGGCCACTGCCGGAGTACGGGCCAGTCGTTTCGCCACAAATTTCACGCTCGATCAAACGGAAACCTATGCCGGTCCCGGCAACATCGATCTGGATTTCCAATCCCTGACGGGAAGCCTGGGCATCGTCCGAAAAATCACTGAAACCTTTTTCCTGGACGCCAACATCGGCCAGGCCTTCCGCGCGCCCAACCTCAGTGACCTCGCCAAGCTGGGGGAATCCAAGGGCGATACGTACGAAGTACCCAACGCCGATCTCACGCCTGAAAAGATGGTGAGTGTCGACATCGGGTTTAAGCTCCAATCCGCATCAGTCAGCTCCTCGGCATCGGCCTACTATGCCCGCATCACCGACTTGATCACAAGCGCCGACGCCGTCTGGAACGGCTCCGGAGAGATCGATATTAACGGCGCGATGTATAAAGTCAAATCCAAGCAGAACATCGGTGATGCGTACATCCGGGGTTTAGAAGGTTCTGTGCAGATCGATCTGTACAGAAACCTATCCTGTTACGGCAACATAACAACCACCTACGGGCATAACACCACAGGCGATGAACCCGTCGGAGGCATTCCCCCGACCTTCGGATTGGCCGGTTTAGAGTGGCGGAAAGGCGAGTATCACCTTGCTGCCTACGTTCGATTCGCGGGAGATCAGGACCGTCTCTCCACTGACGATAGGGACGATCCGCGCATTCCCGAAAGCGGCACGCCGGGCTGGATCACCCTGAACCTGCGCGGCGGATTTCCCCTCCGGGACAGGCTCGGCATCCGGCTCGCCATAGAGAATATCCTGGATCTGAACTACCGTGAGCACGGTTCCGGCATCAATGGCCCGGGCCGAAATTTCATTATCAGCATGACACTGAACAATTGAATATGTGTCCCGTCCTGAAATAGGTTGACACCACAAGAGGAGCAAAAGGTATGTCAACCAGGACATTGTATCGTTATAGTAATGCGTTTAAACAAAAAGTGATCGGAGAGATAGAATCCGGTGTACTTAGTATTGCAGAAGCCAGTCGGATTTACGAGATTAGTTTAGGTGGAATATATAACTGGATAAAAGAATTTGGTAAGGATCATTTAATTGGGAAAGTAGTGATGGTATAGAAGCGGGATGAAGTTGATAAGATCAGGAAGTTAGAGTCAGAGAAGCGCCAGTTAGAGGCCGCGTTAGCGAAGTCGAATCTGGACAAATTCTGTCTGGAGTGTTTGCTAGAGGCAGCTGAAGAAACCTATGGAATATCCATTAAAAAAAACTCTGGTTTGAAGGAATTGAGAAAGGACGAAAACCAATGACCCGTCGTACGCAGCAATTCAGCACAGTTCAACTTTGTGCCTGGTTTGGCTGTAGTCGTCAGGGTTATTATCAGCATAAACGCTTGATAGAGCAACGTCAGCGGGAAGAGGAAGTGGTTTTGGCTAAGGTACATCAAATTCGATATCAGCAACCCAGAGTTGGCGGGCGGAAGCTGCATTTTATGCTACAGGAAAGTGGCATCTATATTGGACGAGATCGTTTGTTTGAGATATTGCGGGATCATCATATGTTGGTCCTAAGACGAAAGCGATATAGCAGGACGACCGATTCGCGCCATCCGTTCCGATATTATCCGAACCTGATCAGGGATATTCGAATCGATCGACCAAGGCAGGTGTATGTATCGGATATAACCTACATTCACACGCTGGAAGGATTCCAATATTTAGCATTAATCACCGATTATTATTCCCGCAAGATCGTCGGATACGATCTGAACAGTAGTTTATCGATCGACGGCAGTCTGCGTGCTTTGAAGATGGCCCTGAGACAGACAAAAATCCCATCGAAATTAATCCATCATTCGGATCGCGGTGTTCAATATTGCTGCAAAGAGTACATTGAATTACTGAAGAAACATGGTATTAAAATCAGTATGACGGAACAGGATCATGTTTATGAGAACGCATTGGCGGAGCGAGTGAACGGAATCCTCAAAGATGAGTTTTGCCTGGGCGATATGCTTCAGTCGAAAGAAGTAGCAAAGGAATTGGTACGAGAATCGGTGAAGATCTATAATCAGAGCAGGTTGCATATGGCGCTGGGTTATCGAACTCCGGAGAGTGTCTATGCGGCCGCATAAACTGTCAACTATTTTAGGACAAGACAATTTAGGAAATGTAATCTGGGCGAAAAGAAGCCATCGATTACCTGTAGTACTTACCCGTGAAGAGATAAAACAAATCTTAGATCGATTATCCGGCATTAGCTGGCTAATTGTGAGCTTTTTATATGGGAGTGGTTTACGGTTGCGAGAATGTCTGAATTTACGAATAAAAGATATTGATTTTGGGTACAGCCAGATCATCGTTCGTTCCGGGAAAGGTGAAAAAGACCGTAGGACCGTTCTGCCAAATAATGTCGAAGCTCCTTAAACACGACATGATTGTCGCAAACAGAGGGGTTACAGGACTGGCATTTGAAAAACGGGCTATTGCCGACGACCCGGAAGCTATCCCTGCCATACAGATACTTGCCCAACGAATCAAAGACCTGAGAGGTGGTATTATATGACGAATTTTACCTTCAACGCCGCATTTCGCCGAGAACTACGGGAAAGCGCCCACCATTACGGCGAGGTTACGTTTCTCGAGTCCGTTCTACGGCCCGGCATGACTGTTATTGAAGGGGGCGCGAATCGCGGGGTCACAGCTATCGCCATTGCCAAAGCAGTAGGAAAGAAAGGATGCGTTCATGCCTTCGAGCCGGTGCCTGAATATTTCAAGGCTCTTCAGCAAAATGTTTCAAGGAATAAAATTCGAAACATGAGTATTCACAACCTCGCCCTTAGCGACAAGAACGGCTCTATCCGATTTTACAAGCACGGTGAAGGAAGCGGGGTAACACACGTCGAAGAAGCGGAGACAATCCGGGTACAGGCAACTACCCTGCCTCATTTCCTCGGCAGGCACAACATTTCAAGATTGGATTTTATCAATTGCGATTGTGAGGGAAGTGAATTGCTTGTTTTTCGGAAAGCCCGAAGCCTGTTGAAAGAGCAGGCTCCATCGATCTTCTGCGAAGTACATCGCGACTACCTGAAAGCGCTAAATCAGTCAGTCCAAGATGTTGTCGAGTTTCTTCAAGTTCTCGGGTACACAGTAAAGCCGATTCAGGTGGAAGACTTGAACAGTGATTCTGATTTCGAGCACTGCTCACATGTCTATGCTTCAATGAATCAGTCCAAACCAATCGCACGAAAAGGACCCAGTGTTTCCAAGAACAGAGAACTGAACGCTTGATGCTGAAATTCCAAGATGAAATCAAGAAGACCAAGGAGACTTCCAACATCCGCTGCACCCGACATGCTAACCGCGCGGCAAATTCGCAGGTAGTCTCGCTATTCTGGGTTGCTCTGAGCAGGAAGTATCTCTGCAAACCCGCAGGGAGGGTGAGTTTCTCCGTTATAGAGTCTGTAAAGAATTTTGTGTAAACGGCACATACACCAACCGGTCTAAGAAAACATCATCCCAAAAACTCACTACATTTCATATAGAATTTAGCACTATTCGGATACATTTCTGTTAAAACTGGCTATAGCTATATAAGAACAATTAAGTAGTGAAAATACTTGACTCTGTTAAACATTTCATAGAAATTAAAACGAGATGCGGTAAGACTACAACTGTAGTGCATTCAATTGAGGGTTATGATAAAAGAACAATTTAAATTGAATATCTGCTATAGCTATTTATTTACTGATGCAGATCATAATGATACATTGATTTTTATTATGAGCAGTCCGGGGAAATTATTTAAGGATAAAGATCTCACAGCTACTAAGGAACATGAAAGATGAAATGTAAAATTGTTGTTTTTTTAGCGCTTACGTTTATACTTTCGCAAGCCTTTGCTTTGGATTGGAATGAAGTAAGCAAGATCGTTGGCGTGGACCGGGGGGGCTTTGACGAATTCGGTTATTCTGTTGCGATCTCCGGAGAGTATGCGATTGTGGGGGTACCTCAAGAAGATGAAGATGCGGAGGATGAAAACACCTTGACGTCTGCCGGCTCAGCCTATATCTTTCACTATAACAGCAGCACGTCCACGTGGGAAAAACAACAAAAGATCGTCGCTTCGGACCGGATAGCGGGTGACCAGTTCGGAACTTCGGTTGCTATTTCCGGTGATCATGCCATTGTGGGGGCACCAAATAAAGGTGCTAATACCGGCGCAGCTTATATCTTCGATTATGATGGTTCCAGCTGGACACAAGAGCAAAAGATCGTCGCCTCGAATTCGGGATCGGGTGATTATTTCGCTTATTCCGTTTCCATCTCTGGTGACTATGCTATTGTGGGAGCATATGGAGAAGACAAACATTGGACGTGGCTTGGTGGTGAGGCAATAGATGCCGGCTCAGCTTATATCTTTCACTATGACGAATCCACCTGGGCAGAACAACAACAGATCGTCGCCTCGGACCGGGAAGAGGATGCCTATTTCGGCTATTCCGTTTCCATTTCCGGGGATCATACCATTGTAGGGGCACCAAATGAAGATGGTAATACCGGCGCAGCATATATCTTCGATTATGACGGCTCAACCTGGACTCAGGAGCAACAGATCATCGCCTCCGACGCGGAAGAAGATGACGAGTTCGGACATTCCGTTTCCATCTCCGATGACTATGCTATTGTGGGAGCATATGGAGACGAGGTTGTAGTGAATGGACGTACTAAATCTAATGCCGGCGCAGCTTATATCTTTCACTATAACAGTAGCACGTCCACCTGGGCAGAACAACAACAGATCGTCGCCTCGGACCGGGAAGAGAATGACAAATTCGGAAATTCCGTTTCCATCTCAGGTGATAATGCGATTGTGGGTGCATATGGAGAAGATCAAGATGCCGCAGATGCAAATACCTTATCTAACGCCGGCTCAGCTTATCTCTTCTATTATGACGGATCCGACTGGACACAAGAACAAAAGATCGTCGCCTTGGATCGGGGATTGGGTGATTATTTCGGTTATTCCGTTGCCATCTCCGGTAACCATGCCATTGTGGGGGCACCATATGAAGAAGTTGATGCCGGCTCAGCATATATCTTCGATTACGACGGTTCCACCTGGACACAAGAACAAAAGATCCTACTCTTTTACTCGGACCGTGGGGAGAATGAAAACTTCGGTCGTTCGATTTCCATTTCCGGTGATTATGCCATTGTAGGGGTACCATATAAAGACGAAGATGTAGCGGGTGCAAATACTTTAACTGATGCCGGCGCAGCATATATCTTTCATTATGAGGGCTCCACCTGGATAGGACAGCAAAAGATCGTAGCATCGGACCGGGGATTGGGTGATTATTTCGGTAGTTCCGTTGCTATCTCGGGTGACTATGCCATAGTGGTGGCACGTGCAGAAGACGAAGATGCAGCGGGTGGGAATACTGTCACGGATGCCGGCTCAGCTTATATCTTCCATTATGACGGATTCACCTGGACAGAACAACAAAAGATCGTAGCATCGGACCGGGGATCGGGTGATTATTTCGGTTATTCCGTTGCTATCTCGGGTGACTATGCCATAGTGGGGGCACGTGCAGAAGACGAAGATGCAGCGGGTGGGAATACTGTCACGAATGCCGGCTCAGCTTATATCTTCCATTATGACGGTTCTACTTGGACTCAAGAGCAAAAGGTTGTGTCCTTGGATCGGAACGAGTGGACGTATTTTGGTAGTGCTGTTGCGATCTCAGGTGATAATGCCATTGTGGGGGCAGAATGGGAAGACGAAGATGCAGCGGGTGGGAATACCCTCTCTGATGCCGGCGCAGCTTATATTTTCCATTATAATAGCACTACGTCTACGTGGGAACAGCAAAAGATCGTAGCATCGGACCGGAGAGAGGGTGACCACTTCGGTTATTCGGTTTCTATCTCCGGTGACCGTGCCATTGTAGGGGCACCCCAAAAATCCTCGACGGGCTATGCTTATATTTTTCATTATGACGGATCCACCTGGACCCAACAGCAGAGGATCCTCTTTGACTGGTGGACGGGGGTGGGTGACCGCTTCGGTTATTCCGTTGCCATCTCCGGTAACAATGCTATTGTGGGGGCAGATCTGGATGACGAAGATGCAGCGGGTGGGAATACCCTCTCTAATGCCGGCTCAGCCTATATTTTTCATTATGATGGCTCCACCTGGATAGGACAGCAAAAGATCGTAGCATCGGACCGGGGATCGGGTGATTATTTCGGTAGTTCCGTTGCTATCTCGGGTGACTATGCCATAGTGGGGGCACGTGCAGAAGACGAAGATGCAGCGGGTGGGAATACTGTCACGGATGCCGGTTCAGCCTATATTTTCAAGGGTACATCAGATACTTCTCTGCCCATTACTTTAGCTTCGTTCACTGCAATAAGTCAGAATGGCTTAGTTGAATTAGCATGGGAAACGGCTTCAGAGATAAACAATGTCTCGTTTGTTATTTATCGTAATGGCGAGGCGATCGCTACAGTTTCCGGTGCAGGTACAACAAGTGAGTCACATACCTACCGTTTTGTAGATAACACAGTCGTTCTGGGCCTAACATACACGTATGTTTTAGCTGATGTGGATTATGCGAACAACGAAAATAAATACGATGCGAAAGCTGTAACAGTGACCGTTTCTAATGATCTTACAGACGCTGATTTTACTATCGGTGCTGCGTATCCCAATCCCTTTAATCCCGAAACAACAATTGAATATTCCTTACCTGAAGCCGGGTTTGTTGAGTTGAGTATTTATGATATTAACGGGCGAAAACGTATCGAACTTGTCATGGATGATAAATCGGCAGGAAAATATACTGTCAATTGGAATGCCGATGATTTTTCCAGCGGCCTGTATTTCTGTCGTTTACTGGTGGATGGTTTGGTAGGTGACACCAGAAAGGTAGTCTTACTGAAATAGACCATTCTTAGTTACAACGGACAAATCGATGGTGATGGCCAGCAGGGCAACACTTCCGATTTGTCATATACTGTAGAAGTCAAGACTTAATCTGACATCTTGAGGGTATAAAATATTTTGTGTAAATGGTTATGAATGTTAACGTATGTACTTTTAGAAAAGGAGCATTTATGACCATTAACAAGCCGCAAGGCAAATTACGAAAAGAGTTGATCGAAGAGCTGATGCAACATTATCAGAATCCGGAAGATTTAATTGGCGAGAACGGTCTTTTAAAGCAACTGACCAAAGCATTAGTAGAACGTGCCATGGAAGGCGAACTGACCCATCACCTGGGTTATGAGAAACATTCTCCATCAGGCCACAACAGCGGGAACTCACGGAATGGGAAAAGCCAGAAGACCATCAAGGGTGATTTTGGCTCTCTTCCGATAGAGGTGCCCAGGGATCGGGATGGGAGTTTTGCACCGCAGATCATTCCCAAAGGGCAAACCCGCTTTGACGGTTTTAAGGAGTACACATAACCCGGCATTCAAGTAGACGCCAAACAGCAGGCGCCGCTTAATTTTCAGTTATGCATCACATTAATATTATGGGAGCAAACCCGTGAGAAATAAACTTCATTAAATTTTCACGTCATTGTCATTTATAGTAAGGACTATGTATTTTAAAACGATAAATAATATATTAATCATCTTCGTGATTTATCAGTTTCTCTTTTTAGGTTCAGCTATGGCCGATATTCTCTATCATGAAATCCATGGATACGGTACCCAAACAGATGCAGGACTGACAGGGGGAGTGATTAAGGTTACGAATCTAAATAATGATGGTGCCGGCTCTTTCAGAGAAGCGTGCCAAACAGATGCACCAAGGCTGATCGTCTTTGAGGTCGGTGGAGTCATTAATTTAGGAATGAGGAGTATTAACATAGATGATCCCTATATAACAGTTGCAGGCCAGACGGCCCCCAACCCCGGCATTACTCTGATAAAAGGCAGCTTGAATGTAAGGACACATGATGTCGTGATCCAGCATATCGCCATTCGCCCCGGAGAGGCAGGCCAGCCCAAAATGAGTGGCTGGGAACCGGATGGTATGGGTACTGATGGGAGTGAAGCATATAATATCGTTTTTGATCACTGTTCCGCCACCTGGTCGGTGGATGAAAATCTATCTGTTTCCGGTCCCGGTGATTCTGATCCGATGACATCAAGTCATGATGTGACCCTTTATAAATGTTTAATTGCTGAATGTCTTTTTAACTCTACCCACGCCAAAGGAGCACATTCAATGGGAACGCTGCTTCATGACGGGGTGGTCAATGTTTCCATTATTGGATGTTTATATGCCCATAACAACCAGCGGAATCCATTGTTTAAAGGAAATTCCAGGGCAGTTGTTGTTAATTCTGTAATCTATAATTCAGGTGAAAGATGTATTCACATGGCTGATTATGGAACCAACAGCAGTATAATCACCGGTATTTCGAAAGGAGCTTTAGTCGGTAATGTGTGGATCAAAGGAACGGATTCATCGACAAGACCATTTGTTACATCGTCGAAAAGCCGGGAATCCGGATGGGTTTATTTAGAAGGTAACATTCTGAAGGAACGTTCAGGGGCAGATGCAGCGGCTATTGATAATTATCTCACACAGCTTGACAGCGTTCCTTTATGGCCCGATGGATTGATTCCCCAACCCGCAAATGTGGCTTTGCATGATGTCCTGACGACGGTGGGGGCCCGGCCCGGAGAACGCGATCCCATCGATGCCCGAATCGTTCTGTCGGTGATTGATGGTACAGGAGCAATCATTGACAGCGAGGAAGAAGTCGGAGGATATCCGCAGTATGCCCAGAGTTCAAGGGATCTTTATGTACCAGGGAGCAGGGATACCCGTAAAATATGGTTGGACAGTCTTTCGGCTGGCCTGGACACTGATGAGTTTTTGGATACCTCACCATTGATTCCAGTTATTACGACGATTGACACCCAAACGCCAGCAATAAGAAATGAGTATACACTTAATCTGACTAACTATCCAAATCCATTCAACCCAACAACAACCATTCGATACGATATCCCTAAAGCATCACAAGTAACATTAACCATCTACAACATGAACGGCCAAGTAGTTGAAAGACTTGTCAACCAGAAACAAGAACCAGGATTCTACTCGGTTAGTTGGGGTGCTCGGAACGTCAG